>Ga0209671_1000993_pt1 | contig 21995 bp, 13 predicted proteins | sample WorMetHERISLAND2_2_FD_187401 | JGI IMG/M metagenome (GOLD analysis project Ga0209671, IMG submission 187401) | Marine gutless worms symbiont microbial communities from Max Planck institute for Marine Microbiology, Germany - Olavius geniculatus... | ecosystem: Host-associated > Annelida >... | reverse complement strand
GTAGTAATCAGTGCGGTAGTTATTAAGATATAACCACAAAATAATTCCAACCTTTTTTGCTCCCCATTTTTGCATCCGCCTAGAATGAAATTGATCTTCGATAATTGATCTGATATTTCTTCACTTAGTTTCCATAAGAACTATATATCACCAAATTCCCTATGTATCGCAGTAATAAATGCGATATTTAGTATTTCTCATCGTTCATTCTAATTTGTGTACTTTGACGAAATATATGATATTTTTCCCGAAAGTTGCCACACCCCTTTTTGACCTACTTAGTCAAAATTCACATTTTCCACTAAGTTTGGATATGCGAATCCGGTACCGATAGAAAGCTTGTTGGATAAGAATTCTAGTGGTCCAAACCGTTTTCAAATCCATTCAGTACTTTCGCTGAAAAATGGGGTGTTCATGCTAAGTTAATATACAAATACAAATACCGATATCTCCAATCTCGATAGTTGCATGGCGCCACCTTGCAAATAGAGTTACACTTACGCCCGGTGTACGAGTCATCGTCTCCTCATCTTTCTCCCCCTCGTTCGGCAAAACCCCTTTCACCCAGTGGCATGAAATTTTGTCACAAAATACTAGAAACACTAGGCTATCATATGGTGAAAACCTGAAGTCTATCTCAACTGGTCTTGAAAAGATACCTGGTCATGATGGAGAGACGAACAGACGAATGGACAAACAGACGAACGAACAGATGGACAGAATTACCATAGCTAATACGCGCTATAGCTAGCTAGCTAGCTCTCACGTGTAAAAATTATCAAATTCGATAGAGATTTGATGAAGTTCTGACAAAAACAAGTTGGGACATTTTTTGGCACACCCTGTATATTTTCAACATAAAAAACTTACATAAACAACTTCTACGTACAAATCTTCACTTCAAATGCAGATATTTGTTCTCCTGTGCTAATTCAGTAAATCAACCTAAACAGATGTTTCATGACACCTGTAGTAAATATACACATTACAAATTCCCTCCACTTACCGAGAAAAATAATACTCAAGTTGATTTTTCAACAAAACTCGAAGCTGATCCTCAAACCGTGCCTCTTTGCCAGCTAAATCATACACACGTTATCACTGCTGATAAAAATCACACTAATTACAACAGTTTCACATATCTACAGTGTGGTCCAAAAAAATGGCAAAAGTTTATGGCACCATAATTTTGCAACCATACATCACAGAGTCATGCGGTTTTCAGCAAAATGTTCCGAAAGAAATTCTTTACATGAATAAAGTCACTGTTTAAATACAGCAATTAAATATTCTTTGTTTTTACCATTGGCAAGTGAACTATTCAAAAACATTTTTACCTTCAATGTACCTTGGTCCATAAAAACGTGCCACTATCATTTTTGAATAGCTCCATGAAACACTGGCCGATTTTAATAATTTTTGGCATGCGACATTATGAAAAAACTTGATGCAAATGTCTGTCATTTTGGCCAACTCACCTTAATATTGTTGCTACACTACATTGTAAAATACAGAAGTCACATCACATCCTCTTCATTACAACATGTGCTTAAAATGTCCACCTGCAGCACGAACACAAGTGGTAGACGTTGACACCACTTGCCAACAGCACGTTCAATAGCTGCGTGTCTCACAGTGGCCCACTCACTGTTTATGCGTCATTTCAGTTTCTCGACTTACGATTTTAAAATGAAGACAAAGTAACAGATATACAATGATTTTGTGGTCTCAGTAATTTTCTGAGCCGATGCATGCACTACCATATATGAATTCATTGTTGTCAACAACAAAACTACAACTTCTGCCTTTCACAAAGTAGTGTAGCGACAACATTAATGTGAGGTGGCCAAAACTATAGAGATGTGCATCAAATTTCTTCCTAATGTTACATACCAAATTATTAAAATTGGCCAATGTTCCGCGCAGCTATTCAAAAAAGTGACACGTTTTCATAGACCACGATGTTGAGGGTAATACTGTTTTTGAATAGTTCACTTGCCAGCACCAAAAACAAAAAATATTTAACCGCTGTATTCAAACACTGACTTCAGTCATGTAAAAAATTACTTTCGGAACATTCTGCTGAAAACCGCATGACTCTGAGACATACAGTTGCAAAATTACGGTGCCATAAACTTTGTGCAATTTTTTGTACCACCTGTATTAATTAACAAAATATGAGTAACAATTTCTACTAACAATAAAGCTCAAAAGCCTGGGAATTATGGCTGCTACTTACCTTTGGCAAGATGGTGACCATCAGATAATTTATTTGCACAGAGCAGTGCATTATGTGGTATTGTGCTTGGTCACTGTACTGTTTTGAATAAAAAATAATGTATTCTGTATTTACTCTCGATTATTATGTCAGTTTGTTTTATTATACTGCATTTACAGCAGTAGGTTACTGCATTGTTGTCAGAAGGTATGAATAATAAAAAGAAAAAAGGAAATAGAAAATAAAAGAAGACATATTTAACCTAAGACACAAGTACAAAGACACACCAGTAGAGCCCAGAGTTTTCTGCGGCAAATTTAGAAAAATTCCGCGGCTCACCGCTGCCTTATGTTTGTGAGTAAACTGAGCTCTATCCTGTCAACGAAACTTTAGTTATTAAAGGCTGGCGTTGTACTCAGTTATGCTAGCAACAATCAAAGAAAATTATCAATCTTTTTTTCTTTTTAAAAGTGCAATCGGTCAAGTCAAATTGTGTTTATTTGTGACTGTGTGCCGTATTGTGATGGCTATTAGTAGGCCTAGAGCTCACAGTTTTAAGCAGTTCAGTTTGAACTTTGATTCTTTCAATAAGTTTATTGAGACTAATTAGGCCTATACACTGTGTCCCAAAAAAACATCCCCAACATTTTCGAATGTAACTTGAAAACCAATTACCAGATTTTAATAATTTTTGGTAAGAATATTCCTGACACAACTTGCCATTAAATGATCATTCAGTTTTCCACCTCACTCAACGTTTGTTTCTGCACTACCTGGGGAAAACACAACCAACGAAATATCACTTTTTTATCCAATGTGATATGACTGCTTAATTAACATACTGCGTAAAAACACATTTTGTTCGCATTTCTGAAATTGAGGCTGACAATTCATCCAATTGTCCATTTTTCAATGGCCTGCAATAAAATTGCTTGAAGTGTTGGTCCACTATGCAAACACAGGCAAGAAGACACTTTCTCCATTCATTGACAGCAGTATCGATAATGTTCTGCTCCAGACCAATCCAGGCTGTACCAGTCGTTTCTTGACTTCACAAACATTCCTAAACTTCATCTGGTAGACACACTGCTGCATGACAGTCAAACCTTGTAACAGACCTGCTGTTGGGGCCCACAGATTAGAACAGATGAAATTTATTGACGTTTTTTCACTCATTTTAACACGTATTATGCTTGGTCTGCTTTCCATAGGTAGTGCAAAAGCAGACGTTGGGTGAGGTGGAAACTAATTCACTTTTTAAATAACCAGTTGTGTCAGAAAAATTTCTGCCAAATATTATTAAAATCTGGTAATCTTTATTCAAGTTATGATCGATAATGTCGGGAATGTTTTTTTCAGGTTTTCTGTTTATTTCAACACAACTTATTTCTCAATTTTTTGCAATATTCCATGAAATTCCACGAAAATATCAAAATTCTGCGAAAAATGGCAAATTTTGCAACTTGGCTCGAAATTCCGCGACCCGTGGAAAAATGTAGGCCATACTGCTAAAATAGCCAAATATCTATACAAATATTTTGCACTTCACATTTTATTTAGAAAAATTCATAGCCTGAACAAACAAAAACCTGTCGCTTCTTGTTGGTCCGCATCTGGTGAAAACAAAATTGATGAGCGCGGCGAGATGTCTAAACTGTTGGGGCTTGCGGACTGATAATCGGACGCCGGAGAGCAAAGAGGTGAGGTGGGATAGACGACGGACATTTGCACAAGACCTGGCCGCAGATCAATTCCACTGTTCACTGTGATCACCGACGAACCTGCAAACCAGGACGGACCAATGCAAAATGGTTATTTAAGAGTAGACATAAAAAAACGAACATAATGTATTAGACTTCTCCACCATGGTCGTCCACCTTGACATGGTAGTGAGGCTTAGTGCCACTAAAACCCGAAAGATTTCTGAAATCCGTAGAACAAATGCCAACAAAGTGCCAACCAGCTCACTGAGCAGATACAATTCAATTTTGTCCGTGGAATTTAGAACTGCATTGCAAATTGTTAACAAAAAAGCATTCAGTATTAACTCATAATTATCAATGTCATCAAAATAAGGACCAAAGTAGTTTGGCAAATGGTGGAATCGCTGTCCATGCAACTCCTCATTTGAATTCACCAGGTGGCACCATAGGACTGACCGTTTGGCTGCAATTTGTAATTGCATATTTTGGCTGAAACCTTGACCCAAAACTTCCCCTTCCCTGGGGACAGGTTCCCCCATGATTTAACAGAACTGGTCATCGTCTCCACAAGCGTACCGGCCAAATGGCATTCAAATCTGTCAAATGGTTTAAGCAGAGTGCGCTAATATGACAGCCAGCAGATGAAAACAGACGACAAACAGACAGACCACGCTATGCAGAAATGTGCACTAATAAGTGGAATGGCTTTTGCTACAAGAGTGATTTCACATAAAAATGCACAATAAATTAAAATGCTTCACAATGATGTTAATACAGATTATAGTAATGTCATGAAGTACATTCATGAAGTAATGGAACTAGCAGATTTCAACAACTGAAACCTGTTGAAATGTTGGTGACTGCCAGGTCGGGCGCCAGCGGATCGGACCAGTGTGTTGACGCTACATCCACGACAGCGGTCGACGTCAATGTCTGCGAACTCTGAAAAACCTCCGCGTTCGGATTCAAGCTTGTCGTAGTCATCTGTGACATAACAGTTTGACACTACATTAGTCAATGACTGACTGGCTGCAGTGACTCACGTGTATTGTATTTACAGATGCTATATACGACAACACCATCCAAGTTCTAACAAATACTAGCCAGTATAATTGAAATGACAAACGACTTTAAACTAGTTCTTAAAAAATCCACAATACCAAGTTCACAGTACATCTTGTCTGGCACTCTGCTAACATGATAGCTCAGAAAAATTAGAAGCGAGCTGATGCAATTACTAGAAATTCTTGTTATAGTTGTAAGCATTTTTTTCAAAAAGCAGTGCAACCCCAAGAGCATAATTTGAACTTCAAAATGAAAAGTCTCGTCAGACTCAGCTCTCAAGTCTCAACAACTCCAATGACTCGAGATAACTAAAAGATGACGCAAGACAAAAAGGTTCTCAGTCATGAATGCAATGCCAGAAGAGAAGAGAACAAACAGAAGGAGAACGAGCGAAGACGACGACGTGCCTGCAGCTGCTGTCGCTTGCGACGTCGCCCGGCGACGCAAACGACCGACGAATTAGCGGCATAGTAGAAGACTTCACCGGGCAGCATCAGTCAGAGCAGGCCAGCGCAGCGCCAGGGCAGGCAGATCGCCCGGCGACCGTCCCATATGTTAGCATTATCACCGGCTGTCCGGCGTGACGCGCTGCACGCTGGACGAACCACCCACGACGAACAACACATCAGACGACGTCATCGACACACATCCAGTCGACCAACATTCACACCGCCAGCTGACTGACGACTGACGGCGGACGAACGTCGACCGTCGCCAGCTTACACAGAGAGCACGGACCTAAGCACCAGTCACTCCTGTCAGTCAGTGAGTCGGCAGCGCAGCGCATCAATCAGCTGGTTCTCTGCTGTCGTTATGCCACCGCCCACCACAGCGTCAGCCCGCGCGCTAGTGCTCAAATGCCACGGCTGCTGCTGCAACGCAGTCCAGTGCCGCTCAGCGCGTAGGAAGGCTGCAGGACAGGGCAGAGTTCACCGGGCGGGCGGTGTGTGGGCGGCCGCTCTTGTTTGATATTAATTATTGTCTCGCCGCGCTAAGTGCTGCGTTGTGCCGCTGGTGCCGCTGTGTCAAGAGCATGCTATTATTGCTCGCACGCGACGGCACGGCAGCCTGCCCACAGTGTGATCAATGTACTGTGAGTGCCTATACTCGGCGGCGACAACTCAGGGATGCAGCCAGAGACGCCGCTGCTGCTGCCGCTGCTATGCTAATGCCCCGAAGCCGCCGTACGCAGCACGTCACCTGTACGCGCAGTCAGTCAGCAACAGTCTTCCCTCCTCACATCACCCCCTCCCCTCTCTCTCTCTCTCCCTGGCTGTTCGTCTCCACGTCTTCTTCCATCTCCGCCGTGAAGCAAGCAGCTTCCTTCCTCCGTCACATCGCTGCAGTCAGCACTCGCCAGCGGCGACGATCAATGAATCTGACCGACCAACAGCCTCAGTCAACAGGTCTCCGACGAGACGACCGTCTGTCCAGCAAGACGACAGCTGATCCAACGTTGAGGGCCTACAGACCTCGCCAGCGTCCGTCACCGCCATTAAGCACCCTCCCACACGTGCGACGGAACAGAAACAAAATAAAAACAAAAAATCTGAGCTAATGCTCATGAGACGGGCGAAAGCCTATAGCAGTTCCTGTTCACAGGTTGTCTTGCTCTATCTCCATCTATTTCGTTACAATTCACTCTTCTGCAGCAGAAAATCATAAAAGAATCACTAAAACCCCTATTTTTAGGGTTCAAGGTCATCGATGTTGATACCACTAAAAAGCACGGCACCAGTGCTCGTTATGATAAGATAAGCAGTGTGTCTGTGCCTACCAGCAACCATTTTCAAGCCAATAACAGAAAAATAACCACTTGGGGAGAGTACCTGTCTTTGACATACGAGCACGCAGGAATCGTTGAACGTAAAGGGTCGTAACTTAGACTGCTAAAATATACATTCAATTCTAGAATTTTCATAAGCAAATTGTTTTGGTCTACCTCTAACCATTTCGATGTAATTCACTCTCAAAATGTGTCACAGCCGGAAATCACAAAAAATTCACTAAAACCCCCTATTTTGGAAGTTCAAGGCTCAAGGTCGCTTCAAAGTCATCGACGTTGACACCCCTAAAAAGCTCATCTGCAACCATTTTCATGCTAGACAAGCCAATAGCGGTAAAATATCGTCTTTTTAAGGAGGTCCCTCTTTCTCCCCCTCGTTCAAGGAGAACCCCTCAACCATTGGCATGAAATGTTGTCACAAAATACTAGACACTATCATACGGTGGAAACCCAAAGTCTCTATCTCACACAACTTGGATCACTACCGGGTCGTGACAGATGAACAGACAGAATAATAGCTAATATGCGCTATAGCTAGCTGAGCTAGCTCTCGCACGGAATCAGCTACAGCAACTGTAAGGTGACTATTTTCAGAGCTGCGGAAATTGATGATTAATTAAGCAATTATTCGTTACAAATTTGTAATGATTAATAAAATTTTAATTGTTAAATTTTCGATCAAAGTCACATCACTGAAAATGCATTATAAATAAGATACAATTTCTATGCAAGTTTGTTGGTGGCACGCTTCACTCAGTGACAAAAAGTAAGCGAACACTATGGCGAACGTCTACAGTTGTTTTTTAATATCTCATCTCACATGTGAGAACACCTTTAACTCATTGGATCAGCAATGCATCTAAGGAGCCATTCATCCCTGTGCCATTTTGTCGTCTGTACAAACAGTGTACACTAATCAGCATTCAACTCAGCCTTCTATCGTCAGCGGGATGGAAAATCAATAGTAGATTACAAATCTTGTACAGTGTAAAAAGTGCATCTGACTGGGCAGTGTCATGTCTACTCTCTGCACTAAAAGTTCAACAGTTCGCTACCATAGGCCATGGAGGATGGTTGCATAATGCGCTGAGATACCATACAAGTCACTTATATCAAACACTGTGAAGTGCTTTCTGTAATATACCAAATTACAAAGTTGCATTCAATTATCCAAAACTTTGACAACATTATGCAGTATTATTCACAATTACCCACAAAAGTTTTACACTTCACAGTTCACATTTATCATAAACTTTACAGGACCTTCAAGGAAAATATAAAAATTATTTGGGTGATCATGCTTAATATGATATAACTTTGTCAAAATTTAAAATACTTGAATGAAACTTTGCAGTTTGGCGTGGATTTCAATGCAAAATATCTGTGTAAAACATTCCTTAAACAGTTTCAGTCTTTGCAAAATAAATTTCAAAACATGTCAAAGGAAAACACAAATTTTCCACTTGAACTCTGCGTAAGTTTACACCAACTCACTTGCATCTTGAATATGCAAGCATTTCTTAATGTCAAAACGCACCAGATAAGCCAAAAAAATTAAAATTTGACCCATCCTATGTTCAATGCACCAACTTCATTTCTGTATTTCTTCATTTCTCTATAGTAAATGAGATCAGAGCCAGACCAACTAAAAATTAAACTGAAAGATAAGTTTTAAATAACCAATAAACATAAACATTTACGTCAGCATTAGTTACCACAAAAAAAACAGAGAGGAAAAAATCAAAACATTACAATCACAACATGCAAGAAAGCTGAGAAGAAATCTTAAATGATTGAAAATATTACTGATCAACACTAGCTACAAAAAAGCAACAAGAAATATGAAAATGATGACACTCACGACTAGATGAATGGTGAATGACAATAAAGTTACAAATGAACTGCTGATATTAAAACAACGAAGTGAAATAATCCACAGGAACAGTTGGTTGAAATCATAACTGCAACAGTAACACACAAATCAACTGTTGCCATTGTGCAGTCACACAGTGAACAACATGTTACAACAAACACTAGACACAGAATTGGAGCTTGACATGTGAACCTGTTTCTTGCTGATAGGTCAAAGTAAAATAAAAACTGAGTAATAGTGTAAATAATGCTACCAGAGGCTTCTACCCCACCAAATCTAGAACTAAAATTGGGCTCGAGTTGCCTCCCTTACTTTTCCTTCCCCCTTTTCCTGCCCCACTTTCCCCCCACTCCGTTTCCTTCACCTCTTCTCCCCTTTTCTCCTCCTTTTTGCATTCCACTCTCCCCTTCCAATAAGCAATAAATAATGCTAGAGGAGTCTACACCATATACACCTTAGAGCAAATGCTCCAAGAAAAAAACGGAAGCAAGGTTTTTTGGGAAATTAGGAGGGAAAGAGCCCCATGGCATCTGATTTTGTGAAAGCCCTAACAAACACGTTTGTGAATTTTTCATTTTCATCTGTGAATATACAATGGCCTACATTTGTGCTACCCGCAAATAAGGGCATTTGAGTCAATTACGACTTCATGCAAATATGAGGAGCATCCAAAATTTTTGAGCCTTAATATATTGAACAAAAATTGTTTATTGTCTACTGGTATATATCAGTAAAAGGTACCTACCTTGCATATTCGTGTGAGCAGACTGCAAAAGTGACATCACTGTAATTTATGACATCATAGAGCATTAAGCTGAAATGATTTGGTGCACTAACGCAAGCAGCATTTGAATCAGGCTGATTGTTGCATGAAACTTTTTTCAGTCTGTAGCTGGATTTATCAAAGTTGGGCTCCTTGGCATCTGATTTTACGAAAGCCCTGACATCTACATTTATGAATTTTTCATTTGAATCTGTGAAAATACTATAGCCCAATCTGTGGTAGCTGAAAATCAAAGCACTTTAGCCAAAATAAAATGCAATGCCAATATCTGATAGTATCCAAAAAATTTTATTAAAAATTAAACTGTTAATTATATCCATTGTGTCAATGAAAGGCCAATCAGAATTTGTTACTAGTTACATGGGCCACTGATGGGCAGGGGGCTAGGAGGGGCCCAGGAGTAAGCCTTGTGCACTTTCTCAGTCCAGTCCCAAATTTCAGCACTGCAGTCCAGTCCAAAGTCTACAGTTACATAGCTGGCTGTTCATGACTATGACTTTCTACACCAAGACCACTCCACATACAGCAATGACCTTACCCCCAGTGACTATTATCTGTTTTGAAATCTGAAATCTGATAATAATGGTGTCCGCTATCCATGATGATGAATGACTCAAGCCTCTTTCATTGATGCAGGAAATCAGTTCTATTTAATGCTCTGTGATGTCATAAATTACAATGGCGTCATATTCGCAACCAACTCATTAGAGTTCATAAAAGATGTATGTTTCACTGATGTACAGATTGTGGAAAATGCCTCATTCTCAGCACCTGTGGTGTCTCACCTTAAGTTAGGGGAAAACAATCTAAGGACTTAGGTCAAATAGACACCCCCTAATCAATGCTCTTTATTACATGCAAGTCGTTCTCCATAGCAGTCCCTGCATTCCTGGTGTATTTCTATACTGTTTTGCTCATGGAAAAAAACAAAAATTTACCACCAACAGTCCAAGGTATATGATTTTCAGGTCATTTGAAAGCCAAAATATGCAACTTCCTATTAGTGACTGATAGTAACCTTGGCCCTATCTCTCACTGTTTCTAAGATATGGCCAGTTTTTCGTTGACAAATTAATATTTTTTCCCCCCTCCACTCAACCCCAAATTTGAAAAGCATGATGTTATTGTAAGTGCGCATGCACGATCCAATGTGGTGCAGAAAATGTTATTGACCGTGCGAAAGTGCAGCCTTGCACAGGTCTGTCCATTGAATTTCTGTGCACATGTGTGGTTCGAACATCAGAAGGCCATTGTGTGATATCTTGACTGCGTCATCTGAGCATGAACACCTTGGGTGGTTCGTTGGGTAGCATTGCAGCAGGTTTTTCATAGTAAAGGTTGAAATAATTAGAAACAAAATAACAGCTGACCAGAATATTCAGTAGTCAAAATTTTTCAAGTCAAAATAGCATCAAAATATTCTCAATTTGAGTTTTCTACTTATAACTAATTAACAGCAGCAATGTGGACATCTAAAAGTGTCGACGCAGCTTTCCGCTTATACGCTGTCGGTAATCGCCAAAATAGGGGGTTTTATGTATTTTTTGCTGATTTTGGGCTGCAACACAAGTGAATATCATTCACAAGGTGGTGCCACGCTACTATCGTTAAACGATCTGCGCACGGTAAATAACAGTTTTTGATCGCAAACGGACCGTGCGTGCACACGATAAATATAATCATTGATTTGAAAATGTTTCCCTTGAACTGCATCAACCAAATTTTGTACGGTGAAAGCCTCAACAAGGTGCTAATTATGCGTGTGAAAAGTTTTCCCCTACGACCCAACGCTTAGCACAATACATCCGTGACAAACAGACAGACACATCGTGCCATAGAAAACTGGCTGAACAGAAAGACATGAAAGAATCACAGAGTCATCTCGTCACGGTATAACGCAAGTTTAAAGTTAGCGCTAGGACTAAAAAACAGCCCATTTGTCACAGCACTGAACGAGTTGACCATGTGAGAGACGACTGCAAGCCTATTCTAATTCCAAGCAACATTCCTAGTGCCAGTCGTTATTACCAGCTGTTAGCTTGCTGTTTCTGTCAGTTCAGTTCAATCACTTTGCTTTAAGTATGCGAGTACCAACGGTTAGCATTTGATTCTTCACAATCGACACTAACACGACGTGCTAAACGTTGGCTTCGGGCAGATGTTAAAGCCCTGCAGAGCAAATCCTACAACATTTCGCAACACAGCCACACGCCCGATGTTGTTTACCTATGACGTCAATAATCAGAATCAAGAAATATTTAATTCTGATAGCTGAAAAATCACATTACCGGTACGCAAGTTACTTCAGTTGTGTGACGTCTCCGACTGCAAACTGTTATTTGCCAATTACGTACGTTAGCAAAATAATTGTCAGTGCTTGGTGTTAATCCTAGCTACAGCACATGTTTTTCAGTGCTTGAAAATTGAGACCAGCCATCACGGGCTTCACGGCAAGAAAGTTACAATTATCATATTGTCCCATCACTACCGGAAATAAAATGAAAGTAAAGTGGGCGTGGTGACAACTTGCTGTCAATGTAAACGATTTGCATCGATACCACTAGAAAACCGAGAAATTAAGCATTGCACGAATTAAGATTTACTATGGTAAGTGCTTATGCACATTTATTAAATTGGATAGAGTTTCGAATAAGAACTTTGCTGAACTTGTTTGGATTTTAGAGCAAATTGACGAGCTGAAACTGGGGGGGGGGGGGTCTAATTTTGGAGGCTGACCACCGGAAATGGTGTAAGTAGTCTGCATTAGCATAACTACATTGCGATTGCTTTCAGTGTTCTTGATCTGATGCGTTCTTTATGGCATCAGACCAGTTTATCATCATCATCATCATCATCATCATCATCATCATCAATGAATAGCCGGAAGCTGGCCGAAGGCCTCTATTTCCGTTCAAAGTAAATAACTTCAGCACGAATATCAACAAAAACTAAACTAATACTATTCTCACACTGACTTCCGGTACTAGATGACGGATTTGTAATCATAATACAAACTAAAACCATGCCAGAGCAAGTCTAAACATCTTTTGAAACTACTAACACTGCATGCTGATACAACATCATCAGGTAATGAGTTCCATTGCTTAACTAATCTATTTACAAAAAATGCTAACGCTCTCTCTGTGATGTTATCTGCCTGTTGCTTTGGTTGTTTTTTTACTGAACACTTTTTATACACTGTGTCTCAAAAAAACATCCACAACATTTTTGACTGTAACTTGAAAAGCAATTATCAGATTTTGATAATTTTTTTGGACGAATATTCGTGACACAACTTGTGATCAAATGACTAATCAGTTTCACACCTCACTAAACATTTGTTTCTGTACTACCTGGGGAAAACATAACCAGCAAAATATCACTTTTTTATCCAATGATTGCTTAATTAGCATAACACCTAAAAACACATTTTGTTCACATTTCTGACACTTTGGCTGACATTTCATCTAGTTGTTCTTTCATTTTTCAGTTGCCTGCAGTAAAATTGCTTGAAGTGTTGGCCCACTATGTGAACACAGGCAAAGAGATGCTTTCTCCATTCATTGACAGCAGTATTGATAAAGTTCTGCTCCAGACCAATCCAGGCTGTACCAGTCACTTCTTGACTTTGCAAACATTCCTAAACTTCGTCTGGTAGACACACTGCTGCATGGCAGTCAAACCTTGTAATAGACTGACTTACAGATTAGGATAGATGGAATTTATCAACGTTTTTTCATTTATTTTAACACGTATTATGCTCGGTCTGCTTTCCCCAGGTAGTGTAAAAGTAGACGTTGGGTAAAATGGAAACTAAAAAACTTATTTAATAGCCAGTTGTGTCAGAAATGATTCTGCCAAAAATTATTGAAGTCTGCTAATCATTCTTCAAGTTACGATTGATAATGGAGGGGATGTTTTTTAGTTTTCTGTTATTTCAACACATTTCGCTTGATCTGCTTTCCCTAGGTAGTGCAGAAGCATACATTGGGTGAGGTGGAAAAATGAATGGTCATTTGATGGCAAGTTGTGTCAGGAATATTCTTACCAAAAATTATCAAAGTCTGATAATTGTTTTTCAAGTTACAATCAAAAATGTTGGGGATGTTTTTTTTGAGACACAGTGTAGAACAAGTACAGCTGCAGAAATTTTAACTACATGGTTAGGTGTATGGCAAAGATGTGCATTCAACACCTGCAGTTTCATGTAACAAATGATGTCAATGATGCTCTGTTTTTGTTCACTGGCAATTATTTAATGCATGCAAAAATGTTCACTGATGTTGCATTTAATCAACCGACATTTTATGAGTAGAATAGGAATGAATGATTTTTTTATAAAAGCTCACTCTCTCCATTCTAATAGTTTTTAAGCTCCATATAGCTTTTTTGTTTTTTGGTAAAACACAATGTTGTGATACAGAATAGTATGTATTAAACGTTACATAATATGGCTGTTGCAGTCTTCACTTGGTTTAAATGATCATCATCAGAGCACTGTTGTTAACTACATGCGCTTCGCTCGCTATCAGAGAGGACTCAGGCTCAAGTCTGTCGATGGCTGCTTTGATGATCTCAAGGCAAGCAGGTAATGCAACAGTTTGTATGTCTTTCACTGCTGTCACTGCAATGATAGGGTTGACAACTTTCTACAAATTTTTAACCATTCTGATACGTGGTCGTAGATGAGCATGACTGTTGATGTCATCTGTGGTTTCAGATGTGTGTTATTGTACTTGAAACATTTTTGCTGAATTATATTCATTAGCACAAGAAATTTGAGCTTGTGCTCAAGAGATGCATGAAAGCCTATAGCAGTTTCGGTTCACGCTACGTTAATATACAAATACCAAATTCTCTACCTGGATCGCATAACGATAGTAGCATGGTGCCACCTTGTAAACGATATACACTTGTGTCGCAGCCCGAAATCGCCAAAAAATACATAAAAGCCCCTATTTGGCGTTCAAGGTCATTCAAGGTCATTGAATTCGGCGCCAATCAACAATCAGTGTATGGCTTCCTATTAGTGATTAATAGTAACCCCCTTCGAATTTATAAAATGGCTTTACGGTTCCTGAAACTAGAGTCTTCCACGCACCCGACGGTGAAGATTTGGTGATCCTAGCTTGCACTGTTTTTGAATGATCCACCCGTGTGACAGACAGACAGACAGACAAACAGACCAACAGACAGAATTGCGATGGCTAAGACATGCTGAAAGCAGTAGCTGCTTTCGCGCGTAATAACATTTTATTAAGCTGCAACACAAAAAGAGATAGATAAACGTGTACACACAGACACACATTTACTTATTATTTATGCTATTTTAATAGCAATTTTCCAGGTGTACTCAGGTTAACTAGTTTTTCTTCTGATTCGTGAGTTTCAGTCAGTCTCTGTTTTTATCTTGAGCAACCACGAAAAACAGGTCAAAAGTTTTTCATATTTTCTCTGATGCAATTTTTATCACGGGCCATCAGATCTGATTCAGGGGACCTCTTTTGACTATTTTCCTTACTTCTTCATCATTGTACATTGCATGATCTAATTTGCATTGTCGGTATATTTGTTCGTTTGATTAACAAGCTTACTGGTTACAGTCCTAATAGTTTTCTAAGCTTCAGTCTTATGGGCTTTATTTTTTTCACGGAGACAGAGAAAGATAACTGCAAACATTTTGCTCAGAGAGTGTACTACTGCTGAAATAACTGTATGTCATATTGATGATGATGAACAGAAAATTACCAGATTTTTAGCATGATATTTTATGTTTACATTCACAGTTTTTTGACATTAATTAAACTCAGTTACGAGTTCTTGTTGTTATCAGACACATGTGTGTTACTGGTGTTTCATAACGGTGAAGTGTGTATTTCACTACTGCTGTGTAGACTGACGGATGACACGTTCACAATTGATGAGGTGAATGAGATGCTCGATGGTCTGCTGACAGTCGTGCGTGGGGAAGTTGACAATGAACTTGATCATACTGCTCACACCAACATTCTGCTACTAGTTCAGCTATTCCAGCAGGCTGAAAAATGGCACCTGAAACTGCAGGCTGATATTTCAGAGCTTGAAAACAGGTTTGTTGTCTGATACCCAGTAATGTTAGCAAGGTCAGACCACTCAAGGCCTAGGCCAAGGCCAAGCGCTATCAAAGCCAAAGCCAAGGCTAAGGCCATGGTCCCAAGACCAAGGCCAAGGCCAAAGCCATTTCATAATGCAAAGGCTTACGATAAAAGAAAAGTAATGAAATTCTGAAAAACAGTTTTATCAGATACAAATTCCATTTAAAAGATGAAGCAAAAAGCCTGTTTTACAGTACTGCAACATAAGCTAGTTAAAACAGTTCCACCAGTTCAAAAGTTTGTTACAGAAATTTATACAGTGCTGGAAGCACTGGAGGTCTTACTCCCTAATTTACAGTGCTACATTGCATTTGAGGAAGACCAGTGATTCGAGCAAAGTGTCACTCATTTTAGCACGATGGTGAATTTTGTAATCCCACGAGACTTTGGCAGTGGCCTCGATTTTTTGGCCAAGGCCAAATCTTTAAGGTTAAGGCCACAGTCCCAAGGCCAAGGGCAGCCTATTGCAAGGCCAAGGCCACAAATTTTGGCCTTAAGACGAAGGCCAGGGATTAACATCACTGCTGATACCATCGGTTTTTCGTCTGTAGTAGATTTATGGCTCAGATAATTATTTTACTACTGTATATATATGCAGCAGTAATAACTTTTCAACTCAGTACTTATTTGGCACAATACTGACTGAAACTGATTTAGTAGTTGCTGTGTCTCTGTTTACAGTTGTGTTCAACGATTTCATTTGTATTGAAAGATTTTCTTTGTTTTCTGTAATATGTAGTTCTGTAACTAGCAACTGCTGGCATGAGTGGAGGCTAGTATGGTTGTGTGACAAATATTTGTTAATTGTGAGTTTTTGAAGTTAGTGCAGCACTAATTACAGAATACCTTAGCATCATACTTAATTGGTATATTATGTTACATTGTGCAAAAATTATGCAGCTATAGTGGAAGAGGAGCAGGCACTTTTAGTAATAATAATAATAATGTTTCACATGCAGCACATAAGATCAGAAGTGCTTTTCGCACTTTTTTGTATGAGAATCTCACTTTTACAGTTTGCTAGTTCTAGCGAAAAGTGTGAAATGTGCAAGTAAGAATTCTACAAGAATTTTACTTTGGGTTATTTGATGCTGGAATTTTCTAGCTTGAAGTCCCCTAGTCTCCGGATGATGCAATGCCACGTAAGAATGTGGGTGGAGCTAGCAAAACGTAGCGAAGGAAAATCTTGTTCACGATTTTACGAGAATCTTGTAGAAAAGAAAGTGCAAAACACGAATTTTATGCTAGCATCTCAGAGAATCTTGTAGAAAAAAATGTGTAAAACACTTTTCAGATATAACTTGATGGTGTTTTCTAATGTTTAGGGAGCTGCTGGAGCAGATAAAAAACTTTGAAGAGCAGGAATTTACCAGCGTTGCTTCACGTGACGCCACTGAGTTCAAACCACGGCTGCAACCACTGAATGAAAGTGGTGGCTCAGCTCTGCTAAAAATAGTATGTAGGCTGCATCTCTCTTAGGTTTTCTGTAATTTTAAAGTATATTTTTTCTTTAGAACAAATGTGTGTTTAACTTTGACATTTGGTTTAACTGCAGACATTGCCTAGGTTTTACTTAGGTGAGATCATTTTATCACTGAAAGCACCGGTGATGCTGGTTATTGCAACAGATATTAATGATAGTGTGGTCCATCTGTCTGAAATCTAAGACTGATACCACATTGAAATTTGTGGCCAAGCCAACATTGCATCTCAACTGATGTCGCCTAATGTTAAATGATTACAGCGTTTGTTATTCATTTAATTTCTTATTAAAGTTATATCATTTTCAGTGTAAACCTTACACTTAATGAACATTTGAGTCTGCTGTAACATTTTGATTTACTGAAAAATCCTGTTAATATTTGATATCATTACAAATAAAGATTATTGCTTTTACTTGAATATGCCAAATTATTTTGTGGTAATTTTTGTTAATGAATGCATTGCGTTATTGTTATGTTAGTTATAAAAAAATTATTATAATCCACCAAATTATTCGATAACTAGAAATACGTTCTGTGGAACGAGGCATCTGTCCCATTGCCACGCTATATGTAGCCTAGCAGCTGCATATAAGGGGGGTAGGTGCAAACAGGGTGCAATTATCTTTCACAGGGGCTGAGTTGTAGTCAATTTTGTCCCAAAATTTGTTGCTATAGCAACAGGGGTCAGCAGGCGAAAAATTTTAATGACGCCATCGGATAGTCCATTCCCTAAAATTCGTTGCCGTGGCAACAGGGGTTGGCAGGGGAAAAATTTTAATGACATCATCGGATAGTATGGGCCCGAAAATAGGGGGATAGGTGCAAACAGCATGCAATTATCTTTTACGGGGATCGAGTTATACCGCTTTGAAGTCCCCATGGGGCATAATGCAAATTTTTTTTAAATTTGGGGTAAAATAAGGGAAGGACCGAAGGAGTTATCAGATTTTTATCCCAAACAAACTCGATCTTACTTTTTGGGCCCCGAATCACTGTGCAAAATTTTATCAACGAATCAAAATTGCAGCCGTAGGAGTGTTTACAGACAGACTGACAGAATGACCCAAGTGATTTTATAATCTGTCCCATGCTATGATATAGCAATGAGACAGATAAAAATTGACATTGTAATTTTGATGCCAGAATTGTTTTGGTGACAATTTAGCATTTTGACATGATTCACTGTTGACTGATGTAATTGTGCAGGAGATAGACAGAATGAATGAAGAGAATGAGCATCTACGAGACAGACTTAAACAGATTGAGAGTCAGGTTTGCATTTTTAGTACAGAACGTATTTATAGAGAAGTTGTGCACAGTTTAACAGCATTTTTCACGGTTTCCAAGTTAAAGATCTGTCTGCTCGTTCACAAATCCCTGCACTAGTTTGTTACACCATACTTCATGTCTCTGCTTACGCCATTGGCAACAGTTTTGACCTGTTGACATCTGTGGTCCACTAATGCCGGTGATTCGGCCACACAGAAGATGGGAACTGTGGGCAGGGTTCCTACAGGTCAGGGAAAACTGGAAAATGTTAGGGAATTTGTGTTGTCAGGAAAAGTCAAGGAAATGTCAAGAAAAAATATTATTTTCGAAAAGTCAGGGAAAGTGATCTTGGGTCATGCAGACTGCAGATAACTGTTATTTTTTGCATTTCCAAATATTAAAAAGCAATCAAATTTGTGGCTTCCATTGAACATCTAAAAGCTAGACGTGTTTCAGCTTCAGGGGGGCTTTTCCTCCCTACCCTCCCTCCGACCAGGGCCTCTGTCATTTGCATATTGCTCTATTATTGTTTACATAATGTCAGGGAAATTGTCATTCCATGACTGGAAAAGTCAGAGAATTTTGCTACAGAAAACCTGTAGGAACTCTCTGTGGGCTTTGGTCCATGAAGTTTCTCGGCTGCTGGCCCATCAGCATGGAACAGTCTGCCATCGAAGCTGAAGGCTACATCATTGAATACTGGACAGCTCACTAGCTAGCGGAAGACTGCACTGTATTTATGCAGTTAGTATGCAGTCGTCATAACTTTCGTTATAAGACTTTGCATGAACAAAATGCTGTTACTTCAATAAACTTAGCTGAATATGGCTGTGTACTTTAATAACCAGTATTTTGTCTCATGTGTTTGATGCGTGCATCAGCCAGTTGTTTTGTTAATTGTTGTGAAGACGTTGGTGATTCAGAAGGACAAAAGCCAGCTTCAGGCACAGCTAGAAAAAGCCAACAAACAGTTGATAGAGATCCGTGGCAAAGCTGTAAGAAGTTGTTTGTGTTGACTGTTTCCTTTCGTTTGATTAAGAACGCGTTGTCAGAACACATTACCGGTATCACATTATTTGAAGGTACATATCACTCAAAAGCAGATTATTTTGATTTCTTTAGGAATGAATAAACATAGTTTTTTATTATGTACTACACATTCACATGTCTGATTGCACCTGGATTATGTTTTTTTCATCGCCACCATAACGTTGAAAGCATAATACTTTGCTCTAGTGCTAACAGTGTTATTGTTCTTATTATTAACATATTTGTACTGTTTCACTTTGTTGTTTTTAACTTGTTGATTTGTAGCCGGATGCTACGCCTGAAGATTTAGAAAATCTGCGTCAACAAATGGCTGGACTGAAGTCAACTCTTGATGAAGTAAGCTGACTTCTATCAAGTTAACAATTTAATAATTAATGACTGAAAAGTGTTTTGCCTAACAGAGCCGCTATTTTTAAGGGGCTGTTATTTTGAACCCTAAAAATTTTGTATAAACTTGCCAATTTGAACAAAGAAATGCTGCAACTAGATACATTTTGCAGACATGCATTATACAATGCAGCAAAATGCGACTGAAGCTGGGGCTCCTTTCTGGACCTTCCAGTGGGGGAGCTTACAGTGCACCTAGCTGGTTTTGACGGGTTCGTTTTGCGACCAGGAAGGGGAAGTAGAAAACAGGGAAGGGAAAGGGAACAGAGGAGCAGATAGAGAGGCGAAGGGGTGGGGAAGGGAACCTGTCACAGCCAATGGCTGGATTCAGAGCATAAAAATGTGAAGCTTAAAGTTTTTTAAAATGTGCATTACAATTACAATATATTTACAATATTGTAAAAAGTATCTAGCATAACAAGCAGTTCGTACTTTTGGCAGTTTACAAAAGCAAGCATGTCATTCATCATCAGGTGTGTTTGCATTTCAAATGATTTTGGTGGCTGGTGGTTTTGGCAAACTGATATTTTAAAAAGTGTTTCTGATGTTCTTCAGCTTGTCCACTTCGGTCTCTTGCATAACTGCATGTCGTGCTTGACGTTATCACTGGTTGTAGACGTCATCTCAGAGACAGGTCGAAGCCGCTGCAATGCAGTCTGAACTGGCTGATGCTAAACACGAACTGCTGAAAATCCAAGAGATGCTGGAAATGGCAGAAAAGGTAACTTAGTTACATTATGCTGCATTGTCCACATAAAAATAAATGTTTGCAGTTATGTTCAGAAGCTTTCATCAAAAAATGCTATGTTTGTGCAGTGAATTTTGCATTATTATTTAGTTTATTATTATTTTTTATTATTTTATTATTTGTTATTATTTTGTTATTTATTTTATTTTTAGTTGTTTTTTTCACTAATTTTTTGTTTTAATCACAAATGACTGCGCGTCTTAGCCATCGCAATTCTGTTCGTCTGTCTGTCACAAAAGTGGATCAGTCAAAAACGATGCAAGCTAAGATCACCAAATCTTGACCTCGGCTGCGTGGAAGACTTTGGTTACAGGAACCGTAAAGTTTTTCCATAAATTTGAAGGGGGTCACCCTGAACAAGGGTGCTAAATAAGAGAGGAGTGGGAAAAATTTGCAATTTTTAGCCAATAAGTCACTGTATCTCAATAACGGTGCGAAATAGGGCCTAGGTTACTATTATCAGTAATCACCAACAGGAATTCGTACATTGGCTCTTGATTGCCACTGAATTCAATGACCTTGGATGACCTTGAACGTTAAAATAGGGTTTTTATGGATTTTTTTGCAATTTTGGGCTGTGAGACACATTTCAAGAGCGATTTGCACCGAAACCTATGGAGATAGACATGGAAAAGCTGCATATGAAATTTTTAGCATTGAACGTAGATTTCGACTATCCAAGTTTCGATTTTCTAGGTTTGAGGAAACCTGTGCACGATGGCATCAAAGAGCGTTACCCCCGTAAAAGTTGTTATTTTACTGTTGTTGGCCAGTCTTTCGTGAAAACGGTTGCAGATAGGCATGGGCATGCTTCTTATCACAACAAGCACTAGTGACAAGCTTTTCAGTCATATCAACATCGATGACTTTGAAAGAGCCTAATCTTCCAAAATAAAGGGTTTTTATTGATTTTTGTAATCTTCGGCTGCAGTGCACACTCCAAGAATGAACTGCGACAAAATGGCTGGAGATAGACTGACAGTTTGCAAACAGGAACTGCTATAGGCTTACGTGTGTCTTGTGAGCATTAGCTCAAATTTCTTGTTAGCATATGCTAAAACTAGTGCTCCTGCTGTATTTGAATCATAAATATTTTTTGTGAAAGATTGTCAGGCCATACAGCTGCCATTGACAGTTCTCTCTCACTGTATATAACTGACTTGGCCACGTTGTAGTAGTTTTGTCCCTGTCATTATTATAGAAGATAAATGTACAAAACATCAGTTTATACACTTGTTAATGGCAACATTTAAGGACTTGCACATCGAAAACAGCAGAAATTACAAAAGGTGATATTGCCTGCATCACACTGACTGTGTGTCAATGTGCTGCTGAATAATATCATTTTTTGTAATTTTTGCTGTTTTTGATGTGCAAGTCCTTAAATGTTGCCGTTAACAAGTGTATAAACTGATGTTTTGTACATTTATATTTGCTGTTTTAGTACTAAAATACTGTTTTCCTACTGGTGATCAGTTACAAAGATATTGCGCT
>Ga0209671_1000991_pt1 | contig 22009 bp, 11 predicted proteins | sample WorMetHERISLAND2_2_FD_187401 | JGI IMG/M metagenome (GOLD analysis project Ga0209671, IMG submission 187401) | Marine gutless worms symbiont microbial communities from Max Planck institute for Marine Microbiology, Germany - Olavius geniculatus... | ecosystem: Host-associated > Annelida >... | reverse complement strand
AAAGTGGCAATTGTTGGGGGGATGCTTGCATTTGCGTCCCCCCAACCAAAATTTTTTGGGGGGACGCGTCCCCCCCGTCCCCCCTATAATCGCCGCCCCTGTGTATACGTGTAGGATTTCAAGAAGTTCGGCGTCTTCGAGGCGCAGGAGGCGATGGAGAAGAAACATCGCGAGGAAGAGGACGAACTCTACGAGGAAATGGCGGAGGAGCGGAGGCGTCAGATGCGGCAGCTGGAACAAAGTCTGATCGCTGAGCGTGAACACACAGTGCGCGAACTCGTCGCATGGTTTGAGAATCAACACATCACCCAGCATGAGCGCGACGCCGGCCTCAAGAAGGTGCACACTCTTTTAGCTCACTAACAGCCTCACTCAATCAATGAATCTTTAGCTTACCTTCGGGGTGGACAGGTTTTTACGCGTGACCAGCGCTGGGTGTCGGACAGTCGCCAGCACCGACATTTTCCCGAATGAACTATAGCTTGCTACCGCAAGGGCGGACAAACGCCTGCACTGCAATTAGCGGCAATTAGCGTCTGATTCTTTCCCGTAAAAGCGGCTGAAAGATTACGTACTTTGCTTGCGTTAGTTAATCGATTAACGCAATCTTTTCTCAAGTACACTGTTGTCGCAAACACATACATACATCGTACATTCTATAAGTTAATTCTGTAACATGAGGGTGACAAGAGTGAATTAAGTTAACAATACAGAACGCAAGCAACGCGTTGGTGTGTCTACGCGGGCTATTGTCCTGTGCTGCGTCCTCGCCGGAGGTAGCAAGCCATAGTTCATACGGGCAATTGCCCGGGCGGTCGGACGCCTGTGCGGGCGAGATTGCTGTTTCACCCAGCGCTGACGCCGTGTCAGTTCGGCCCAATGCGCAGAATCTATCAATCAGTGATCAATTGATCAATCTAAGGGGTTCTATTAATTTTTACGATTTTCGGCTGCATCGCACACTCCAAGAATGAATTGCGACGAAATGGCTGGAGATAGACTGATGGTTTGCAAACAGGAACTGCTATAGGCTTTCGCGCGTCTCATGAGCATTAGCTCAAATTTCTTGTTGTTTTCGCGGTAGAAGATCATATGCATTAGTTTACAGTTAAGTTGTTAACGTTACCTTCTATAGCTAAATAGCTGTCTTTTTCTTCTTATTGTTGTTAGTATTTTTCTCTTGCTATAGTCACTTACATACGGTAGGCCTAGGTCTTTATTAGCCTATAGTTACGACAGTGATTAAAATGGCTGCAGTATGTCTTTGCCTATAGCTGGAACAGTACTTCAGCGATCGTCGGGAACAAGAGATCAAAAATCTACTCGAGAAGATGACGCTCGATGAACAAGCTGCGATTACAAGACTCATTGAAAAACATTCACAGGAAATGCTGCACATGATACAAGAAAAGGTAATTTTGTAAGCGTATTTTGACGGGTGTGTAGTTTTGAAAAATAAGTGCACGGGGAAGCCTGCACGGGAAGTCGGCGGTGTAAGGCAAAATATTGCTTAAATTTTTGCATGTTTGCGCTTTCTTTTAGAACCGCAATATGTGCAGACGTGCAACAAAATCACTATAATGCATTAAAATTATTGTAAATTCGAAATGTTTTCAGCTAGGCCTATAGATGCTATTGCCAAATAATATCAGAAACATTTCTAGACAGAGAGACGGTGTCAACACATCGTGAGCTTTCTTTTTTATGTGGATTTTAGTAAAAAATGGGCATGCATTCTCTCCCTGGAAAAAAACTAAGGAACTCATCCCTACCGCGCCCCCACTCAGTCCTTGCATCTAGACGTGCTTAACTCGACTTACGTAATCGTGTGCAAACATGTGAATGGTGATGTTTATGCGTGTTATATGACAGGGCGAAGAAGCGGAGGAAATCCTGAGGTCACAAGAAGGCAGTGCAGTAAAACGTGACGCTGAGAGCACTCGATATTTGAACGACGAAAATGAAGAGAGAACTTCGCAGCAGTCTTTCGAGCAAGAGGAAGATGATGAAAGGCAAGACTTTGAAGATGAGGAACAGTTTGAAGAACAGCAGTCGGAAGAGGAAGAACAAAACAAAGCCAAAGCCGAAACTGAAGAAGAAGAAAACGAAGAGGAAGAAAAAGAAAATGAAGACGAAGAAAAAAAGGAAGAGAAAGAAGAGAAAGAAGAGGAGGAAGATATTGAAAGAGACATTGGCACACAGCGAGCGGATGCCGAAAAGGATGAGGAAGCTGAGTTATTTCACCGAGACATCGTGACGGTGCATCGGAAGCCAGTCGGACACGACGAAGTGGAACAGGAGGCGCAAGATGAAGGACAAGAGGAGGAGCAGATGATGGAGAGTAGTTCATCAGGAAGCTGGGAATCTGGCGCTGAGGATGAAAACCTTGGCGCTGGTGAGAGGAGCGTGGCAGTAGCGAGGGAGACGACAGCCGATATTCCTGTGAATCGACTCAGTGTGGTGCCACAGAGCGACAAACGACAGAAACAGCAACCTGCTAAGATGGCGCTACGAGGTCAGCAACTGCTTTTATTTTAATTTTTAGCCGACTGTACTTAAGTAACTAGGTCGAGCTTATGGTACGGTTGACGTCTGTCTGCCTGTTTGTCTGTCTGTTCGTCGTCGTCGTCTGTAATGCATGTATTTTGGCTAAGCCAAAAGTATTTTGGTCGAAGGGAAAAACTTTTTAGATGAATAATTAGCCATGTGTCTTTGATCTAAGCATCCAAAATTTCAGCGATCTAGTGCACGAAGGACATTTTTAAACTAGGGTTGAATGCACTAGGGTAAGAAAAAATGTGCGTTTTTCGACCGGAAACTGGCCATCTGGCAATATCTCGGAAATGGTGCGACATACGACCAAGGTTACTATTAATCACTAATAGGAAGTGGCATAGACCTACGCCCTTTCAGTCAAAAATCGTCGATCTTGGATGACCTTAAAGGTGAGTGCTGCAACAGGAACTGTATAGGCTGTAGCACGTCTTCCCTAACGACAGCTGGGCTTTCTTGTATTATATTTATAACTTTTGGGTGCGATTTTTTTTCCATTTTTTGCGTATTAGTTGTTAGGTATTTTGTACATGTACGACGAAGTTTGGTATAATAAATTTATTTGATTGCATTATTGGTTGAAATGTGCTGCAGACGTTGAGACGCAAGTGGAGACGAGTGAAGCCATTGGGCGCCGGTCGCAGCATGAGATGGACACACAGACCGACGAATCACCACGAAGCATCATTCCTCCTCCTCGACCTGCGAAAAACAGACCACAACACGAGCACGTCAAACCAACACCTTCTTCGTCTGATGATGACGACGATGACGATGATGATGGTGATACTAAAAGAAAGCATAAACATCATCATCATCGTTCAAAGACTGACAGACGTCACCGTTATAAGCACGACCGTGATACGGAATCTCCCAGTCGTAAGAACTTATTTCAGAACTTTGCCTTCTACTAATAACGATCATGACATTTGTGGAAACGTTTTTTGTGCGACTCTGTTGTTTCTTGACATATGTTTATTTTTTTTTATTTTAAATATCACCGAAAAGCATGTAGGCCTAGTGGTTTGAGTTTTTTTCTAGTAAGTTGTCTTTATTAGGCCGCCCGGAACGGTAGTTCCCAGAAGGCCTTATGTTTTACTGCAGTTCTTTTTTTTCAACGCGTAATCTCCGAGGTCCCTTGACTGATCGCCGCGAAATTTTGCGTCATGCTCGGAAGCATGTTCTATTTTATAACGCCGGTCCAAAAATTTGGGGGGCTGTCCCCCAAGCAAAAATTTTGGGGGCGAAAAACACGCTAATTTTGGCCCGATTTCGAACCCATTCCCACTTTGAGTGCGAATATCTCTGGAACGGATAGAGGTATCCAAAATCGAAAAACTATTTGATCGACAGCGTTTTTTCCCGCGTTAGGCGAAAAACGTTCGGCGAACTTGGTCCACTAATTACGGAGATTTAGAGGTGCAGTTATAAACCAAAAATCCAATTTTTCGAAATACCATATTTCGGCCCCTGGAGGGTGCTGCGCCCCGAAATTTTTGCACGAGCTATAGCCTACATCCCACTGGGGATGGGGGCTCCCCAACAATTTTTTTAAAGGGGGTCTCAAAAATTGGCTTATAATTCAGCGTATTAGCGCCTATAACTTTGGGGTTAGGGGGAGTAACCCCATGAAACTTTGCCACCTGACAGGCCATAAGGGGAACATTATCACTTATATACAACATTTGGGGGGCACTGCCTCCTTATAATTCGAGAAGGCAAAAAACTTCTAAAATTCGGCGCGATTTAGAACAACGTTTGATTTTGACCGCAAATATCTCAAGAACCGGTCAGGATATCGACAAAGTGACACAAACTTCATCGAGAGCACTCCCTGCTGCGTTGGAGAAAAAAATTGGTAAACTTCTGTTTAGTAACAAAAAAGTTATAGACGTAGATGTTGACCTACCCAAGTTCAAAATTCGGCGAGATTTCGGGCAACTTCAAACTTTGATATCTGGAGCGGATCGACATACCGAAAGTCGATAACAAACTTGATCGACTGCCATCCCTCCCGCGTTGAAACAAAAAATTTGGTGAACTTTGGTCCACTAGCAAACAAGTTGCAGGCGCGGATGTTGACACACCCTAGACGACAATGCGCGTTCTGCGTATGCTACTGCATTTGACTTCGGGCCACGTGACTTTGCTACCAGGTAAATTTCACCCCTTCCCCTTAAATTAACTCCCCCATCGGACTTACGGCGCCGGGCGGCCTCACGTTAGGCTGTGCCCCATATTTTTAGTTATTTTTTTAGTCTGTTTGATCTCAGACCGTTTCTTGATTTTTTATGTTTTGGAATATAACCGTACTTGTTTTTCTCATTTCGTTTTCCATCAAAACATTTTGGTTTTATTTAGTTTTTGTGTTGAATTAAACTGAGAGTTTATTCTGTCAATTTTTATATCGTATTATGTTGTATATGATCACATAATTGCAGATTTACTGCAAAATGTACTAGGCTATTTGTGAAAGAATTTCGGAAGTAGAGCCTATAGTTAACATTTAATAGAGTTTTGGCAAAAACGAAGAGAATACAATCATTTTTTGGGCCACTATGCATGAGTAGGCTGGTAGGCTTGTAGATGTTTCCACGGACGTCATTCTTAATGTACAGGGGGTTCGCGTGGCAGAGATCACGCATCACCGAGCCCCAGCCGCAGTAAGCAGACCGTCACTACCAGTGCTCAGCCAGGAGGCAAACATTTCCAAGTCACCATCAGCATGGAGAAGTAAGTGTGCACGGTTAAGCTTATGGTTTGTTATTAAATTCAAGATTCGCTACCTGAAAGTTAGATAAGTTAATGATAGGCCCTAATCGTTATTAAGCCTAACTATTTAGTTTAACCATCTTACTTTGCTGTATTTAATCTACTCCAGATTACAAAAATGGCCCGGTGTTTGGTCAGGTACTGGAAAATTAGAACACAAAATTCATAATGGTTTACTGAACACGCGTACGACAGCGTTCTTCAGAACTTGACAGTGTACTTTCTATGTCCTTCTCGTGAAATATGGTCGCTCAACCAACAGCGTCAATGCACGGAATGGTTGAGCGGCTTTTACGAGCTACATTGTAGGCCTATCATGACATGCTGCGAATAGATGGACACTCGAAGAGTGCAAACCTTCACCAACGCTACGTCAGTTTTTCCTTACGTTATCTCTGAGTTGCGCCAAATCTAACTTGCCCTGAATACTTCAGCCAAATCCGCCTGTATTTTTGTGTATGTCTACTAACAAACAAACGTACAAACAAACTAACGAGCCAACAGACAGATAAATAAGTAAAAGCCGGGTATCATAATCTTCATGTCAACTCGGTTTCCAACCCGCAATGAGATTGAAAATGAATAGTAGCTTACGGGCCATGGGATTAAGGCCCAGTGTGGCTGATTGGAGCTGTGGTATGTCTGCTTGCTGCAAACCGTCGGTCCATTTGTTCGCTTAGTCGGGCAATGGATGGCCGCATAGTGCGCTGCGGTAACATTAGCTCATGCCAATCAGCTGCCACTTCCGAGATTGTAAAGCGCTTCTGGTCACGAGTCTGTCTCATGTAAGAAGCACTATACACTTCAGTAAGTATCGGGCTTTTCGTTTTTAGTCGACCGAACTTAAGTAGGCCTAACGTTTGAGCTGTTGTTGTCGTTGTCGTCCGTCTGACACGGATGTACTGTTGCTAAACGGTGCAAGATAAGGCTTAAGTTGCTATTGATCACTAATAGGAAGTGGCATATTGGCTTTCAAATAGCATACAAATCATTCACTCTGTATGACCTTGAAAGACAGTACGTGCTATTTTGGCTAAACGGTGCAAGATAGAGCCTAGGTTGCTATTGATTATTGATAAGAAGTCGCATATTGGTTTTCAAATGACATATAAATTATCGACATTGGATGACCTTGAAGGTCACTGACAACCAGCGACAGTTGGGTTTCTTGTCTTGGATGAGGTAATGAGACCGCTGTCGTATTCATATAGAATCGCGGCTCAGTCACCTGGCGTTGAACGCACTGATGCAGATGATGATGACCTCCTACCGCCATATTCCGTCCGCCCTGAGATCCGTCCGCCGTCCTGCCGCAAGTCCAAGCTCTACCGCAGTCCCGAGGTCTTCAACGACTTCGACAGACGCGCCATCAAAGTATGTATGACTAAAAACAACGTTAATTTGCAACATTTCTTTCATTAACATTTACATTCATTGTTTTTCTCATCTTTTGTCTTAGCTAGATGGCGTTGATTTTACACGTTAGTTTTGTTTATGGTCTTTTTCACAGGCTTTTTTTGCTCTATAGCCGTCTGTTTCTAGCGCGTTACAGGTACATGTATTTTAACGCTATATGCTATAGAAATGCACATGTTGCATACTTGCTTACTTACTTACTTGTATTTTTTTACACAGCATTGCTTCCATTTCAGTTTCTTCTATTTCATTTTAATTTAAAGCATATAAAAACTTTTACAGTTCAAGTGTGCCGTATTAAACCGGCGGTTTGCCTTTAGTTTTCCAAGTCAAATCATTTATTATTAATATCATATTGTTCTGCAGGTAGAAAATGACACAAAGGATTTGCACTTTATCTACTAGAAGTTAAGAAAATCAGTCAGTTTATTCGCAGCTGTCATTTTGATTAAGACTTCTGTCATACGAGCATGAGATTATTTACGACGAGTTTTTGAACAAACTCGGGAAATAAGTATTTATCTTATTTTGCAGTTTTATGCACTGTGCATCGTTGCAGGAAGCGCAGAAAGATCCGACATCATTTACTGACCTCGTGCGTCGTCTACTTCGCAAGTGTGAAACCGAACTCCAACGCGTCAGGTTAGCCTTAATAGGCCTATTATTGTTACTATTGTTTAGTTTTGGTCACCGTTAGGTCGAGCGTTGGGTACTATGCGTCGTCTGTCTCTCTTCTGTCTGTCGTCGTCTGTAACGCATGTATTGTGGCTAAACGGATCGTCATAATTGGTCGCCGATGGTATCGTGGGATAGGGCAGTAACGAGTTCCTTTAGGCTGTCAATAGTAACCGTGTCTCAATCTGCAGCGGTTTGGCAGCAGTTTTGAATACAAACTTGCTGTCTGCAGCCATCGCTAACGCGCGCCGAATTGCCGAATTACCGTATCGTATCCTAGCGTAGATTGTAGCGCTCGATATAGCAGCGTCACTATATTGAGTATAGGAGTAGGACTGTAGTCACTCTGATGGGAAATCGCGTTCTTACAACGACTAGAAGTCGAACGCTGGCCTTCAGATGTTGGCGATACGGTCGGTCTACCCTAGCAGCATTTGGGCTTCTTGTTCAAGGAGTGTTTATAGCCATTAGTCTGAAATAAAGAAAATCTATTCTTACTGTTTGCGTGATTTGATGCTTATATATAGCAATAATACCAACAAATGACTTTATATTACGGCAAACAAAAATGACGTTCGACGTGAAAATATCAAATCAAACTAATCGTCAGAAGTTCCCATTGTGATAATTTTGAAAACACCATATTTTGTCAAATAATGTAGTTATGTTTTTCTTCTATGCCAACCAGTGTCTGTGTATGTTTAGAACGATATCCACAGATTTTCTAACTGGCTTATTAAGTTTTAATTGGCTACCAGTCACATAAGCTGTAAGACACTAGAACTGCTGCTGACGACAAGCGACGATGTCGTGACTTTTACAGTTCATTGTTTTGTTTCTTGTGAGTCGTATGGACTTTAGATTATTGAAAATTGGTCATTGTTGCTGCTTTAAATTGACTTTCTAACATAGACTGCTTACACAGATTAAGAGTCAATAACGCATTAGTTTAGCTGCAGATGATACTTTAATTTTGATTGTTTTTTTTGCGTCAGAGCCATATTTCGTTGGATAACGGCGAAGGACCTGAATAAGATCGAATTCTCGGAGAATCTGGACACGGAGTCGCCAATGGGTCTCCTTCGCGGCATTAAGTTTGGAACCGAGACGTACCACAACCTGTTCAAACGACTATGCAGGTATGAACGATCAGTCGACCACCCATCACGCGTATAAGCGAGAACTGTAAAGGCGCGTACAGAGCGACGTAACTGAACTGAACTGAATTGAACTGACATGGTTTACTTTTTGACGAATTGACCAACGGGCAAGCAGTAATGCATTACAGTAGGCACCGTCTAACGGCGTTGGTGGCCTACGTGACCACTCTTACGTACGCGTCAACTAATGACCAGTTGGCTCGCCCTGTTTGCCCATTGGTCAGTTCGTCAAAAACTAAACCATGTCAGTTTGGTTCTGTTCAGTTACGTCGCTCTGCACGCGCCTTAAAGGAGCGTACAAAACGATGGAACCGATCTGAAATAAAACGAAACAGTATATTTCATTTTATTTTATTTCATTTTAGTTCATATTATTTCTGCTGCTTTGAACAATCTTAAGACCAGTTGTATGCATTTGCTCAATGAGCAGAGCTGCAGCCCTGAAAGAAGTGGGGAGACATGCCTGGAACCAAATCGGAACTGTTTGAATTGGCGGTAGATTGAGGGCTGAACCCCCTTCCCCTGTTTTACCGACTTCGATCACACTGTTAAATTATGAATTCTGGGGGTCCGTTCTATAGAGCACATATTAGGCCTATACAAATTACATCACACGTTTTAACGGACTCTATTCAGTTGTTTTGGTTCAACGTCGCTGCCGGTTAGTCGTAGGCCTACTCTGAGGAAAGTTCACACACCAGTTTTTTTCTACGCCTTTTCGTTTTTCGATTTTATGACCCGCGTGCGCAACTCGACGGCCAAGACTCGTAATGCAACCTATTAGAACGTCCGCGCAATAATCGCATTTTAGTAAATAAATAATAAATAATTTAGGGCTAAGTCTGAAATGACTATAGTGTTACATAGCGTTGTTGTCGTGGAATGCCTGCAGCTATGCAGGTTTGCACTGCGAAATCGTCGAGGGTTGTTCGAAGGGCGCCGGGTACTATCCCGGCTCACAGCTACGAGGCGCCCAGTTCCGCAACCAGTGGACAGCCGTCTGGGTGGAGGGATCGTGGCGGTTCATCAACTGTAACTGGGGCGCACGGCACGTGAAACGACCCGGGGATGACCGGACAATGACTTATCACGTCGACGAGTTCTACTTCCTCACAGACCCTGACGAACACATCTACCAGCACTTCCCCGACGACCAGGTTTTACTGCTTAATGCACGGTTAAGTGGCATAGGAAATTAATTTTAAAGCTACGGAGCGTCGCCTGCCGTATGGGATCACACGGGTGATGCACCCCGCCGCCATACCCCAGTCAGACAGGCTGGTGGTACTCGAATTGTCTACCCTGGAGAGATGGAAGGCTGAGTTGAACTGGGTGGCTCGTTATATACCGAGATGGTTTACCTGTCCGCAGACAGTCACCGGTCCGGTCCAAGTAGTAGACACTTGATAGCGAGACACTTGATAGCGATTCGACCTGAAGTCGAATCGGCGACACTGTCAGTCGTAATTCAGACTCTTTACCCCAGTTTATCGTTACGTTGCCAAACCATGAAAATGTTGTACTGTAGGCGTAGAGCCAGAGATGTTAAGTCCTCTAGGCCAAAGCGGTCTCGAGGCCAAAATTTTGGCCTCGGTTTCGGTCTGAGTCTCGAGACCATTGCCTCGGCCTGGCCTCAGGGTCGTAGTGCTTTCGCCTATCTAACGCCATAAAACTTTCAGCTTACGATGTAATTGCCACTTTCATAGTTGTACCTTTGTCCTCGGTTTTGGTCTCCGCTTTGAGCGCTTGTTCTCGGCCTCGACCTTGGCCTCATGGTTCTGACCTTGGCTTTGGTCTAGTTTAACATCACCGCCTGCAGCAGGATTAAACAAAGATTGTTTAATTGGTTGTTTAACCATGTAGCGCTGGCAGCTGCTGCGTCGGCCGCTGACGATGGAAGACTTCGTTCGTCTGCCACTCGTCAAATCTCCGTTCTTCAACCATCGTCTTGAGTTCGCCGCCGCCATGCAGTCCATCGTACGAGCCCAGGACGGCAACGTCGACATCAGGTGCTTGCCCGATTCGTCTCAAGATATGTCTTAAGTCTGTCATAAGATCAAATGTAAGATGTCCCAAAATCATCTTGCAACATGTTTTATGTGAATTCGCAGAATTCGTCTTAGACGATCAAAAGATTTGGCACAAAATTTGCAAGATTTTTGTCTTAGGACATATCGTAAGTGTTTTGCTGCGAATTAAACCATTGTTTTCAGACGACTGTATGCGTGTGAAATTAAAATTGTCCTAAGATTGTTGTACTAAGATCTTGTGTGAATGGGCCGGTGGTGCAGGTTGATAACTCCGTCGCTGCTTGGCTTCGCCGCGAAGCTTCGTCCAGTCAAAGATGACATTGGAGTCAGTCTGGATGACCGTTGTCTGGTGAGATCCATCGGCAACATGCTGGTCGTCTCAGCTGCTTTGCCTAAACCAGGTTGGCAGTTCACAGACATTATCATAAAATTTATCTTAAGATATATCTTGAGATATGTCAAAAGTATTTTGTGAATTGACTCATTGTTTTAAGATGACGGTAAGTGTGAAAAATAGTCTTAAGACTGTCTCAATATGTTTTGTGCATCGGATTTTGGTAATCATTGTGACGTCATCATGATCATCATCGATGATGTTCGTTTATCGACTCAACTTATCAGAATGCAAGAACATGCGCAGCATTAACGTACATGTACTGTTTTGAACAAAGTTCGAAAAGTTTATAATACAAACTAGAATACATTTAAAACTTAGTGACATCGTTCGTAACGTTGTTTACAGTCAGACAAATGAGCGGTGACGTGTTTCATAAGTGAAAGCTGATTTCTTATCAAATGTCTGCTTGCAGGTAACCACCCATCCAGGTCGACTTAGCTTCACATCCTACAGGGGTAGTTTAACCCCATTTAGGCAAGCCGGTACTCAATTTAAACGGGCGCGTTTACCTGCATCGTGTGGCAGGTAACACTGTCTGATCTCATATGGCAGGTGACGCTCCGTATCTTTGATATGGATTTCACATGTATAGGTTTTTGCAGAGTCGTGTTTTCGTTGGTGGAACTCACAGGCCGCCGGTGCGTCTGTCGTCGAAAGATCGTCCTTACGCTTCAACTACTCGAAACCAGTCCGTCCCCCGGGTAACAACGGCTGCCTGCTAACGACTCTGTTCTTCTTCCCTTACTCCCTCACACTTCTTTGTATCAGAAAAAGCCGTTGGGTTTCCACCACCGCCACAATAACACCAAATGTGCACCCGCTTTCAAGTTTAACTTCTGAACAGTTCGAGTACGACACGTGAGATTGTGTAAGTCTACGTTGCTTGTCGGCTGTAGGTCGCTACTACTTGGACGTGTACGTGGGTGATGACTGGGCCAGCTCATCGATGGCGAGCGCCTGTTCGTTCCGTGTTCACTGTCGTTCTGTCGTGCCGTCCGTGGCAGTCATCAGCTACCCGCCGGGCATCTGCTACGGCCCCACGCCGGACTGCGCTCGCTGTGGCGTCACCGAGGTTATAATTGCTTCAGAACTTCATGCATCTATCAACCCATCGCGCTGTCTACGTTCGTCGTCGCTCGAATTGTTAGCTGTATCTCAACTGTAAAACAACGTTAGACAGACATCCATTTTCTGTTGCTGCGCCTAGGCCTAGTGTTTGGAAGTTCGGTTTACCTTTAATTTGAGAACGGATTGTGACTGACTGGTCGGCTTTACAACTAATTTGACGACGAACTTCTTTACCCAGTGTCACACAGCGCCTCACGTTATTTTTCAGTTAAAATAGCGTGATTTATGGCGCTATACAAATTATATTACTAACCAACTTACTCATTTACTTTTTTGCTTAGGACTCGGCGAAGCAGCACGACCCTGTGATTGTCATGGACGGCAAACAGTTGTCTCTGCGGCTGAGAGTTAGTCCGTCGCGTGGTGACGTGCGTCTGACGCACACTATGCGCTATTGGAAGCTGCAAGGCGGAGGCGCACTGCTCGACTGTGACCGGTTTGCGCTGCTACAGAAGCGTGACTCGACTAGTGGCGCCGCCAAGTGGATCGTCCGCTGTCCCAAGCCAGGTTAAGACAATCTTCTTCGAACTGTTATTTCTCTTGATCTAACTGCAACAACTAATACATCCAAAAGTAGGCTCAAATCTGCTTTGTGCGGCCGTGCTTTTACTACAGTGAACGTGACTTGCCCACATGTGCGATTCTTCGCTATTGTGAATGACTTCACGTGTGTGGCCTATAAACCGCATGCCTAGCTGACACGTTCGCAATCTCTGAGTCCACATCGTAACCATTCCAGACAAAATTTCTGTAGGCCTAGTTTAATATTTCAGCCCTCGGGAACTGAGTACTGGGGGATTTAAAAAAATCAATAAATAGTTATAAAAATAAGCCATTTAATAGGCCGCATTACAGCTCTTGTTCTTCCGTCCATCTGTCTGTCCGTCCGTCCGTCCGTATGTCTGCCCACTACGAACTCCTACTTCGGAAACAGAAAGGTGTAGAAAAATTGGAGTACACGTTTTTCAGGGCAACAGCAAGCGCTGCATTTGCCAATTTTCAGTTGAGGTTTAGTGGCTGTCAGTGTCTGCACGTTGCTAGCAAACGGTGGGTATGACGTCCATGATCTTTGACCTTCGAAATTAAAAGAACGGTGGTTTACTGCATAGCAGCGTTTTTTTCAGTTTAAAGGTCAAAGATCAAGGACGTCAGAAACTTCAGAAAATGATACATACAATAGCGCATAAACACGGCTTGCACGGTGGCAATGTGAAAGCGGATTATTTTTTTTAAATTCGAAATAACTTAGTGCTGCACGTACATAGCTAAACGGGTAGCCGCGTAATGTGCAGGTTCGACTCCGGGCCGGGGCTCTGCCAGGTAACGACCTTGGGCAAGGTGTTCACACACTTGTGCCTCTGATCACCAAGCAGTAGATCTATAATTTGGTACCGGTCAAAGGGCGATGACGCTCTGCGGCTGGGAAGGTAACAGTAAGTCTGGTGTCGCACTGGCCATGCGTCACAGACTCAGTGGTCTATCCACTTAAGGTCCCGTTTATCCATGCACATTTGATGGCCGATTAAATTGATCTCCGATCAACTTTGGGAGTTGATCTGAGATCACCTCTATAAACGTTTTTCCATCGGCAATTAGCAACTGATCGTACATTAAATCTACCATCAAGTTGATGGCCGAATATTGGCCGACCAAGTCAGATAATTGACGATTAAACGTGGCGATCTGCAGTTCGTTGCTTTTTCGCACCAGAACGGTTGTGACTTTGGACATGCGTTTGAGGGGGCGTTGCAATAGTTTGATTCCCGGTCGAGTCGCTATTACCTGGATGGCTGACTGTCTATACGGATAAGTAAACCATCTCCGTACATAACCAGCACTAGGGTCAACTCAGCCTTTTATCCCTCCGGGCGGGGTAAATCGAGTAGCGGCCTGTCTGGCTGGTGTTGTGTCGGGGCGCATTCACCTGTGTCGGGTGGCAGATAACACTGTGTGATCCCATATGGCAGTTGACGCGCCCGTAGCTTTGAGATGGGTTTCCGATGAATAGCTACATTTATATCATTCAATGGTTTTGTTTGATATGGTGCAGGTTTCTATGCGGTGTCGATGATGGCGGCGCTGGGTGATGAGCCCGCTCGCTGTGTCTACCGCTACCTGGTCGATTGCCGACGCCCGTGCGTTGACGCCAGGCCCATGCCGCGCGCCACTTCAAGGTCAGAGTCTTCGTGCCAAACAACTCTGTGTTGTTAATGAGTTTAAAATCTTAAATTCGTCAATATACAACCTTTATTTTGATACAGATAGTTGACATTTCTGCAACCGCTGCTGCTTTCATCGGAACGACTGTCCGCCAGGTGTCGCTACGGCGGACAGTAAGATGTGTAGAAGTTGGTAGGACCCCTAGTTTCGGTTCGTCGAATTGTCTTGTTTTTTTTCCTGATGTGTATCGCTTCCCTGATTCACAGATTCATTTTGCTTTCTCTGTCGATGATCATTTTGGTTTAGTCCTATGGGGCCTAGTCTATGACGTGTATCAAAATAAAAGCTGTGAGGCTATATTGGTGAATTTGTATAGCCTAACTTGCGAAGTTACCTTTTCAACCTATGAGTCAAAAAACTTCATGTTGTGTTTTCTGCTAAAGTTAATACGTATGTCCCTTATTCTCCGTGCCTTAGGCCTACCGGCCTGGGGTGGATTCTTCAGCAACATTCATCAAGTCAGGTAACTAGATTTGTTGCTTTTTCTGGAAACAAAACTGTTCGCTGGGATACCGCAAGTTTAGACGTTATCTGACTTTTGCATGGATGTGCATCTGATGTTCAGTAAAATGGCCAGTAATAAGCAACATTGTATTCATCAATTATTACCACTCGAAAAAAACTCGGCCATAAAACTTCGCCACTCTTGTTTTTTCGCCTTGTCACAGTGCTATTTTAAGCCATATGGCATGCGAGCGTTAATTTTGTGCTGCAAAAATTTCATTTGACGATACTTATTGAATGACTGTAGGCTAATGCAATGCACCAGAATATGAAATTTCTATATATTGCTTGCGTTTAGGTGGAACGGATGTCGACTTATCGAGCCGTTTGACGGCGAGCTGGCGCCACGTTCCAAAATCTGGTTCCGCATCGAGTCATCCGCCGCCGTGGAGCTGCTGGCCAATGTGAGCGGAGGGGCGTGGACGTCGCTGGAACGCCGATCCGCTGATGTCTGGGAGGCTCTGGTTGAGACGGGAGATGTCGGTGATGAAGGACGAGGTCGCCTGCAGGTCAGTCGAAAGTTAAAGGTGGTCTAGGGCCTATATAGCTCTTTATGTGGTTCAACTATCACAGAGCTACGGAGCGTCATCTACCATATGGGATCGCACAGGGTTACCTGCCACCCGACACAGGTGAATGCGCCCCGCCAGACAGAAGGTACTCGATTTACCTACCCCGTAGGGATGGAAGGCTGAGTTGACTTTGGTGTTGCTTATATATCAAGATGTTTCATCTCTCCGCAGCCAGTCACCCATCCAAGTAGTAACCACTTTTGATAGTGACCCATTCTGGAGTCAGACCCAGAACATCCCGATCGTATGTTTGACACCCTGCTACACTACCAGGCCAACTTACGTGCATGATATTTGACTTCAACGAGTTATTTAGCTTTGGCCTTCGTTTTCGTTTCGTAAAAATCATTTGACTTGACTTTGACTTTGACTTATGTGTAATCCTGTATGGCAGGTGATAAATCCGTAGCACTGAAATAAATTTTCCATGAAGCTATAGTTTACTATTCAGCCATTTAACCATTAATTTCGGCTGAATACATTTGACAGTACTTGTGCTGTAGAGTACAATTTTGACACCTTATACGAGTCACCAAGTCAACCAACATGGCAACTGATACTGTGTTAGTCTGGAACTGGCCGTCTTCTTTGAATAAATTTACCACTTCCGGCTTAAACTGCATTCTATTTGCGCAAGTCAAAGTCAGTCAACGAAAATTTGTTTGAATTTGACCTTTACTTGCATCAAAAACATTTGAATTAAGTTTTTGACTTTGATTGCAGTCAAATAATGCATTAATTTTGGCTTGACTTTGACTTCGACTCAAGTCAAATATGACTGCTGCAGGTCTACGGTCGTTTCGACGCCTCCACAGACAAGTACGTTCCGCTGCTGGACTACGTTATCCGTGAACCGTCGCTGACTGACGAGGTGCGAACGATGCTCAAGTACATGTAATTCCACGAGCCATGAAGTCGTCAGAGCTACCGCAGTTGCCTTGCCGTCGGTTTCAATGCAGTCACACTGTATATATCTGCTCAAGTCATGTTCCAAAGAAACATTTCGCAGGGTCTAGCACATTTGGTAAAAAGTCAAGTTTCGCTGAGATTTTAGTCTAAGAGCCGGTGGGTGGCGTCATTTCAGTAACTCATTGGGGGGTCTCAGTCTACGTGACGCATTGTTTTGCAGCAGCAGGCCTACCACCGTTTCAAAGGTACGATTTAAAGGGAAAAAGGTAAAATCATAAATCCTTGGGGGTCCGTACACCCCCAGCCACATGGGCGGCGCCAGAAGGGGAAGGGGAGGCAGTGGGGATTGGGACGGCTGCCCCCGTGCCCTTGCCGCCCCCAGTTGCCCCAGAAAAATTTTTGATGGTGATAAAGTACCCTCTGGTATCCATACACAATGTCATTGTGTGACTTATTAAACGTCATTTTTGCAAGACAACGCAAATATTTGTAATTTTTGGCATTTCCAAATATTAAAAAGCAGGCAAATTTGCGTATTTCATTACATGTCCAAAAGCCAAAAATGTTTCAGCTTTAGCTAGGGGGCTTCGCCCCTGATCCCCCGACCAGAGTCTCTGCCTCTGGACATTTTTTCGATGCACACAACAACTGAATAAGGTCGACATTTGGTCTACACCAAAAAAATTATTGCCCCCCTGTGTCCTGGCCCGCCCTCATTGCTCCCAGCTTCATATTTTTAGCGCCGCCCATGCCCAGCCCCTCCCCTAAATGACACCCCTGCTAAGACCAAGGTTTGGTCTAGGAAGACCAAAGGGACGAAACTTTTTGTATTAGCAAACTTTGTGGCTGTAAGATTTTTAGTCTAAGACTAAAGTCTCAGCGAAACCCGTTATTATTATTTTAACGGGTATTTTTACTCAGTATCTACTGGGTGCCTTCAGTTTGAATGTTGGGTTAGCAGATCAGTGACGCATATATTTGACAAGCAGCAGCTGAAATTTGGTTCGCTAAATTGTTTGGTTTAATAAAAACTAGCAGCTTGGTCAGCTTAACGTACTGAAAGAAACTGAAACTGCAAACTACAGCGTGCTTTAAATTGCACAGTAGTTGTCAGTTTGAATGAAGTAAAAGAATGATGTCAGATGTATTAATGGGAATAGACTCCGTGACCATATCTATGAAAGCCAGATGTCATGAGAATACTAAAATTTCCGTAACTTGCGTAACCTGTATAATACGTTACGTCATAATGTCTGGTGGTTTTTTAATCTCGTTTTTCTGGTCGCGTTTACAGTGTAATTAATGTGGCAATTAATGATTCAACCTGTCTGCTAATGTTCGCTAGTTTACAGCAAACCCATGCAGACATACTGGGTGTTAAGATTGTGCCAGACTGTAGCCTAACGCTTTTACTGTGGCTGTAAAGTCACATGAGCTAAAGAAAAACATGTTGTTGCATAAATGTTTTGCCATATCTTACATGTCGCTTATTGTTAATTTTAGTCGGCAACATTTGACTGATTGTTACTAGGCCTAGTGTTGTGGCATTCTTGTTGGCAGCAAATCGTTGTTCATTAAGTTTTCCAGGTGGGTGGGCCAAAAAAGTGGCACCTTTTTCAATATAATGCTATTATGAATTGCAAAACACCATATATTTATACTACACTAGTTATACGTGTCATATACATGTATATCCATGATTTTTGAACAACTTTAGCATTTCACTGTTTTCATCCAATTTCAGATATGCTCCGAAATTTTCCCAAAATGGGTTTTTGGGCCGCAAATTTTGCATTTTGGACGAAAATTTTCCGGCAAGAAGATTTTTGACAGCCAAAAATTTTGAGAGAGGAATTGCTCCCTACCCGTTTCATACCTGCCACGCGACGCCAGTTTTCTATGTATCGTGCACTGCACATGTTCGCATTGCACGCCTACTGTTATTGTTTGCTTTATAGGCCTAAACGTTCGTGTTGGTTATTGCTTGTTGGTATGTTAATGATAATTACTGTACGCCTGCCTCGCTGATTGACGCACTAATAAAGCTTGTTTCGTTGTTACGTCAATTGTCGACGGTATTCCGGGACTGTGGGTGCTGCGCTAAAAAGCATCGTTTAACTTTCATACATTCACAACGCCCTCAAATATTAGCCGATTTTCAAAACTATTGAAATAACTTGGAACAAACACCGTCGAAGATCCCATTCCATCCTAATTGCATAGTGAGACAGTCGTATTTAGAATGCTGAAAGTTGCCCAAGTTGCCTTGTTACTTACTTTTTTACTCACTATTTTACAAGGTAGCGTGGTGACACGTTTGACGGGTGACAGGATCTTTAGGCTAAATTCATCGTCACGTAATTGCGAATTTACTAAAAGTATATTGGTGAAATAATATTTTACGCAGTTACGACAAAAATTTAGCGGCATGCCTTTCATTAGACAGTACACGGTTGATGCATTGAATTCGCACTTGTTTATTAAGAGTGAATGACATTCAGTGGAGTAATCAACACATATTAATTTACTGCCTGAAATAAACGAAACAGTCAAGCTTACAACTAAATTATAGTCTGTAACTAACGTAGGGGCCACTGAAAACATCGCCATGTAGACAGTTCTACTGTACGTGAACGTAATATTAATATTTTCGCTGAAAACGAAGCAGCTCTACAGCATGTACATTCAGTACAACTGCTATACAAATAACTATATGCCACCACTAATCAGTCCATCACCGGATATTAAAGCCTTCTTCTGCAAGAATACAAGCAGAACTGTCATTTTTCTAACTTAGGCGATACCCAAATGCGCTACAAAACTAAAATATAATGAAAGCAAAGTCGAATACGATAAACATCGCCGCCTATAAGCGTGTGGCAACGTGGTGTAAAGCTGGGCTGCGTGAAATGCGGCCAGTTTTGTGTTGATTTCGTTTTTGTCGCAATCCTATGCGCTGCTGTGTTTTGCGTTTGTCACACGCGATTCTGTTTTAGTTTCAGTTTCCGTTTCGTTTTAGTTCTGTCACAGATTTAGGCTTTAGCCGCAGCTACTTACTGAACACGAAGCTCGTCACTTAGGCCTACAGACAACTGCGCCACTGTCCATCAGTGTCATTCTGAAATCTACAGTGTCTCAGTAAAAAAGCACGACTTCTGCATTTTGCAAGGTAGTGTAGCAACATTATCAGGTAAGGTGGGCAAAACAAAGTCATTCACAGCAAGTTTCTTCGCAATTTCACACGCCAAAAATTATTAAAATCGGCCAATGTTACGGAGGTATTCAAAAAATAACACTGGCACATTTTTCCCGAGACATGATGCACTTTTTGCCAATAACCGTGATGTAACATCGTAAAAGTTGAGAGAGCTTACCAGCTCTTCAGGGGGAGTTGCTATAACCTATGACCTAAAATAACAACTTTCTCCAAAGCTTGCTTTCAAATGCATTTTCAGGTTAAGACTGTCCCACAATCGCCGGCGGTTAAGATTTTTCTTCAGATTCTCTGAAGCTACTTAAATGCTCCCCAGATCTCATAGCTGGATTGAGGGGAATGACCTGACCTGAAACAATGGAAGAAGAGGAGACGCAAGGAAAGGAACATGGATCATGAAAAATAGAAAAATTGAAGAATGGAAAAATAGGGAAGAATTCGTTCAAGGGCTCAACAGGGCGGAGGTATAGACGCCCCTGAATAGCAGCAACCAAAAATCGGGAGATATTATACCGCACTAGCATGCAGTGTATCAAATATGACAGCAGTAACGTTCAAAAGTTACACAAATATGCCTGTGGTGTGATTTTTGAAAATGTGCAATCTTTCATACCTTGTCGGTAATATTCAACTTCCGTTATGCCGGCGACCGAGAAGAGAATCTTGTTTCATAAAAACAGATAGCTAGGAATGAAGCAACTACACAATGAGAATTGTGGGTCATATGTAGGCCCCTGCGTAGTAGACAACAGTGTGACAAATCGACAAACGGACGAAATGCACTTGCCCAGGCTGCACTTTGCAACAGTGACATAAATACATAATATACACCGTGGTCCGTAAAAAACGTGCCACTTTTATTTTTTTAATAACTCTGTGAAACATTGGCCGATTTTAATAATTTTTGGCGTTCGACATCAAAAAGAAACATGATGCAAATGGTTGTAGTTTTGACCATCTCACCTTAATACTGTTGCTACACTACCTTGTGAAATGCAGGCTGTTGAACCTGCCATTAGCGAGTAGTGTCAACATCTACCGCTGGAGAAGGACATTTTGAGCACACGTTGTAATAAAAACGATGTGATATGAGACGTGTGACTTTTTGGGAGACAATAATTGCTGTGTTTGTCGCTATTCAGTTAATCATTTCTGAGCCAACGCATGCGCTATCCAGTATGAATTCATTGTTATAAACGGTCAAACTACGACTTCTGCATTTCACAAAGTAGTGAGGCGACAGTATTAAAGTGAGGTGGTCAGAAGTAAAGTCATTTGTATCAAGTTTCTTCTTGATGTTGTATGCCAAAAATTATTAAAATCGGCCAATGTTTCATAAAGCTATTCAAAAAATAAAAGTGGCACGTTTTTTATGGACCATGGTGTACTACAGACAAAGCTATTTGTGAGACTGTGACTATTATGTTCGTGTTCGGATGCACATATAAACGATATGAATATATAATTAACATTATATAATATACAAAATAATGCGACAGAGCATCAATGAATCCAAGTGTATAGGGACAACGATAGTATGAGTGTATCTCAAACAACAACGATTGAACTATTAACACTTTCACAAGCACCGCATCAGTGAAACAAGTCTTGTGTAAAACAGAATATTCGTTGCTCTATGACATATTTTTGTGCTTTGTCACAGCGCGCAAAATAAGCCATTCAAATGTTTCGATATCAGCAAAAGGCCATGACAAGAACTGAGCAAAATAATTTACCCATCTCTCTATCATAAATGGAAGACGCCTGAAACTCAACGGTGTAAGGAAAGATCATCGCGAATTTTTGCATGTTTTGCATTTTGTTTTAAAAACAATATGTACAAAAATACAACAAAATAATGTTATAATACAGTGAAATGTTTGTTGTAATTATCTTAGCTACAGAAACCACTGTAAAATAAAATTGCAAACAATTAAAAACTGTAAAGATGTTCCTGAAACTCACAGTAAGCAGAATATACTCTCAGCTTTGTTTTTAGGTGGATTATAGTAAAATACTGCGAACACGTATGCTCCTTGGAAACAAGTTATAGGAAAACGGCGTCTCCGTCGCATTAGCCTACATAAACGCCGCTATTGAAGCTATGAAGCTGCCCAGCATTAAGAATGTATTTCTGTATATAAACAGCACGTGACAACTATGAGACAACAACTTGTTGTTGACATGACCAGCCCATCAGGCGCTGCCTATGTGGGGTGGGGCAAATGCCTCGAAGAGATGGGGAAGTTCACTAGGTTGTACATGTCCTGGAACACTCCTGATATGTCAATGAAATCAACCAAAGTACCGACGGCATTCCGCTGCAAATGCTGGCAGGCCAATCAAAAGGGGAGGGTAGGGGGGAGGGGGTAATGAAGTGTTCACACGATCCAGCAAACTTCCAGCAAATGTAATGCTGGCGTTTGCTGAATTGTGTAAACACCCTAGAAGTTACCCGG
>Ga0209671_1000987_pt1 | contig 22031 bp, 14 predicted proteins | sample WorMetHERISLAND2_2_FD_187401 | JGI IMG/M metagenome (GOLD analysis project Ga0209671, IMG submission 187401) | Marine gutless worms symbiont microbial communities from Max Planck institute for Marine Microbiology, Germany - Olavius geniculatus... | ecosystem: Host-associated > Annelida >... | reverse complement strand
TTATTCAGCAGCACATTGACACACAGTCAGTGTGATGCGGGCAATATCATCTTTTGTAATTTTTGCTGTTTTCGATGTGCAAGTCCTTAAATGTTGCCGTTAACAAGTGTTTAAACTAATGTTTTGTACATTTATTTACAATAACTATTAAACGTTGAACAGTCAGTGAGAAAATGACGGTGATTTGAATATTTTATACAAAAATGGAAATACACCATGTTTAAAAAAACTGTGCCAATGTCATTCAAAACAGGTTTCTTTGTGACGTTGCAGGCAAAAAATCATTGAAATTAGCCAATGTTTTGAAATAGCTAATTTTACGAAGAAACCTGACGTAAATAACTATAGTTTTGCCCATCTCACTTTAATACTGTTGCTGCATTACCTCGAGAAATGCAGAAGACGTAGTTTAGCATAAGCCTATCGCATTATAAACGCAATAGTGATCTAAAATCATTAATGACATAACCTATATGCAGTTTATTTTAAGCAAAATGCGAGCGCGAGTGAACAGCGAGCACTTGAGTCAACTGACCGACACTCGAGCGGCTGGCGACAGTAACCTCGACAACCCTCACGACACTCAGCTGCACAACGCCACGAACACACATCACTAAGTCACTCGGCACATGCACAGCTGCAGCTGGCGTACACAATCAATACTAACCGCAAAAAAACTGTACTTTATATTAGACAGTCTGAATCAAATGCTGTTATCCGTCACTGAAAAGCAGCTAGAAACAAACGTCGGACAGTGCCGACATATTACGCAGCCGTCCTCCTGACCTTTGACCCTCTTAGCTAAAAATCGGCATACCGTTTACTCGAGCTTGCCCTGGAGAACGTTGAAACCAATAATGGTTTTTCTGCGTTTTTTTTGGTTTTCGAGCTACGAACAGTAGGTCTACATGAATGACAAGCAGACAGAGGAGCAAGAATCGTAATGTGGCCTCTAATGGGACGGTCGTGTAACAAAATGCCATGGGCATAATAATGGCGATTATTCCTCATGAACGATGCAGACACAGGTAAATAAATGGTGACGTCGCGTACGCACGTGTATGGCAGAAGGTTCCAGTCCATCTGGTATGACACAGCTTGCGACCGGTAGCCAGGTGACAGTCGTAGTGGCCGAAGCTGTCGTTGCGAGGTCGACAGAACTCGGTACATCCGGGGCCGTGGAAGTCAGTGTCACAGACGGCGCGATAGCGATAGACGACAGCAGGCAGCAGCGGTGAGGCGGGCTGATACTTTTCCTGTCTCCAAGAACTACCGCTGCTATTGCCGTTGATGCTGCTGCTGCTGCTGCTCGTAGCGTTGAGAAGTCGCTGAGCTACCACGCGCCATATCAGCGTCCGTCGACTTCCTGCCAACACAAGAAACCCAGCTGTCGCTAGGGTAGGCCGACCGTACCGCATATATCCGAAGGCCCGGTCGCGGAAAGAAAGCAATTTCCCAGAATGACTACAGTCCCGTACACGCTATGGTGACGCTGCTATATCGAACGCTACAATGAATGCTAAAATACGACATGGTATTTAAGCGTAAATGGGCGATACCTTCAGGCAGCAACTTTGCATTCAAAATTGCAGCAAAAACCGCTGCAGAAAGAGACACAAAAATTTGTCATCTACCTTGGCTACCATCGCCCACCCCCTACGAAATAGGGTTTAGCCACAATGCAAGCGTTGCAAACAGAGAGATGACAGACGGGACGGAAGACAGACAGACGACAGATCGTATCCAAGTCTCGACCTAACGGTCGGCCAAAAAAACGTAATTAGAAAGCTGTAGAATGTTATTCCGGTGATTATGTCTACCAGCCGTTAGTAAATTTCGAGCCCGGGCTGAAAGAGTGAGGGAGTCTAAAATGAAAATACCTAAACGGCATCTGGAAAATAGGCTGAGAGTATTATTATCAGACTGATCACAATAAGTTATTCACGAAGCCACAGTGCGCAGAGCAATTATATAAAGTACTGAGGACCGGAACTGATACACAATTTGTGATGAAATGAAGAATCCTGCAGTGCTTCTATGCGCTGTTCTGTCGATGCGGGTGTATTGAATACACGCTGTAATCATCGCATGAGGAGTCTGTAAAGCCAGTAAGCTATAGAATGAATACTCTGTGGCGGTCATTGTGCACTGGGACGATTAGCTACGTGGAGCAGGTGCAGGTAGGTTCCATGCAGTGACAGACATTGTAGTGATAGACAACGGTGTTGTACACTGCACGACCATATAGTCACCACAGTCAGGGTGATGATCTGTTCAAGCGTGTCCATTTCAACAGCATCGAGGGAGGTCTGCATTATGACCACCGACCACGCAGCGCTAACGATCGAGTGACATTCCGCGAGCATTGTTAAACCACCCGGCGATCAAGCACCGTTTGCAACAGAGAGAAAAATTCTATGATGCCATTCAAGCGTCTACAATGAAGAAAAGGCTAGAATTCACCGATCGAGTTTAATTAAAATCGTAGCGAAATACCTCAATAAATTCTTTGCCGCGACAAATAAAAAAACATAAATTAGGCCAAAATAAAAATCAAACAAAAAATTACAACCAACCTATAAAGATTGTCGTATTTTACAAATTTAACAATACACCTTTACAGCAGTTATTCAATAAAAATAAGAAAAAAGTTCATTTTGCCAAACAAAAACGCAGTAGTGAGTACGCTATAATAACATGACAATAATTAACTATGGCAGGCTACCGTTAGCCAAATTGCGATTAAAGCAAACGGTGCAAAATTGTATTTAAATGCAATAGATATAGTAAATATTTTCTACACAGAAAGCAAGTTCGCGTTCAAGCGTGTAGGCTATACAGATCAATTAATTTACAGCAGGTGTTCAGAATCTGCGCCGTCAGCACCCGCGCAGTGCTACAAGTCGTGCGCATAGAGCCTGTTCTCAATGGAAGTGTCAATGACTATAGGCCTACAATGCTTTGCATGCAGACGCTATCGATGACGTCAAGTGACGCCACGACATCGTCTCAGAAAAAAAATCAAATAATTCAATCAAAAATGTCTGCTCGTTTAAAATTAGCGTACGACGATTTTGTCACGCGTACCGCTCATTAGCAATTAAATTGAAGCCATACGAGTCACTGGTCGATCAGTAGGCCAATAGGCCCATAAAATTTCTTAAAATTATAGTATACCGGTAGTTGCAGTAACGGGCTGTATAGACAAGATCATGCGATATATGCATTACGAGCGCTCAAAAACTTTGTGCTTACTGCTTAGTCGAAAACAATTTGCAAATAACTGGAAAGGACAGAAAAAAAACTAAATTACTGAATACCTTGAGACGGTCCGTTGTCGGTGTTGTCATGCCACGCTTCAATGATGACGGTGAACGAACCCTGGACATGCATATATTGTACACCTATAGCGTGGTACCGACAAAACACAAACATAATAGGATAACAGAACGCCGAAGGCACCTAAAAGACCTTGGCTATGATGATTCTTAATCATTCACCACGCAGAACTCCGCACACAACCTCGAGCAAAATGGACAGAAGTCTACGATATAATAATATACACTTCGTTCTCTTGTATTCCATTAAGCGCGCACACAAACGTCGCTGATTGTTAAGCGGATGCAAACGTATCGGCCAAATAACCATCGACAATAGTTTTAATTGTCATGTATGTCTGAGCTTTGTAAGGGCTTCACTGAAAAGTGGCCCTTTTGAACTTTACATTCGTACTGCGAGTTGCGTATAAAATGCAGAGTCTGCCCAGAAACCAAATCACTTAGAATGCATTGTGCCTGAGTTTTGTAAAAACTAATGACTTTGACCTCGTGGCCTAAATGGCATTGCGGGTTTCTTTTAAGATAAAAAACCCGCGCTTAAACATTTTATTCTCAAATTATAAGCAGAAGCCTGGGCGAGACAAATGCAAAGCGTAGGCCTAAGTACAACTGTCAGTGGCTTCTATTCCCCAAATCTGAAGTCAAAATCGGGCGCAAGTCCACCCCACGCTTTCATGCTCAAGCCTCCCCCACCCCCTGCTTGTTAAGGCTGTTGATTGCCCAGTGAAAAATAGAAGGTGTTCTACACTCTTAACACAACTTATCCTTATTTTGCACTGGGCAAAAGCTGCGCCCACCAGGTATAAGGATAGAAGCCACTGAGTACTGTGTATAAGCTACTGCGGTCTCATACAAGTGACTCAGTCGCATAATAACGCACGCAGCTGTAGTTGTAGTTAGCAGAAAATTACGTAACGTAAAACGTAAAGTCCAAGTCGCTCATCTCCGTTTCCTTGCCCTCAGCCGGACACCAGCATACACTGCGAGACAATGAATACTCGGCTATGTACTGCACGTCATTGCATGGTGCGGTGTGTCTGTTTACACCTAAGCTTTCGCTGGTGATCACTGCGCCTAGCCACAGGGGATGGCCAGGCTGAGTTGATATGAGTGACTGGTTAACCCGTTTGCCGACAATCACCGTGATCGACCAGACCGGCGTCGACAAACTGCGTTGTGTAACGAATTTAATGGAGAATTTATAGAGGCGAACTAAACAAGTAATTTGAGCAAAGCTCATGAGACGCGGAACAGCATTAGCAGTTCCTGTTCGCACATCGTCTCGGTCTATCTTCAGTCATTTTGTCTCAAATTAGCCTTGAAGTGTGCACCGCAGCCGAAAATCGCAAAAAAATTACTAACATCCATTAACGCCCCTTATTTTGGGGTTCGTTTAAAGTCATCGAAGTATATAGATACCCCAAAAAGCTCGTCACCAGTGCTTGTTATGATAAGCAGCATGTCTATGCCTCTTTGCAACTGTTTTCACGCTAGACAAGCCAATATCGATAAAATAACCATTTTTAGAGGAGTATCCCTCTTTAACGCTCGCGTGCATAGGCCTCCTTGAACCTAGGGGGTTTGGACTTAAAGTACTAAAATCTGTGTTTGCTACTGAAAATTTCATGTGTAGGTTGTCTTGGTCTATCTTCAGCTATTTCGTCGCAACTCACTCTTGAAGTGTGCGCTGCAGCCAAAAAATGCGAAAAATTCGCCCAAAAACCCTTCTTGTGGGGGTTCGAGGTCGTTCAAGGTCAACGGTGTTCATAAAACTAAAAACCCGTGTCCAGTGCTTGTTATGATAAACAATTTGTTTCTACCTATCTGCAACCGTTTTCACACAAGGCGAGCCAATAGCGGCAAAATAACGTTTTTTCTAGGGGTACCCCTCTTTGACGCTCTCGTTCGAGGGAAACTCCCTCACCCAGGGGCACGAAATTTTGTCACTTTAAACTAAAGTCCTTGTGGCAGGCCAAAGTGAAGATTTTGTGATCGTAGCTTGCGCCGTTTTGATAGGGCTCAAGGATGTGACAGACAGACAGACGGACGCCCAGACCATGGCTAAGACGCGCGAAGCATAGCTGTCGCACATAAAAACTGTGTAAGACCCACGCTGTGTTAACGAAAAAGTATCGGAAAGAAGGCATTTCAGCATCAGAAACGTGTAGAACGTTATAATCACCGGCCAGGCGAACTCGAAGGGAATGTCGACGTGGCAACGCTGCAGCCGGTGTGAGAACTGATCGGCGCTGCTGACGAAGCTTCCGTACGTGCATTGAGGCTGGTTCGGTACGACTGCCTGGTAGTGGGTCAGACAGACGCTGACGAACGTGCGGCATGGCAGTCGACAGTCTGACGCAGCAGGGTCGAAGGACGTCGTGACGTCACTGCAGCAACGACCCGCCGCCGTCACACTGAGCGCGTTCTGCCACGGACCGACCTCCAGCTGGAACACGCCAGACGCCGACACCTACACAACACGCGTCATTGGATCAGAGCAAAGCAAACTCCAACTAAACTGAACAGCTCGCATTATTATCTCCTTAAAGCGAAACTGCCAGTGCCAGGATATTCAAATTAAACATTTACTTGGATTTCCTAAAAACAAAAACAAAAACGCGGAAACTATAAAATGATAAAGAACAGCGAGTAAAAAATATAAAACTGATGCTGTGATAATCAGACCTGGACATCGGCTGCCAACACGAAATCGATCCAAAACCAGTGCTACATTTACTGCTTTGAAAATGTTAGAATACTGCATTTGCGCCAAACGCATTTGCCCCCTAATGCTGGATGCAGCTCCTAAATTTTACCAACTTTCCCCCTTAAAGGTTGTAAAACTTTCCCCTTTCGTTTATGCTTGACGTCGAGCCTACGATGTGGTGTAGACGTCATTGCGTCACAATACAGCGATTTCATGTTTAAAGACATTTAAAAAATACTTCACGCAACAAATTGATTGTATTGTGCGTCAGGTCGAAGTTAAATAATTCATGCTGCAAAAGACTGCAAAAAGTGCTTAGACAAGTCACACTGAGATGAGTGAGGACCGAAGTAAACTTATAATAACAAGACGTTAAAAACTGCATGTTCTTATTGACAACGTCGCAGAATGGCAGCTGCAATGTAATAAAAACAGATCGAGATTTTTTTTTAAAAAGCTGACACGTGTCTAACAAAGGTGTCATGCACATTTGCACACGTCGCCACGAAACGTTCCCACAGCACAGACTGGCGGCGTGTTAAAAAAACACCAGCGCCGATATTTTACAAGCGACGGCAAGACTCAAGTGTCTAGCGCTTTGATTTCGCCCTGATTGATCACGCATCCTGGTGGCAGGATGCAATTACAGCCTGATGCGCCACGCCTCTCACAGACGAATCCAGACGGACGACGAAAGAAAACTGATACAATAGCTAAACAGAACGACTCAAACAGTTCAAACTGCCGCTGTTATAACTGCGTTTTATTCTTGATTAACTATATTAAAGCAAATCTCAAAACAATTTGCAAAACGTTGTGCAATACATTTCAGCAAGCATGCGACTTAAAACATGCAGAATGAGAATGAGTTTTAGTGACATTTGCAAACATGTTTCACCGGCATAGATTTCTCGTGGCTATGGACAGAAGACGTAAAAATGCTGTGAAAATGTTTCACTTCTAAAAATGTTTTACGCTTGCTGAAAATGTTGCATAATTTCCAGCAGCACCTTGCGTGATGTCGTCTGTTAATCACTCAGCGAACGGTGTAGCAGCATGTTAGTAAATGAAAGTTGCAGCTTATAGTTACTGTTTCAACCTATAGGTTTATTTAAAACGTTTTCTGGCTCGAGTGATAACATAACGTCGTTCTGCCCGGCCACGCGACAACATTTCACAATGTTTCAGCGGTAGCCGACCCCGAGTTGCTGAAACATTTTATGGCCTACTACGGCCTCTCCGCCTGTGGCGCAGAAATGTTTTACATTACATATCTTGAAGCTGTGCGCGATTTTTCTAAATATAAGACTGTTGCCGGCTGTTTTTTGCGTGAAACATTCTGATAACATGGTTGCAACCAAGGCCTATAATTATAAGACAGCCATCGAAAACGAAACGTACAAAAGTAGGTTACGTCGCTTCGCTACGTTCTGACCTGCATAAACGTGTCCGTGTGCAGCTGCAGCAGCAGCAGCAGTATTGTTGCCGTGACAACGGTCAGCTGAGGATGACGATGATGATCAGGTTGACGCGTCATAACGTCCGCACTGCCCCGCAGTCATTACGTCGTGGTGGTATCATCCTCTCCCTGCTTCAGTAGCCAAACTCGTCGTCTCACGTCAGCAGTATTAGGCTGCAGTAGTGCTGACGTAATCTGCAGTAAAAGACAGACGACGAGACTTTGTACGGCGTGTGCTAGTAGCGGCCGATGTGACCGTGCTGGCTGCTGCAGAGTGGAGTGGTTAAAGAGACTAAGCCGAACTCTCACGCACCCAGCCGTCCGTCCGTTCGTCATTCATTCACATGGTATGAGTCAATGAGATTGGTCGGCTCACAACGCCGGTGTGGCATGGGTACGTGCGCAGGCGGTCGGACGGACGCAGGCTACGTCCGTGTGCTCTGCGATGGTGAGCTGACCGAGTACATCGAATGTCGTTAGCGACGATGAGAACGTCAATGTCGAAGACGGTCGGCAAGATGTGTTTTGTTTCACGACCGGCGCTGCAACACAACAAAACAGAAGTATCGCTAGAGACGATTGCCAACGTTTCACTGTCTGGCCGGCTGGCTGAAAAGTGCCAGTGCTTTTCTGGGGAGAGCACTGCTACGATTGCTGCTATTGATAGAAATCAAAGTGTCTTGACTATCAACATCGGTAGATTGTGTTCGCGCTCCGTTTCACGCTTCTTGCGTGTCTGTCACTGCGTACTTGCGTACCTTTATTCGTCTGTCTGGCTTCTAAAGTCCTAAGTTCTAACTTGAAAACCAAAAAAACACAGAATACCACAGTTGGCACGAAAATTCCCTAGTGCAGGAGTAAACGGTGTGGCAATTTTCGGTTTTAAAAGTCACAAGTCAAGGTCAGACTGGGAGTGGAAAACTTTACCAAAAATTAAACCTGTCTAGCGTAGCCTAATTGCGGCTGCATGCGCGATGACAACACGCTATGAATGTTGTTATCAGTTGCAAGAAACAAACTATACATCAATTTAATGCCAATATTTACCCAATGGTGACAGTATATGATATGTTTGACGCTCGTGGTGGGAAATTCCGATTGACAATGCATACGGCGGCGTATTATGATGTCACTTGGCGCCAATATATTTTTTCTTGGTACACGTATTAAGTTCGTCAATAATCAGCAAGCCAACTTATCACAAAAATGATATTTTGAATAACAATAACAGTTCATTTCAGACAAACTTTATGAACAGTAAATATTTTTAACCTTTCTCTAACAAAATTTCGATTTTATTAATCTTCTAGCACGCATTGTAAATTGACGTTGATTTATAGGACTACCGGTAGGCCCTATTGTGCTGAAGACATTAATATTGGTTCACTGAATTACGGTTCTTGCGTAATTTCAATTTCCTTTTCGGTTTACACGTTTTCCCATTTTTCAGTGCGACATGATTCTTTGTAGATCGCCGACGACACGCAACGATGTATACCGTGTAGCTGACAGCGGCTGTCGACTTCCTGGATGCAGACTGGTAGCGTTAATTGTGTTTCTGCCACAGTTTGTTTTTATACCTGTACGTTTATGAGGGAATAAGATTACTCAAAAAGTTCGGGAATTTTCAGCTTTCATCTACTGCAAAGTCTGAATGTAGAATTAAGAGCAGGAAGCATTAGGCCTAATACCACTTAGTAACTTTCACATAAGGCCTAAATGTAGAAAGTCAAGATCACATCAGATTTAACCATTTATTAGATACAAAAATCACTAGAATCTCGTGTTTGGCAGACCCTGTTGCATAATTTGCATCCACTTTTTGAGTTGAATTCTGTACATTTTCTGCAACATTTGGCCGAGCGCAAATCTCAGGCCACGCGTGACGCCGTGCCGATGCTAAACGGTTGAGTCCAATCGACGCGTTCAACGAAGCAGATCAAAATAACTAACAGCTGTTTGAGATAGCGTAGGCCTACGTCAAGCGTCCGGAGACATTCATCATCTCAGGAGCATTGCAAGGCTGCTTTGCTGAGTATTAAGCTATTTGCCTGGTACGCCGGTCACATGAAAGACACCGCACGACACTTGGCACATTGTGACGCAATGCTACGTATCTGTCCAATCCATTCAACACCCTACTGTATATAAACCTAACACTTGCACCATATGCTGTTTCTATCCCAGCAATTGTACACTAAGGCTGTGCTATCGAAGAAAATTAATATTCGAGTACTCAGCGAGTAACAGGCAGTAAAATATGTTTATGCGGTAACTGCAGCCGCTTAAAACTTTGATTTAGATTTGATTCAGATCGAAAGATGTAACGCCAAGACCTATACGGCGACATTCGAGACATCGCTGGCTGGAGAGTAATTTTAAGCATTCCTCAAACTCATCCTTAACCATTCAGCCTTCAGACTAACATTTCAGCGCTGCTTGCAAATGCAATTAGATGAACAAATCCGCCTAGCCTACGCTAAGAAGTGTACAGAAATGAACTGAACTGTGTCGAGTTGCGCAACTGCTACTGCTAATCACTAATTCCTTGTGCCAAAAACTGCCTGTAGCTTATATGCCACAGCTATTTTAAGAGGTCTATGGCCAAAGCTGATTTATTGCTTTATTGTACGCATTGTATCGACACTGTATGAATAAAGCACGCTATTATTATTATCGTGCTTATTAGTGTTATGTAATCTCGTGATTTTGTAAATATTTCACTTTTGACATTCATAGTTTTTATGCAGCAGACGTGACCACATGACGTACTAGCTAACGCAAAAGAGAACGCGCAATAGCGGTGCATGTATGAAGGCCCACTGCGAACACAATCTAAGCTCACCGATCCCAGCAATTGACATTGGACATCATGATGTTTATTCATTTATTCACACTCGCTATAGAGAGAGCAACCGATCTCTCGCTAAACAAGTCAACAGGGGTAAAATAACGAGTTTTATAGGGGTACCCCTCTTTGATGCACTCGTGGTCGAGACTTGGACCGTTAAAATCTACGTTCAATGCTAAAAATTTCATATGCAGCTTGTCCTGGTCTATCACTGGTGATATCACCGCAATTTGCTCCTGATATGGGTCTCACAGCCAAAAATCGCTAAAAATCCATAAAACCTGTATTTCAGTGTTCAAGTTATCCAAGGTCATTGTTTTTGGTGTCAATCGACAGCCCATGTACGACTTCCTAAACCTTTGGCGATATCTTGCAGCGTTTCTAAGATACAGCGACTTATCGCCCAAAAATCGCAAATTTTCCCTACCCCCTCTCATCTAGCGACCTCGATCGGTGAGACCCCTTTCGAATTCATAGAAAAGCTTTATAGGTCTTTACACGATCGAGCAAACATCGAGCAGCTTGCTCGACGTTCTATGGTAATTAGCATGCTAATTAGGAGGGCGGGCGGGTTGTAATTGGAAGGCTTATATAACACGTGATCAGCTGTGGGCTATAAGCCTAAGCCTAGGCCAACATTTGAGCCAGAAGGCGGGGTTCCAATAGGCCTGCTTGAGCCAGCTCGATGTTTGCTCGATGTTTGCTCGATCGTGTAAACACCCTATTACGGATCCTGAAACTAGAGTCTTCCGTGCAGCCGACAATAAAAATTTGGTGATCCTAGCTTGCGCAGTTTTTACTGATCCACGCGTGTGACGGACGGACGGTCAGACAGACAGACAGAATTGCGATGGCTAAGATGCGCTACAGCAGTAGCTAGCTGCTGTCGCGCGTAAAAATTACAACCATTCAATTTCAGCTTACACGAACTCAACTGCAGACAAAAATCCAGTAATGGTATGTTCTTGAATCTTGAGACTCAAGTTAATTCAACCCCATAGGCTTAAAATGTGCGTCTGCATTGTGCAAAAATCCCGTTCCCCCTTACCCCTTACACCCACTGTCACAATACTTTTCACGATGTATTGTGACCATTGATGTAACTGATATATAGGCCTAGTCATTTAATTTCACGTATAGCTATGTTGAACATAATCTATTAGGCTACTGGTGGTGTTCGCTAGGCCCTATAACTCCGGCGACTAGAGCAGCTCGAGCAATTCTGCTCATGGGCCAAACACGATCCACCTGTATTAAATAGGTCTTCATTGAGAGCGAGCCAGCTATGGTAACACTTTCGCCGCGTAGGCAGCCATAGGGCAATAAATATGAAAAGTCAACAGGTGTCGGTACAAAGCACTGGCCGTATCCAGTGACAACAAACAATGCGACCTCACACCGCGTGGGAAAATCACTTGATCGCTCTACGGCCGCACGACGTCAAGTGCGCTTACAATAAGCCTGACATATGTATGCACCGTATTAATTACAGCAAACGATAAACGTCGACGCTGAATAATAGGCCTACAACTTTTGCTGAACTGGTTGCAGGCGCCTCTTGGCCTCTTGTACTGCACTGGTGCTGTCGACTATAGGTTTAATAATTGCAATGTTTTGCCGCAGTTTCATAAATAATGTCTGTGATAAAATTAAAACTACAGATAGAATGAGCGAACAAGAAAAAGTACTCAGAGAGCGCAGAACTCCATCATCAACATTATGTCAATTCTTATCTTTGTGCCCTATCTCGCAATATAAGGAATCCTTTAATCTTATTCTACATTAAAGTATGGGGATGAACTAACATACCCATCCCCATCCCCATACCGCAAATTCTATCCCCATCCCCGTGGTATTACCGTGGCTTTTATCCCCGTTCCCGCAGGAATACTGCCGTTATTGTCTACATTACTGCGGTTATTACCGCGGTTACCGCGGTATTACCGCCGTTCCCATTCCCATGTCACTCTGTGTTCTGGATCCAGATGCTAATCCGGTTCATCACCGAAATCTAACCACTTCCAAGGTGGCCAAGTCTAAACTAACTCGAGAATTTCAGCCAAATCCTCCTGCCACTTTTTCTGCAATCCTTCTTATATGGCCAAACAAACAGGCCCGTCGAGAGCCACAGCGAGGCCCAGGGAAAACATTTTCGCGGGACCTCTTTGGGTAAAAATTTTTTGAATTTTTTTGTATTTAAATTGGTTTGGGTACGCTATAGCAAAGGGCCGCCACAGCTTACAATAAAGTCCGTATAAATTAACTGAGTGAGCTGTGTAGGCCAGTAGTAAAAATAAAAAACTTTACCTGCCGCCTCAAAGATAATGCAGTCACGACCTTGACTTTTTGGAGTCACGTGACGTTATTGGTCACGTGATTATTCGAGTCGCGGTGGGCCACTTTCTATGTAGGCGGTCCTTTGTGACCATGCGTCTATCTTGCACAATTATGGAGATATGAAGCCTCAAACGTTGGTCGCAAAACGCACGCACGGACGCACGGACGGAGGCTCAGAAGATACTTTGTCCAATGCTATGCACTGCATTGGACAGACAATAAACGCATAACTTTCTTGACGAAGGTAATAATCACATTTCTATAGCGGCGTTGAGTAGGTGACTTCAGGGACCCCGATAGATTGGGTACCCGGCCACTGCATGTTTCCACCGGCAGAAAGTTCGCCGTCAATTGAAAATTTTACTTCATCATACGTAGTTCAATATACAAGTTTAAATTTGTTACTGAAACTGGTATATGATTAGAAATTCCTTAATCGATTAAACGCCAAAAAAATAAATTTTATGACTGTGAGTCCCGGTTTCGTTCAACCGGATACCGGATATACATACCTTTTTTCGGACCAATTTTCTAGCCCTGGCTGTAACCAAAGTTGTATATTAAGAAGACTGTAACTAACAGACATACAAGTAAGTAGGCCTAAGTACGTAAATGAACATGACAATGTGAATGGGACTAGACTAAGCTTACAAAACGGTACCTGTTTGTGCTGCGGGATGCGGCTGTTCCTGTAGGCCTATCTTTAGCTAATTCGCAAGTTATACGTTTTCATACAGTGGGAATATTGTGCAAAAACTTGAAAGTTACGTGCTTGGAAATTACCTTGCGTATGCGGATGTAGGCCGCCGCCATTGAAGCTGTCATCAACGTCATCTTCAGAACTATGGAACTATTGCGACTGTTGAACGTCCTGCGATCCAAACTGCCGCGAGTGACTGACTTAGAAATGACGTAGGCCTACCGCAGGCCGTCAAACTTTGTGATTTGCGGACGGCAAAAAAACGTTAAGCTACACGACGACTCAGTAAACTTCGTCTCGGCGTGCAAATCATCACGACGCTATCATGCTGCGGTATATGCAGTGTTGGTGGTGCAATCGTAAACTATAGCTGCATGCGGTCGGTCGGTCGCCGCATAGAGCACGTGGCAAACGACAAGACCGCGTCAAGCTGACTGGCGATGGACTGACGGACAGGATATGTCAGCAGCATGTGAAGTGCGCTCGCAGGCGATTCCCATAGTGGGACTGCTGTGTCTCTGTCTGTACACGACCCATAAAAATATTGACGGCGTATACGACGTACAAACGCCGGACTGCGCACGCCAGTGCGTGCCGTCACTGCACTGTGATGTGCTCACTGGCCCTCAAGCGTCGCCGACCGCGATCAAGTGACCTACGGCGCGACCGGTGACAAAGGCTACGTAATAATGCGAAACTAGAACCTTGGCGAATATCCGCACAAGCCGTATTTCACTTAGTTGTCTCCAAAAGCGAGGCAGAAAAATCAAGTCAAAAAATGATAGGCCTATTTCAAGGTAATACAAGGTCAAGCATTTTGATTAGGGTAACTTAAAACGCACCGTTTTGCCACAATACATATTACAGACAGATGACAGACAGACGGGCACAATTTTGTGCCAAAGGCGCCATCGTTAGTACGGGCAGATAAAAAATGAAAACAACTTTCTACACAAAGCATTTTTACCAGATTTTTTTCTTCAGAGTTTTTTTTTATATATTTTTGTAAAGTTTGTCAATAAATAATACATAGATTTGTTTTCTGTATTTCAATATTTAATAAAAAATATTTAAATGACGTTTTAAAGAACTTTGTAGTTAGTAGCCAGGCCGTTTTGCCAGACTCAACTGCAGCACCACTGTGTTCTTACCCCCCCCCCCTCTCAAAAAAACGTCCTACTACTTTATTTTCTATATATTCACTAAATTTTAAGCTGTCGCGCGTAAAAACGGTTGCAGATAGGTACAGACATGCTGCGTATCATAACAAACACAGGTGACGAGCGTATTAGGGCTATCAACACCGATGACCTTGAACGACCTTGAAGCAACAAAATAAGGCGTTTCAGTACCGGTAAATTTTTCGCGATTTCGGGCTGCGACACACATTGTAAGAGTGAATTGCGCCGAAATGGCTGGAGATAGACCAAAACAACCCGCGTATGATATTTTCAGCATTAAACGTAGATTTTAGCAGTTTAAGTCCTGACCCTCTACAGGGTGGGCCAAAAAAGTAAGCTACTGCACTTTGTATATATTTTCGCTAAATATTGATCAATTTTCACAATTTTTTTCACCAGTAGACTATGTAGGAAATTTGCTACTCAGGGGCATGCACACCACACTTATTATGTCGCTACACCATCTTGTAAAATATAAATGTCCAAAAGCATACAATAATATTTGCAGATGAACAGAAGGCGTGATGGTAAATTTTTGAAGTATTTAACTTGAATGTTAAAATATGAGTTATAGTAAGTGTCAAAAACATTGGTGGACTTGTTAAACATTTTTCAAATAATTTGAACGATTTTACTGTGCACTAGTTTTTAATGTACCATAATGCTGGTTGATGGCTGCAATTTTGCTCAGTTGACTGCATGAGCATACAGAGCAATGTATTTCAATTGTGCGGCCGACCTACAAGTTGTGCACTATTTTTTGAAAGATAAAAACTTACTCCGTAGCTACACGTAAACCTTTTTGACACTTATTATAACTTACATTTAAGATTTTACTTAAATACTTTTAAAATTTACCACTCGACTTTATTACCATCTGTAGATATTGTATTTTTGGATATTTATATTTTACAAGGTAGTGTAGCGACATAATAAGTGTGGTGTGCATGCCACTGTGTAGCAAATGTCATCCAGAGTCTACTGGTAAAAAATTGTGAAAATTGGTTAATATTTAGCGAAGATATGGAAAAAGTACAATAGCTTACTTTTTTGGCCCTCCCTGTAGGTTCAATAAAGTTTGCGCACGCAAGTGGTTCTTTTACCGCTATTGGCTCATATAGCGTGAAGATGGTTGCAGATAAGTACAGACATGCTGCTTATCATAACAGGCACTAGTGGCCAGCTTTTCAGCGTTGCTAACATCGATGACATTGAATGATCTTAAACTCCCAAAATAGGGGTTTTTAGTGTTTTTTTGCATTTTTTTACCTGCGGCATACATTTCAAAAATGAACTGCGCCGAAATTACTAGAGATAGATCCGAACAACCTGCGAATGAAATTTTTAGCGTAGAACATACATTTTAACCATTTGAATTTTGACCTCTTAAGTTCATTATCATCATCATGTATTTTATTGCATATATCGCCACTAACAATCAAAAATAGTCACATAAAATAATATTATGCAAAAGAAATGAATCAAAAGCTGAAATAGCTCATGCTAAGACTCGTCCTTATAACCAAACAAATATTACTCAAATAATTAATTTTAAACAAATGATTAAAAAAACAATAATATGCGATAGCTTATGTACAGTTAACCATACAATTTCATAAATATCAACGATTAAGCACATTACTACCTGAACAATAAACATATAAGAAATATATAGCATTGAAACCAAAGTCCAGTATATGCAAAGCAACTATAATGAGGCGCAGTGATTAATTTGATAAAAATAATGTTGAACATAGCAAGATATTGTTCGAGAAATCTTTCTTATGGAGGCCTCAAATTTGAGTACTCCTTGAAGACGCATTATTATTCTATTGCACGCTGTACACTGATTGCCCGGATAGCAGAACTGATGATGTCGCGTGTCACGTGAGCTTTGCTCAAATTACTTGTAGTAGCTAGAATGTATCGATCCTTCCTATTTGCAGTTTGTCTTAAAACATTACGCCAGTATCTATCGTGAACCTTTCTGTTTTCATATAATACTAATATTTTTCGTGTCAAAGTTTATGGAATGTTTTATGTAGGCCTACTGTGTTGTGCTGTTTTGTCAAAGTTCATTCAATGTTTAACTGACTACGGGTTACGTGGAATTGAAGTTAATTTTATGCGTCATTTAGCGTCACTTCACTTAGTCTCAGGATGTCCACCCCTGCGATCTGGTACCGCAATGTTAGGTCTCGCGATTTCAGTCGCCCCTCCTTTACTTTACACAATTTATGATTTTGCTGCTCTGGGTGATTGTGCTCCACGAATGAATGGATTGTGGAACGAATCGATGAATGAATTTGCTTTAATGACATTCGAGAGAGGGCGCCACTTTACTAGTCATCGGCCACCTTGACAAAATATATTTTTGTTTTCTATGAATTCAGATTCAGAAAACGCATTTGTCTTTATAATATGTGCGAATATATATAGCAAACAAGCATTAACGATTTTGACCAATTATGAATGTTTTAGTAAATTATTATTCAGTTTTCACTTTTCAGTATTTATTTTTAGGAACGGGCACCTGCGATACCGCCCACTAACTAAACGGGAGCGTTCTGAAACGACGGCTAAACGTGCTTCCGTAAAACGATCTCGGCTCCAAACTGGTGCTGTTTACGTTTCCAAGCATGTTTTTGAATCCACCCGAACGATTTGGTAAAGGAAATTACGTAAGAAAAATTTCATATATACGTGTATTTTCCATAATCTGAGCTATCGTGAGGACGGGATAAATATCGGAACGGTTGAGGAGGTCACGTTTTAGAACTCCCTCACTATTGGCCTCCTACTCGTAGTAAACAAACGGCGCAGCGCGTTGTCACGTGTGCGTCATCCCGTGAATTTCGCAGAACCGAGGAGGCGGTCGTCGGTCCTACGGCGTCCGTGGCAACTGACAAGTGCTCGCCTGCAGCAGCTAGGCGCTCGGTGCTGCGTGAAACGTGCCGGTGCCGTGAATGGGGGCGTGGGACTGTCTGCCTGTCCATTGGTGGTTCGGTCGACGATGACTCAGAATGAGTAGTCAGTGAATGTTTGACTGGCCGGCGTCTGGCTGCTGCGCAGTCTGTTTACAGCAGCAGCTGATGTCAGTCTGTGTGGCACACCGGGCAAGTCGTCGCTAGTCGATATGTTTGATCTGCACGCGCCACCTGCTGGCGTCGTCGTCGTAAACTCCACCGGAAACAGTTACGTGCCTATGGCAAGTCGCTCGATGCCGACAGCGAAGACATTTCATTCGGAATACGCCCAGCGAAGTCAGTTTGCCTCTGACGGATTGCATTCTGTCGATAGAACGCATCCTGCGGTAAGCATGATATCAGTATGGGTTTATTAAGATAACGTCATCATCACTCGTCACTATCATCGTCAGCTGCACTGTTTGTGATGCTTGCTGTCAATTGCTGACATTTGAGAGTAAATTACTATAGTACACTGTGTTCAGAAAAAAGTGACCCCCTAGACATTGTATAATAGAAATGTCAAATGTGAACGAATCCGGATAAAATTTTGTATGCTGGATCGCCATTGAATCTTTGAAGTAACCGCCGAATTTCGTTGAAATATGTGATTTCGTAACGGAGTTATCAATTTCTAAAAATCGATGACATATATCTCCGTTTCCAATATATGGTGTATATCAGCTGTGGTAGACCTTCGTGGAGAATTTTTTGTTGTTGTCTGCTGTATCTGAATCATGTTTGTTTTGTGAATTTGCGGTGTAATTTATATAAATTTACTGTTATAGGCCTAGACGTACTGATAGCCTATAGCTCACAACTCTATCGGCTGCCGTAATGTATAGACCTGCGTTATACATAATTTTGATCTAGTGTCCACTGTCTAGCCTACATGAGACCAACCCACGTATTCTGCTATTTGCTAGTGTTATGACATCAGCCACTGTGTGCGAGCTGTAGTGCGCTTTTGCTTGCTAAACGGATCTAGTCAGTTGCCTTGCCACGTCTGACAGTCCGTCATTTTCTCAAGTTCTTGATTTTTCGTTTCATCATTTTTGGTGCTCCATCAAGTAAATGGAGTAAATTCATTTATAAATTCTGTTGACGAACAGTTGATTGGACTATGCGATGTGCGACATTAATAAAGCTCTACAAAAATGTCATATAATTAGCTAACGGCGCGTAGAAGTGCAGACTGACAGCCGTCAGCCCGTGACATTAACCTAGCGGATGAACTGAGCTAGAGAATAGAGATGGGGAGCTTTGTAATGAGAGAGGTTGAGTGACTGAGCGACCCGCGGCGGTGAACTGTGTGTGCGTGGGTGGTGAGCGGTTGGCGCTGACACCAGTTCGTAGGCTTATTGTTGCAAGCGACCGGCGGCGCTACCATACATTCAGTTATTACTGATGATCCACTGCGAGCGTCCGTCATATTGATGATGTCCGTCATAGCGGAACGTTGTTAGCTTTATCGAGAGGACATGTTGTCGTGCCACGCGAACGTGTCTAGAGAAGTAAATAAGCCTACGTGTTCCCCCTGCAGCTTTTTAGTCATAGTTTTTAGCTAAGGTCTGATTTCCGCAAGACGTCATTCGGCCAGCCAAGCGTGAAGCCAGTTGTTAGTGTGACGATGGTCGAACGTGTAGAATACATACAAAGTTCAAAACCGTGCCATGCACGATGGGTGTGGAGACCAATCCTATCTGATCTTTTCTTCTAACGCTATACGTAAAGATGACGTAACTGAACTGAATTAACACGGTTTAGTTTTTTGACGAACTGACCATAAAAGCCCGTTGGTCATTGGTTGACGTGACGCGTACGTGCGCGTAGTGACGTATAGTCACCGACGCCGTTAGACGGTGCCTACTGTAATGCAATTACTTCTTGTCCAGAGTTCCCAGAGTTGTTACTTGGTAGTGCATCGGCTGGGCATTGAACCGTGGACCTTTCGGTCTCGTATCCAGCGCCCAACCGCTGAGCCATTAAATGATTAAGCCACCTTAAGACTGTTATCAGAGACGTCGAGAGTCAGAGCGGGGCCCGGGGAAAACATTTTCGCGGGGCTCGTCTGAGGAGAAAATTGTGGAATTTTGTTTTGTTGAAATAGCGCATGGTGATGTACTTTATATTTGTGAGCGACGGTGGGGCCTCTAAATGTCGCAGGGCCCGAGGAAAACTCTCCCCTTCCGCCCTTCTTGACGGGCCTGACTGTTATGATTTGGTCTCCTGCTACTTCCGGTGCTGAGGTATCTGGGTAGTGTATGGAAAATTTCAGCAGCAGAAAGTTGCAGACAAAAGGTGCGAGGACGGGGTTCATGATTATGCTAATGAGAAAGTTGGTCGTGCGACTGTTGAGTTCATTCGCTTATACAAGACTAGTGTAGCTACTGTATGCACAGAGCGCAGTTGCGTCAAAGCCTGTAGCTACTGTCGAGGAGGCTTTGTAGATGCCAGTAAATCAGTGAATTCCGCCCGCGCGGTAACCAACAGTCGCTGTGTATAGGCCTACTGCCTGGCAACAGTTATTTAAGATGGAGCTCGGTTGTCAGTAGGCCTAATGTGAGTTTCCGCTGCTGAACGTCCGCCTTGCTCATGTGTCGCCTACAAGCTTCATTTAGTTTATTCAGCGCTATACATGCATATAAAGTACAGGAAATTTGTGTATTTGCCGCTATACTTGTTGATTTGAAGTTCTGCCGTCATGCCCCTTCCAACCGGGCTTGTCTTAATGCAACACATGAGCAAAGAAAAGTTTTGTGAATTGATGTCTTGGCATTTGCTAGTCAACGTTTTACCCATCTGTTTGTGGTTATTGTATACAGTGGGCCTGGCGATGAAAAAGTAGTAAAATATAGAGGTTTGGGTTTTCTGACTAAGATGTAGTGGTATTGTGTTATATCTCGGACACATCACGGGCGAAGGCATGGCCGATTGGTCGGGCGACGTGAAATCGCAATGCTTCCGACTTTGCCTATGCTCAGGTCAACTTAGCCTCCTACTCTCAACAGCAGGATGAGTATAGTTTACAAGGTGGAGGCCTGGTGTGGTTGACTGGAGTGGTAGGGTGTCTGCTGGCTGCACCGCAGGTCCAATCAGCTGCTACATTTTAAAGCGTTTCTGGTTATACACCGTGTCTCAGAAAAAAAGTGAAAATTGTTTTTGTCATAACTTTGTCAAATTTTCACTAACTTTAATAATTTTTGGCATGTTGATGGCTAAGACGACAAAATTATGTAAGGTGCACTCATTTTGCACCTCGCCTAATTTATGTTAGTGCACTAGATGCTCCAAATTGTTGCATAATGCTGAGTTGTTGTCTCAAGTAAACGCTGTAACGAGTTAATTAGGCGCAAAATACACTAAAATGGGAATTATTTAACAGAATTATAAGTTTGTATAACAACTCGCTTGCAAATTAGAATTTGTACCAAAGTGTGCTCCGCATACAAAGACGCAGTGGCTTATATGCAACGCCAATGGCTGATAGCAGAATCAATGATCGACTGATCAAATGCATTCACTCATCGATTAGACGTGTGTTAAGCTCATCAGCCAGCTATTTTGTTGTCTGCTATTTTCAGCATAAAATATTTAATACCTCACAATTATTAAACCACGTCGCATCCTCTGTCGAATTGATGATGCAAAGGTGAGCCATCTGATACAAATAATCGCCGCGTAATGTAACAATTTGGAGCATCTGTGTTTTACACGGTAGTGCGTTGACATAAATTAGGTGAGGTGGTAAGTGAGTGCACCGTACATAATAATATCGTCTTGGCCATTTTTCTGCCAAAAATTATCAAAGTTGGTGGAAATTTGACAAAGTTATGCCCAAAACAATTTTGACTGTTTTTTTGAGTCACGGTGTGAGTCTGACTCGTGAAAATTAAGCAGCTATTAAGCACCGGAATTTACCCTTTATCTTTAAGTACCAGCAGAGAGAGAAGACATGTAGAGCGTGAATTTTCATTCAGTTGGCGGTTTGTCTGGAGTTGCTGTCTGCGTGTGTTCCAGGATCAGTGGCGTCGTGGCAGGGGAGGGAGACATTTAATTGCCCACCCGAAATTTTTGGCAGCCGAAAAATTGTCGGAAAAACTTTTTCTGGTGAGAAAATTTTCGTTCAAAAATGCCAAATGTGGACATTTCCGGGAAATTTAGGGGCAAAATATGAATTTTATTTTAAGCTTTCATCCGTAATTTCCGCCGTCGGAAATTTGCAATGTTTGTCGGAAAAATGCAACTTGTTGCTCCGCTTACTTTTTAACCCGTGACGCCGCGGTGCTGTGTGGGATTGTCGATGACGACTCATGGCACAGGAATGTCGCACGTCATTCATTCATTCACTCCTCAACTGTGGTCGGCCAGTCTTTGCTGGTCGTTTCATCTTCAGCGCAAACCGTCCGCAGTGCAGCCTGTGGAAATGCGCGCGTGTTGGAAGCCGTCCACTCATCATGCGCTGATTCAGAGCGGCGGCTGTGTTGACAGC
>Ga0209671_1000986_pt1 | contig 22032 bp, 14 predicted proteins | sample WorMetHERISLAND2_2_FD_187401 | JGI IMG/M metagenome (GOLD analysis project Ga0209671, IMG submission 187401) | Marine gutless worms symbiont microbial communities from Max Planck institute for Marine Microbiology, Germany - Olavius geniculatus... | ecosystem: Host-associated > Annelida >... | reverse complement strand
AGAATTGCGATGGCTAAGATGCGGTGAAAGCAGTAGCTGCTTTCGCACGTAAAAAGAAGAAAAGATATATGATAAAGAAGGAAAGAAGGGAAATCGATGATTGATCTCAAGCATTTTGACTTTCGGACTTTGGCAGCTATGAATAAGTTTACTGATAAATTATACTGACTTCGGCTTAGGCAACATCATAATACTCACATTTACACATGTGCGCATATCTGGTGTTAATCAGCCAAGTACAAATATTAGACTGTTTCACTGACTGAATATAAATGAAAATACTGAATAAACAACTGAAAACATAGACACAGAAAGAAATGTAATGATACTTATAATCCCATCAATACAACCATAATACAGAACACAGGTGGACAGAGACAGTTAGACCCTGAAATCAAGGTTGACTCGATTCATCCATTTATCAAAATAAGGAATTGGGAAATGGTGCAATCTTCTCCAGTAGCGTCATCAGCAAAACCACATCAGCAAAACTATGTTTTTGCATTTCTAGCTCAAAACTCGTATTTGGTGGTGTTGTTTATGGTTATTTCTATGCAACGTTTCAGCTGATGAAAGAGACCTGGGAGAGAGTTCGATCGAACCCACCGAATGCCCTTAGCTGTGGGCCAGAAAACATCATGAAATAATCAAAATAACAAATTCAAAACTTTTCATCAATCAACCAATCAAAACACATTTGTGTGGTGCCATAGGCTGCGAATGAATCAAAGATACATAACTGCAGTGACAAGGTGGAGAGTTTATGTTCACTACAGGCAATGCTTACTACAGGCCAGCTTGAGCGTCAGATCTGCCTAAACCAACAGCTAAAGTACTACATTCACCATCAACATTCATTACCACTTTACTTTTGGCAATGTCTTTGCCAATTACTAACCGATTTTCACAATTCTTTCACTGGCACACTCTGCAAACAATTTGCAATAATGTGATTATTATATATCCCATCAAGGCCTGTCGAGAGAGTGGGGTAGGGAGGGGTTAGCTACCCCGGGCCCCACAACGTTTTGGGGGCCCCGCCATCGGCCAGAAATTTATAAAGTACACCAGAATGTACCATTTCAAAAAGTCAAAAAATTTCTCCCCAGACCAGCCCCGTGAAAATGTTTAGGGGCCCCAAGAATGTTTCCCTGGGCTCTGTTGTGGCTCCTGATGAGCTTGATCCCATCACACCATAAATGCGTTTTTACACTACCTTGTGAAATATAACTAAGATATGCATGTAATAACAAACATTTTGGTAAATAAAAAAAAAACACTCAAGACCAACATTGCGATAAATGATCTGTATGACACTAGACTGAGTGGGTCTAACACAATCTAGTGTCATATGGATCATTCACGCAACGTTAATCTGAAGTGTTTTTTCATTTACCTAAATGTTTGTCATTATCGTTAGTTTTTTTCTCACAATTATATTTCATAAGGTAGTGTAGAGACGCATTCACACTGTAGTGGGATATATAACAATCACATTATTGCAAATTGTTCGCAGAGTGTACCAGTGAAAAAATTTCGAAAATCGGTCAATAATTGGCAAAGATGTTGACAAAAGTAAAGTGGCACATTTTTTATTGGCCCAGAGTGTACATTATTACTATTAATATAACATACCTAGCCATAGCAGGAGTCATTATCAGACAGTGGCACCTTCCGTTAATAACGGCACGATAACATACCTCATGTTGTTTAATTAAGCAGTGAATTCCACCTGTGCATCGGCTTGCCAACTCTTTTTGGCAGATAATACCCAATGCAATGTGTTTCACTGATAAAAATGCCAAATTTTCAACAGTACCATCTACGATAAAAATCATTCGTTCATGCCAAATGGGTAAGCAAAAAATTGAGCTTTACTGACAAGTTAGAAGAACAAGCCCAGCTGTCGCTAAGATAGAGCCAACCGTACTGAAGGTCATCCAAGGTCGATGATTTCCTATTAGTGATTAACTATGGTAACCTAGGCCGTATCTCCTCACCATTTTCGAGGTATGGCCAGTTTTCCATTACCAAAGTGCATTATGATGCTTCAAGGTCATCCAAGGTCATCAATTTGTATGTTATTTAAAAGCCAATATGCGACTTCTTATTAGTGATCAACAGCAACCTATGCCCTATCTTGTACCATTTAGCTACAGTACATACGTGACAGACTGACTAACATCCAGATGGATGACAACCACGACGATAGCTCGACCGTTACTTAAGTACAGTCAGCTAATAATGTCAAAAATGCCAAACTGCCCAAAAAAGTTTTAGTCACGCTTCTTTAAAATTGGTAATGGTGGGCTGGACTTATATGGCATTTTAAAATGCCAGTTGGCAATCTTTCCGATGCAGCGGTGGAATTCACCAGTTCATTAAACAATGCGCGAATACCTAGCTATGGTGGGAGTGGTTATCTGACAGAGGCGCCCTTGAGACTGTGACATGTGACAGCGCCTTGAGCTGTCCTCAGTTGATGTGTGTCCTGATAAACCACGTTCTGCTCATTGTCTACACTGAACTCCAGCTATAAACACACACGGACAAACACACAAACATACGCACAGACAAAAACACACAACACAGTAATATACACAGATTCTGCATTGTTTCAAAAACGGATGTGAAATATGCACTCTGTGTATTTTTGCACTTAAGCAGAATGATGATATTTTAACAATTTATAAAGTCAATATATTTTATGTGCAAATTTTTATTCGACTGCAATAAAGAACATATAAGTGCATAAACAGGCCTATGGAAAGCAATTAATAAATTTTTACAAAAAAGTTGTTTTTTTTCCTCTTGCACCAGTCAATTATGTGATCCAGACTATGATATAGGAAGTTCAACAAAGTTCTTCAAGAAGAATATTTTTCCACTAACACTTTACCTCCTTACTAACTTATTCTTTCAATGCTAAACACTACTGGCTAAGTAACCATAAGATATTTGCATGTAAAAATCTGCCAAAGCTCGATTTACTCCCAATTAACTGCAGAAATGCACGAAAGCAGCTAACAGTAGCAGTGATAATAATTAATCACTATAATTGCAACTGGTCTAAAACAGTTGGTCTGTTACATCACTTAGATGTAGTTCTAAATAACTGCTTGTCTGTCACATCACTGATGTGAAGTCTGTCACTTACTTGAAGTTTGTCCCAGACCTTCTTCTTCGGGTTGAGTAATTCGGGAACATGTGTTGTTTCATTGTCACCATATCCCTCAACGAATACACGATCACCAGGTGCCGAACCCTCCATCGGTTCTAATAACTCTATGTTTGCCGGCGAGTCTCTATGCCACACAAGCAGCAGCACACAGACGAAAGTCGAATTAAATAGAGCAAGCATCTATAATCTGTATTAGAGCTGTCAAATTAACGTGTGTTAACAAAATTAACGTGCATTACAAAAATTACGGAACATGCGTAAGTGTATTTAATTTACTAAATTCTGTAAAGCAAAAGTTCCAATATTTAGTTTTAACTGCGGTTATTTGACAACTGAATGAATTCAAGTAACTAAACTGCAGTTGCCGGTCCGTCACTACTGTAAATAAATATTATTCAGATGACAGGCTAATAGATTTCTATGCTAGCGGTGATGTCAGTTAAGCTGCGTTTTTGATGCTTAATGCGTTAGTGTTTGTTCATAGATAAGTATATTATAAATTTATGTAAAAAAACTGTTCAGTTTATATAGGCTACAATGCAAGGGTGACATCGTGGTTGTAGATATAAAACAGCAAAAATCACAATTTAATAATTCAAACTTTACCATTACACAGTCCGCAAAGTTCTTCTTAAAAACCCTTGGGTTTAACTGCAAAAACCCCAAGCCCAATAAAACCCACAGCATTGGACATCTTAAAAAACCTGGGATTTTTCAACGGTGAAGTGAAGTTACCTGTCATAGGCAGTAAGCAGCAGCGCCTGCGATTGGACGCCACGTACAGCCGTTGGCTTGACATTACAGAGCAGGACGGCCAGCCTGTCTGTCAGCTCGTCCAATGACTGTGTAGATGATGATGACGACGCAAGGGCGGTGACGACATTACGTGGCATGGGGTCACCGACGTCCACCGTACACACGGACAGACTGTCAGTGGCATCGTGCTGACACAGACAGAGACACACATAGAGATACAGAGACAAACAGACATAGATAGACAGACATACAGAAACTAAGTGAACAGGGGTCTCCCACATCCACCAGTGGCATAACTTCAAATTTCGCTCCCCCCCTGCAGAAAAGTCATTTAGGGCCCCATCTCCTTCCTTTTCCTTCCCTTCACGCTCCCTCCCCTCCTTGCCCTCACCTCCTGTTTTCCCCCTTTCCTTCTGTCCCTTTCCTTTACCACTCCTCTTACAAACAGGCCCTCCCAATGCAGCTAAAAAGTTTGGGGGAGTGCTGTGAGCTCCACCAGTGGGATCCCGGGATGAAAACGTGTTTTAAAGCATTTCGGCGCCCTGAAACCGTTTCTGTTGACATCAAATTTCGCGTTTTTGCTGTGCAAAAAAATTAGCAAAATAAATTTTGAGCCCCCTGGATTCGTGCACCTCCCCCCCGCACTGCAATCTGCAGAGTCAGTAGTTACACCACTTATATCCACCATATACACAGACCACAGACCTATACATCAAATTTCTAGATGCTCTACTGTAGCGCCACTCTGTTATAGAAAGCAACCTCTCTATGTTTCTCCTCTAACCCCCAGCATGCTTTGCGCAGAGGTACGTTTCTTTCGTAACACGCTTACTATTTTTTTGCGCTGCAAGCTACATTACGTGACTGTATAACATTTTAAGGACTTTGCGCTGTATTGAAAAAAAATTTATTACGCACATTCACTGTGCGTAATTGTTGGCTAGCAACATGCACACGTGGCATTACGTAAGCCAATGACTAATGCTATCGTGCATTTCACAGTCAGCTGCAACTGAATACCACACAACAAAACAAATTTTAATCATATGCTGAGAATAAGGTAAGTGAACACAAATGAATCGTAATCAACACTACGTTATATAAAAATAAACGCCCAACTATTTTATAAATGAGGGAGAAACGGGGAAAGTTGAGGAAAAGCGATTGGCTGGCGGCGCTGCCGCTTGACACAGACAGACTGTCAGCTGCATCATGCAGACCCACAGACTGACACAGATACATAGTGACAGACAGACAGAAAAACTGAGAAATGGTCACTCATTGTACCTGGAGTGGAATCCATGGTTCTTACCACTCTGCTAAATTCATTTTCCCTGACTTTTCCCTGATTTCCAGGACAAAATGAATCGTTTTCCCCGACCAATTTTTTTTTCACACGAAATACCAGTGTCGGTTATCAATCGCTTTCAATCAAGGGTGGATACAAGGGTGGTGAAACAAATTTAAAAATAGAGGTACACATAATCTGTGAAAAAAAGCAAGCAGAAAAAATTTTGAACTGTTGTATGCAGTCTCAGTTAAAAATCTTTTTCTGCATCTTTGTTAACTTTTGCACCTTGGTACTTTTATATCCGCTGACTTCCCCTGACCGTAGAAACCATGTGACACACGGACAGCCACAGAAAATCAGTTTTGCGAAACTTTCTACCTATAGTTACATAGAAATAAAACACTTGCACTTAATGTGTGATGGAAACCTTGTTGAAAGAAAGCAGTCGTCCAACTCTCAAGTCAAGGCACTTAGGAGTTGGCTGATCAACGCCTTGCTCTGAATAAAACAAACACACAGGTACATGCATCCAGATGTAGCAGGAAGAAAAAAACCACTGATAAGTTTTTTAAAAGTAAGTTTCAAGTTTTCCAAATTACAGTGTAAAAAATTGGGGCACAAACTTTGAGACCCAATAAGAAGATCCTATACATCATTCTCCATATAATGTAACTAAAATGTGAAAATAAATTTGATTTATATTACAAACTGTACAACATAAAAAATCCTAGGTTTTGTAGATGAACCAATTTTCCATTCCTGAAACACATCACAAGCTGTCTGCTTGAATCAGCGTGCACAAGGAACGGTAAAACTGGTTTTCTATGACATCCCACGACCTGTTCACGTGCATTTTCCAGAACTTCCCAGAACCGTTTACGTCCATTTTCCACATCTTTTTCCAGACTGCTTCATAAAGTAGGTATCAAACAAGTGTGATTTTCATATACAATTACTACATGATTTATAAAAGCACAAAACATGCGACACACAACACTGAGTATTTAACACGGTTCCTAAGTTGTTTACCATAAAACTGACAAAACTACGCAGACCAGGACACAGTCAAGCAAGCATTAGGTCCCTCAGACAGACAGACAGACAGAGAGAAGACACACAGTGCTAGCTTGAAAGCACAGTGAATAAGATGCTGGGCTTGGGATTGAGAGGTTGTTGGTTCAGCTCACAGTCGGGTCACTACAAAGTGACCCAACTACATGGATGGTTGACAATCTCGGTACCTTACCAACACTAAGATCAACTCATCCTTCCGGGGTAAGTAAATCGAGTACTGTCCTGTGTGGCTGGGGTTAAGGCAGAATGCGTTCACCTGTGTCGGGTGGCAGGTAACACTGTGTAATCCCATAAGGCAGGTGATGCTCCATAGCTCTGAGAAAGGTTTCCTATGAAGAGCTATACCATTTAACCTGAGACAAACAGACAGACAGAAAACTTGAGTGACAGACTGAATGTGGACGCCGGTAGAGTAGGAGGATAAGCTGCTTTGAGCACTCTCTGATTGTCGGGCTTCGACATTTCAGCTCTGACAGGATCCAACAACTGATTCAAGCCTCGTTCAACAGCCGACTTTAAGTCACCCGGGTGAACTGACTAGAAGACACAAATACACACAAACAAATGCATACAGAGAGAGACGGACTACAGCGTAAAGCAAGTGGGGCAATTATGAGACATACAGCTGCAAATTTCCAACGAAATAGATTATTTCAGTTTATTCTAAAAAATCTCATTTTTGCGATTTGGTTATCATAACCAAATTTTGCACTTTTGGAAATATGGACAAAAATTTTTGGACAAGAAGAAAATTTCCCAACAGACCAAAATTTAAGATAACAAGATAATGTTCATATGAACACGGAGTCTGTCCAATGCATTTCGATAGTTTACAGTATACGTCCGTATAAATATAATTAGTGAGCTGTTTAGACCAGTAAAAAAAATCAAACAGTTTAATATTAAATTGTACAGCAGCAATGATCCCTTCATCCTTCTGTATTATTTTACTAAACAACAGACACTGTCAATAACGAGACCATTCGATTCGTCACTAGTGCTTTACTATAAATGGTCCATCGTCACCACGTGTCTATCTTGCACTGTTATGGAGATATGGCGCCTCAAAGATAATGGGATCACGAGTTTGACCTTTTGGGGCACGTGACGTCATCGGTCACGTGACCATTCGACTCCCGGGGGTCAAGTTCCTATGGGTGGTCCATAGTGACCATGCGTCTATCTGGCACATTACAAAGATATGGCATCTCAAAGATAATGGGGTCACGAGTTTAACCTTTGAACTTTTAGCTGAAAACTGGCAACTTGGTTATTACTCCTGTACCAAAAAATACTCACACCAATTCTGGTTTTCTACACTTTTTTTGGTTCCAAGTCAGGAGCACATACAGGACAGAAAAGCAAATGCATTCACATAAGAATTAAGAGTTGAACAACCAGCCATCGTTTTAAATGCAGTCCACAGCTAGTGTATATGACAATATAACAAGCACTAAGTAGACAACAGATCTGCAATGGAGGGTGGCGATTCATAGTGCGGCCTACCCTCGGATCGAGGATGGCTAAAGTGGAGTGGAAAGCATCATCTAACCTTGTCAGCAAAAGCTGCCTCCAGTTCTTCATAGCTACTGAAGGTTACATTACCCCCATGCTCCGCCAGACGCTCTATCACGAAATCTACACATCAACAACTAGAATTGTATCATATTCTATTGCATCATATTTACATCATATTATACTACATTACCTTCCAATTCTGCAAACCATGAATTTATTGAAAGCAACAACGAATGGTCAACACAACATAATGGAACACATCAGATGGCATCAGAGGTAATACTTATCTTATCGCTCAGTGGCAACGTTGGCTTCTGTTTACAAATTTCTACACTTAGTCCAAGTCAGGCCATTTCACAGGTTAAGACTTGCCAAAAATGCTGCAGAAAACTGCTTGTTTTCTGTTCATCGATAATCTCAACGTACTCTGGCTGCTTAGATTGAGTTACTCAAAAAGTAATTAAACAAATAATTAACTTAAGGTCTTCACTCTTCACTCCTCAGAGTCCTAACAGTGGTGACCTAATCATGGGAAAAAGACAAATTCTAAGTAAAGTATGTTGCCCGTGGCAATATTGACAAAACTACGAAGAGCTCAGTTACAGCTGATGGTGTAAGTGTCTGGGCCCGAAGTCGACTGAGTGACCGGCAACCACTGGCAACAGTCACCTGCCGCTCGTCTCCCGACTTCAGTGGCTCAGCAAAGTGCCACAACTGCCCGGGATCCGGTTCCTGGGAGTTCATCACCAGCATCTGTTTGTGCTTTTACAACCGATCCACAACGCCTCTGGGACTTTGTGGAACGGACTGGGGTGGTAACCCGCCCCCTCGACCGAGAATGAGAGAGAGAAAGTACAAGAACTTGACCCTCAAGTACAAATACTCAGGTCACAAGTACAAGTACTCAAGCACTACTTGAGTAAAAGTAGTACTACATCTCTACAACGTACTTTTGCTATCTGAGAGAGGAAAAAGAACATGTTTAGCGAATGCCAGCACGCCGTTGTTGCTGATGTTTCCCTCCTCACAAAATGCTTTTCCGAGCTTCTTCTTCACCTGAGCCTTGCCGTCCAGCAGATCAATCTTAGACTCCTCCTCCGATGAACTCATCTTGCCTCCAGTCAGACCAGGCACTGCACACAACAGCAGAGCGTCACAGATATAAAGACCAAAGTAAACCAATAAAAGGTGAAATCGATGCTGCCACCCAGTAAATCCTAAATCATCTTTTCTCGTAATCTAGAAGCAAATGCATGTTTTGGCAGGGGCTTCGACCCCCAAATCCTTCATTCCCTGAGGGAGCCAGGGACCCACGTACGACACAGTGTTATTAGACTCTTCAACTGTACATCCCAAATGACATCTAAATCTGCCAAATGGTTAGAAAAAAAGCAAGACACATGAATGTGACAGACGGAGAGACCACACTATGCAAAAATGTGTTGGAATAAGTGGAATCACTGCAAAAGCTATTCTGCCTACAATTGCTGTATAACTACAGATTCTGTCAAAAACAGTTATATTTTTGTAGTGGTTTCTGCACGTCTGCCTGTGTGTAAAAATAACTCAACTACATTAAAGACAGTGTATAACAACAGAACGTGTTACTGACCCATTGGATTCATCAAATGAATTCTCTTCTCGAAGCTCAGTTGAGGCAGGTACTGAACAACAAAATGTAAATACACACAGTCAATACTCAACAGTGCAAAAAATTCAAACAAAAAAAAATACAAAATACAAATGCACACAGTGGCATCACACAAAAAAAACATAATCATCTAACTACTGACAATTTTTATTTGTGATCACATCACAGAGAAGAACAAGAAGCCCAGCAGTGGCTAAGGTGCGGCCCACCATACTGGTTGTCTCTGACCTTGAAGGTCACCCAAGGTCAATACTTTTCATTTCAGCTGAAAAGGAGTATGCCACTTCATATTAGTCATTAATAGTTAGGCTGCTTCTCTCGCCATTTCCGAGATATGGCCAATTTTCCGTTGAAAAACACACATTTTTCCTATCCCCTTCATTCAATCCATAATTTAAAATGTTCTCCTTGGAGTAGATGGCTGAAATTTTGCATGCTGAGTTTAATACACATAGATAATTATTCGTGTAAAAAGTATCCCCTAAGACCTACCAGTTAGCACAGCACGTGTGTGACGGACAGACGGATGGATGACACAGGGTTCCCACTCAAATGACAGAATCAAAATTCAGGTCTTCTTCAGGACTTTATCAGCACCATAAAAACAAGAAAAACCCATCAACGCACTTAGCTAAACAACAAGCACCTGAGTTATTTTGGTGAGATAGCATGATCCATGAAGCATTACCTGACAGATTAATGAAGTATTTCAATCAAGCACATAATATTTATATAAAAACAATTCCAGTAATTAAGCACAAATGTTACTGGAAAAAACTGCAGATTCAGTATCTTGGTTTTTCAGGATACCTTTTATGACTTTTTCAGCACCCATGTTCAATTTCAGGACTTTTCAGGTCATGAAAAATGAAAAGTCAAATTTCAGGACTTTCTCAGGACTTTTCTGCACCAGTGGGAACCCTGATGACAGATGACAAAGGGTCGACTTTTAAGTTTACAGCTTAGTGGTTGACCCAAAAAATGAAAAGCAGATGTAACAGACATTGATTTCACCTTTTCAGCAAAAACGAAGATTTTGCGCTGATCCACTCCACCGAACTGAGCATCTACTTTGAGATGTTCCTCATCCAATGCCTGCAAACATACCACTACTGCTTATAACTACTACAACTACCGGTAACTATTGCAACTGCGACAATTACTAGAACGTCTTCACCAGTACTAATACTACTACACTGTCTGCAAGATGAAGTTCACTTGACTGGTGGCATGGCCTAGTGGTAACGCATTTCATTCAATCAACGAAGTTACTTTACGCCGAGCCCGGTTAGTACATGGATGGGTGACTGTCTGCAGGCAGGTAAACCATCTCGGTACAGCCTTCTACCCTCTGTGGGTTGGTAAAATGAGTATCTGCTTTCTGGCTGAGTAGTAATAAATGGTGATGGTTAGTGTAGTACTGTAGCTGCCTACAGGTAGATCTCAAGTTCAGGTCAATGGCCTGGTCCAAAGGTCGGCAGCCGCCTGGCGCTCATGCTGTTCTGACCAAATGAACTCTCGCAGTGGCAGTTCACCGCTACGATGACAGGATCATAAACATTGTCACGGCTATTACTATTATTACTTGTAATTACTATAATACTGCTATAACTAGCACTCGTTAAGAGACATTTTTGTCCAATGGCATCCAACATATAAGCAGCAACAATACCTACTGCCAGTGGTGTAGCGATACATTTTTGTTAAGGAATAAGCTTATGCCTCTCCTCCTTTCCAACTCCTCTTCTTAAAAGAAAACCTCAACCTCATGGTGGGGGTTGTGGTATGACATCACCAGCATCAACCGATGTCTTGATGTATGTCCAGATGTCACGAGTGTCGTTGGATAAGCGTCGATCCGATCTGATCCGATTAATCCAACTAGAGCATATGGGCAAGCACTGTAAGCTTCCCCAGCATGGTCCAGTCCAGGGTAAAGCCCCAACCACAAATATATTTTAGAGCATTTTGCACCCCGAAGATCACATCTTGTGACACAAAATCCTGTGTTTTTAATCTTTACATTTCAAAAGTAAAAGCAAAAATAATTGAGATAATGTCATTCCCCCTGACTACACCACTGCTTACTACAAATATTACACATACTGCAGCATGCCATCACCATGGCTGCTGCCAGTACTCTACTACTGAACATTTCAAATGCTGTTTAACTAGCCAATTTCTCCAGACTTGCTTCAGTTTAAGCCAGGTACACAAAATCACTAATACAGTAATCAATATTATGCACACAGTGTCTGCATAACAACTATTACAACTAATAATGCAAGCTGCCAACAATGGGAAGACATGCAAAAGAAAAATGAAGAATATGAATGCCAAAAAATTAATAAAAACTGCAGCCTGGCATTCCAACCAAATCTAATTTTTAGATCTAAATATCAATGCAAACTCGATCGTTTTATTAGCTTAGTGCCAGTTGTGAGCGCACCTGTAGGCCAGGATAGAGCATTCCACTGAGCAGTGGGTGATCAACTTGCTTTACAACCTCTGCTCCAGCTTTCTTTGCATCATGTTCAGTGACGAGTGACGAAAGTCGATACACATCAAGCGTGTACTGCCTGACAACACACGTTGACATGTAAGATTAACAGCAGTCATCAGAAGGATGACTAACGAATAAATCAAACTAGCCCTCCAGCTCAAAATTTTCATTATATCCTAACTCCGAAAACAAACATTTTAAATAATGAAACAATAACAAAACTATCTCAAATATGTCTTTCAACTAATCAACTGCTTCACTAGTCTGAATCTTTGTCTTACTGACACAAACTTCAACAAATAACAAAAGCAGAAATACCAGAACTGAAAACTACATTTGACAGCTTGCTCGTCCTCATAAACATAACAATGACAAGTACAATCTTGACAACATACTGAACACAATGATATGCATACCCTAATGGTGAACTGATGGCAGATGACTGTGTTTTTGCTCACATCACATGGTAACAGCAATCAAATACTAAACTATAATTTTCTCCATTTAACAAAGTGTCCTGCTAACAAATCCTGCTGTTAGTGTCTGTAGCTAACCATTATTTGCTGTTTTGCAACAATTCATGCTTCCATTCAAAGAAATACTATATCGTACAGCAGATGCAAAGCTGTGCAGACCTGCTAAGTTGAAAGTCAGTGCCACGTATAAACTTAAGTTTATCAAGTGGAACACTGATGGCAAATAACATCGCTTGAATCACTCGCTCGTAGTAGTCTGTGCGATGCTGGAGTAGCTCCCATGGCGCCTTCATGTTGTCCAGGTATGCATGCAGGTCTGCAAACAATATTGTCACCTAAACAAAACATACAAAGCCGTGAATCAATGGCAAAAAGCAAACACTGTACTATAGTTAAAAGTTACGTGAAATCATTTATCGTATCGTAAATTAAGTTATCGTTTCCATCCATGAGTCTATTCAAAGACACTGTATCTACAGTTTTCTAACAAAATACCATAATTACAAAGTACTTCAGAATCCAGTATTTATCTTATTACAAAATTGAATACAACAGGCAAATGTGTACACTATTTATTAACAAACTGTGGCTTTACCATGCACTTAGCATGGAAAAATATCAGCATTAAAATGTTGCTTTCTTCGTAGATAAACAACACTAACAGAAACCAACAAAAACAGAGAGAAAGGGATCACATAGAGACCTCACATCCAGCCTTGAGGAAGTCGGCAATCTTTGACATGGGCACGAAGTAGGCAACATGTGGCTTGCCTGTCGTTGCCGTACCCCAGTAGATTCGTAGATCGCGCTCACGCAGAATACCACGAAGCTTCTCCTCACCGATCACCTCCTAATCACAACACAGCCATGTCCTTTCATGTGTAATTTATCACATTAACATCAATATCAGAAACTACAACACACTATAGGGGTTGGGTAAAATGCGAGGTGCAAGGCACGAGTATAGTGCGAGGGAACGTGCGAGGTGACAGGCGACTGGTCAGCTATAAATAGATTCCTCGCAGTTTACCCACATTTCTGAACAAACGGGCGGTTGCGAGAAGCAGTCAATAGTGCGATCAGCCAAAACTGCTGCTTACGTAATAACCAGTGATTACTGGGAAGTGCAAACGACCGTTACTGCATGTGGCTACCAGCATGAAGCGACAGTACTGTGAGTCACCTTCTCACTGTGCTGCTGTTCCTGGCCATCGTGGTACCACCGTGTGTGTGTGGGACGAGTGAGTGACAATGGTCGTGAGCAGTACCGGTGCGATCTGTGCGCTGACAATTAAAGTGACAATTAGGCTACACTGCGGAAAAATTAATATTGTGTGAGAGATCTTGGTCAAGACTCAATTTACTTACTCCGTAGGGACAAAAGGCTGAGTTGACCTTGGTGGTTGCTTATATAGCAAAATGGTTTTACATTCTGCAGACAGTCACCTGTCTAGCTGGAAATGTCCTGATATAGCGTGCATAATAATAGCTCGCGATTTTCTACAAATAATTTTCACGAACTATTAGGCTATAGGCAGATAGATATCTTGAGACTGTGTATATCATGACGTTTTCAGTTTTTCCTAGTGAGCACTGACCGTTGCGTTTATATTTGATATTACATTATTTGACATTAAATGAATTTGCACACACTGTATTTAAGATGAGCAATGGTGTTTGGTCCATGCCTTGACGCCGGCCGACTATTACTGACGCCCCTCCCCAATAGCGCACAATAGCCTACCGCGGCCTCGCACGCCGCCTCGCTAATTACCCCATTCCTCGCACGACTTCCTCGCACGCTCCCTTGCACTATACCCACCTCGCACCTCGTATTTTACCATTGCCCCACACTACACCGGCAGAAACACAACCATACGGCGTGTTTACCTGCAGATTTCTGGTGATCAGCTCATATTTTTCATCCGCATTCATTCCGATATGGTAACTAAGCAAATATGCTATATCGAACGCAGTACGCTCACTAATATATTGAAATACAGATGTTTAATAAAACCACAACATTTCGTCATACAACAACAAATTTGCATAGAATATCAAATCAAACGATGGTCGTTCTAATTACAACCTTGTCTTCGTTGCAAAGTTAAATAAAATCATTTATTATGCATTGTAGTCACAGAACATATAATATTAACAATTAAATGACAGTACGTTTGTTGAAATTTATATACACTTTAACCAAAAATACCACAATAACAAGTAATCACGAGTTACGTCAGTGTTAACAAACACCAGTTACGTTATGTTGTAATTATAAAATAATATTCGCTATGGTTGTTTATGTTTATAACCTCTGTCATACGTTTTATTTTGCATATAGCTGTATTTCTTGGATATACATTCGCAGAATACGTGTTATAATATATGTGCATAGTGTACTGCTTGATGTATGTTGTATTGTTGTGTTTGTCGATTTTGTCGGCACAGTATCTAAAATTAGAGACGCAGAGACGTAGAGATGGGTATCCTAGTTATAAGCTGCATTCATAGATTGCAGCTTAGAATCGCTGTATTGAAAAAGCTTTCGCCTATCACCATTTTAATTGGACCCCACATATCTGACGAAACAGCATTCAAACCTGTTCACTGACGAGGGCCAAGCTGTTTGGTACTAAACAGACAATGTACGGCCTCTATTTGTAAGAAAGAAACGACTTTTAATCAACAATATGACACTATAGCTAAAACGACCGCCATCTTCTTGTCGCCGTCTGCCAGTAGCCAGCGGCCACCGCCGTCAGTGCTAGCCTAGTGCTAGCCTGCTGCCTGCTAGGTCATGCTGTCTAACCTTGATGACGTCAGTGAGTTTAACTGCTGCCTTGTTAATTCCCAGGGAGATGTACAGCTGTGAATCTAATATGCATTGGATAATCACAGCTGTACAGAGTATGGCAAAGAGATGGGCCTTTAGTCTCGCCTGTAGTACGATCTTCATCACAAGTAAAATAGAATAAAAGTTTTAATTGCTACATTCTACCGTTTTTCTCTGTGAATTTGTGTTTAAGGTAAAATTGAACAATAGGTTCGTTGCTGGAAGTCATTAGCAGAATAAGCAACAGAATGATGATGGAACAAGTTAAGCCACGCATAAAAATCTTCATTGTCCCGCAGGTAAATTCTTCATAATAGTGTTTTTAAACATTTGCTGCAGTTTTTGAGTTGCAAAAACAGCGATTGTTGCCAACGGATTTATTGTTCAATTTAACCGCATATGAAAATCATACACAATACTTTGCCAGAAGTTATCGAGCTTAGCTTGGGTTTTTTGGCTGACTGTTGCACTAGTAGATGCATTTGGTACTGCAATTTTTGTAGGACTGAGTGAGATGTTCAGTGAACTGGTGCTGGATGAAGCAGCAAGCAGCAGTGTGTCAGTGGTGCATAAACAGGACTGTCAGACGAGATGTCAAACTCAATCAGCCTGTTCATCCAAGTCCCAGCGACATCATTTCATCGTTGGCCAAACTTCCGATGACGATTTTCGAACTTATCGCAAGTTCTCGGCAGATGCAGGTGGCCAGAGAAGCAGCCAGGCTGAGGATGAGGGAATTGTTAAGTCTCTGATCAGACGATGTCGATCACGATCAAACAGTCGCAGCGGTAGACGACGCAGGATGATGAACAACGATGCTAATGGTGATGATGATGATGATGGTGTATTTGAGCATATAGAACTGAATCAGCTGAGTGGCTTTCCTCTGAGCCGGCTCACAGACAGCAGCGATGCAGGCCACAAGTTCATCATTGTTTATGTTGATGTTGCTGTCTGGTGTGACAGATGTGGTCAACTCATCATTGGAGTTTACGGTCACTATCTGCTATGCCAGTGTGAGTAATTCATTAATTTACAACCTCTGCTGATCTTTGTTGGGGTGCATTTTTTCATAGATTGAAATATTTTTAGTCTAGTCAGTGATTGGTAGAATTTTATTTACAGCATTTGTTTTGGTGTTGCATATACTATGCCTACTCTACAAAGAATTTTTCTATGGTAGCATTTTTTTGCATTAAACTTGAATGACTTGTAAGTTTGTTTAAGTGGTTTTTGCATTTTGTTCATCACTGATCATGATGAGAAGTACTTTTGGTAATGGCATATTTGAATTTTGAAACTGAGTAAGTGACGGTGCTAGATGTGAATTGTTGTAGTCTGCAGATATACATGTCATTCTCATTGTCGTCAGCTCGTCACTATCACGTGTCCAGTAACACTAGCAGTTGGTGGTCGAGGTCGAAAACCTTCAAGAGTTCAGACGGAAACTTCACTTACTGCTTACTCGGTGTTGTGGATGGTAAGATGCATGAATATCTGTTTCGACTCTGATTATTTACAACTTCATTAGTGTAAGTTTTGTCTTGTAACTGTTGTGAATTTTTTTATGAATCAGTTTTGGTTTTAGTGCAATTTGTATATGTTTAGTTATTAGTTTTGGTATTGTCTATTTGCAAGGCTAGTCGACTGTTTTCCATGATTTTGTGATTATGTATTTTGTACCTAAGTGCTTTTTGTGATTTTAGCTGCATGGTTGTGTTTTATTAAATATTATCTTATTCTACTCAATATTCGTGTCTGTATCTGTTAGCATTTAACTCATTGTATTGTATTGTAACTTTCCAGCTATTCATAGTTGCATTCTAGCAAATATCTTCTTTTATCCCATATGTGTCTGTTAGAATGAGGCTCTGATGGACCCAGACTGTGTCTTGAATGCTGAGTACGATGGCTGCTACTATGTCAGTCCGGCATATGTCAGCAGCAGATATGCTGGCTCACATTTACATCACAACAGCAATAATAGCAGTGGTATCATCAGCTCCAGTCATGATGATCGATGTCGACTTGCTGCTGCCATCAGTAAATTCAACACCAACAGTCATGGCCTTGTCATGACACTGGTAAGCTCTACTAGCACATTGAGTAGTAGTAGTAGTAGTTGTTGTTGTTGTAGTAGTAACAACCACTGCAGTTGTGTAGTAGATGTAATACGAGTTATACTAGTTGTTTTATCATATCGAGGGTATAATATCAAAATGTCCTATCAGTTGTTGATGATGTTATAAGAATATTGAAAACAGCTTTTTATGCAATGCATTTTTGACTTTCCAGCAGTGTTTTCAATGCTCTTGTAAAATTTGTTAATAAATAACGCCCAGATTTGTTTGCTTCATGAAATAAATATTTACATAGCATTTTGAACTTTGTTAGGTGTAATTAGAAAGTTTTGCCATAGTCAACTGTAGATATGATGTTTTGCTAAATGTTCTGCTCTCAATGTGTAGTATTTATACTTTGTGGTGAGTAACAACTACACTCTTGTCATGATACTGGTAAGCTCTGCAAACAATTGTGTGGCAGGCAAGGTCTTCAAACAGGTCTAGAAACAGCAGAACAGGCAAGCATGTTCTGCTGTTTCTAGGTAACATTTGTGTAGTAGTTTGAGTAACCGTTGTAGTAACAGCCAAGTCTTTATCAGATGATGGATGATAAGCTCTAAATATTTGTAATGCTGGGTGTAGCTTGTCAATCAATTAATCTATCCAGAATTTTTATATTGGCCTAAGTAATACAAACTACTGTTAGGTTCACTAGAGAGAGATTAGTTGGAGTACAGTCCAGAAATAGTCGGAAAAAGAATTTGGTGACTATAACGGCTGTTAATGTAAGGCTTTGCTGAATCCCAAGATAACTTGGATTTTACCAATACTGCTACAGAATGGTTTCAGTGGCTGAGTTTTTCAGGATGAGTTGTAAGCGGTTGATGCATAGATAAATCATGAAATTTGATGTGTAAATGTGTGAAAGGATCCTGTGTCATCATCATCGACTTTATCATCGTTCTCTGGTTTCATTCGCATTCACATGAACCTGACTCGGCCCATCACCATCTCATTGTCAAGACATTTGCTCTCACCGGCTCACGATGATGACCATGATTATGCTGATAATGATGATGATGATGATGTCAAATGTTTATCATTCTATCTTCCTCAGGGCACGTCAAAGGTCATCCATGTTGACAGGTAAACTAATGCGGCTATCTACATTGTTGTTGGTCGGTGGCATTGTGTCTGGGTGTCAGGGCTTTCTTAGTCTGTCAAAAGGTTTTCATTTTCTTAGAACATTTTCTTTAAAATGACCAAATTTGGGACTGGAACTGCCATTATGTTGATTACATATGCACGCATATAATAGAGTTCTTACATTTTAGGTTTAGCTTGTTATTTATATTTTGTGTTTTGTGTTTCTGTAAAGGTTAAACTTACCGTTCCATTACTCTGTGTTTGTGTGCATTTTGCCTGAAAAGGCCGTCCCCGAAATGACCTAGATTGTGTCGGGTGGGACGTTACTCACTCACTGTGACTGGACGTTTCCCATTTTTGGGCATGCTAGGGGCAAAATAGACATCAAGGTGGAAGTTTGCAACTGTCTCTGGGAAAATTGGAATTTTCTCTCCTCTCCCAATTTTTTCAGCTTACATTGCCACTGTTGCTCGGGTGTGATGTTAATAGTAAGACTGAGCTCAGTTTAGATTGTGTTACATAATTGTGCTCTTGTTCTGTTTTTATGTTTTTTAGTTTTTTGTTGCCTTTATTATTTCTCAGGTTTTCTGTTTTGTTTTTTAACAGAAGTATCTGCGTCTAACATAAACAGGTGTCACCTATGTGTTTCCTATGTGTCTGTATGTGTCTCTGTATTTCTTTGAGTATGTCTTTGTGTATGGTTGCATATCTGTGCATGCTCTGTGGTGGTGTATCTGCCTTGCTGACCATGTTTATCATTCGTTAACAATTAGAGCTGTCAAATTAATGCATTAATTAATGTGCTAATGCGTTATTAAATTAACATGCGTTAAAAAATTAACGTGCATTAAAAAAATTAACACATGTATGTTGTATGTAAATTTATTATTTTGATATTTTCATTTACTAAATCTGTGTAGCAAAAGTTCCAATATTCCGTTAAACTGCGGTTATTTGACAATCGAATGAATTCAAGTAATTAAACTGTAGTTGCCGTTCCATCACTACTGTAAATAAATAACTATTCAGATGACATGCTAATAGATTTTTATGCTAGCTATGACATCAGTTCTTGCTGATTGAAAATTCGAAATTGGCATCTGAAGTTTTTTTTTGCGCAATAACTAACTGCAGTTTGAACTTTCTATATTCGACAGGCGGGGCCCCTGAATGTCGCGGGCCCTGGGATAACTTACCCTCTACTGTCCTTTTTTAATGGGCTTGGGTGCGTTAGTAATGTGTTAATTAATGCGTTAAAAAATTAACGCTTTGACAGCTCTGTTAACAATGCTATGCCTCTCTGCCTGTCTGGCTTTCTGTCTGTTTGTCTTTCTATCTGTCTGTGTGTGTATGTTTGTCTGTCTGTCTGTCTGTCCATATGTAGCTCGGCAGTAACTCAGCATGTGATCTCTGCGCTGCTGACCAAGTTCAACATCACTGACAACGCCATGAAGTTTGCGCTATACGAACGAACGTTTGATGACTCCAGGCAGCAGCTCGGTAATGCTCACTCAGTTACTCACTTCTTGCTTATTTTTTACTCACTTACTTACTTAAAGTTTATTACCAGGGTACTACTGCTAGTGAGTGGTTGAAGCCACAGACCTATAAATAAGTGAACTGTTTACTCACCATTCGCCTAACACAATGAGTTGAAGCCACTTGACGCCCGTTTCATTAAATATTCATCGTGCATATTTCAATGGGTATGATCCACTGACTTATAGCTGCATTTTTGATGCCTAACGCATTAGCGTTAGTTCATGTATAAGTATATTATAAATACGCCCAAGCCAGAGCACAAAAAGAAAATTTTCTAGTATATTGCCTCGATACAACAAAACAAAACTTTTTTAGATTTTTTTTGTCTGCCGTGCCATCAGCAGGTATGCCTAATGCGTTAGTGTTAGGCCATCAAAAAACACAGTTTATGTCATGAACGTCATTATCATCTGCTAGCAAACCAGATTGTTTTTGCTACCCAATACTTTATTTTTTCTAAATTGCTTATCATGAACTTTTGGATCATGTAGCTGTAACCTCATTACAATGACATCATATCCGCTTTAGGCTCATACGTGTTTAGGACAAAAATGTGTTTTATTGGTGTATAAATTTTGAAAAGTTTTTCAGTCTAACATATCGACTTGCAAAACTTTTTGAACGCCCCTCGTGTATCTATCTATCTGAGTGTGTCTGCCTGTTTGTCTGTTTATATGACTGTATCTGTGTCCAGTTCATGAGAATAGAAAGCTGGCTGCAGACGAGTGTCCTCTGCGTATCTGTCTGGGTTGGGTTGAGCGATGTGGTTATGATGTGGCTCATGCATTTGATCGTCATCAGCTCATTCTCGTTGAAAATGATGCATCAGCCATCGATGTATGTACTGCCTTGTTTTTGTCCAACATAATATACTTGTTATCCTTAGCAAGATATTATTTTTTGTCATATAGTATTTTCAAATCATTGATGTTGGTAGTACCGTCCACCACGGTGTATTGAAAGCAGCCCCTTGCGTATTCGCAGTGAGTAGTAAGCTATTCAAGTTCATAGAATTTGTTTTTGCTTAGATTATGGTACTGAGGCATGTATAATTACTATTATTAAGTTTATTTTATCTGTCAGCAAATAAAGGTTAATGTGTGTTTTATATTATGAAATGCTGTTTTTTTACAACAAAATGGGCAAGACATGTTTCACGGCAGGTCTGCATGTGTCGGAAAAAGGAAATCGAAGTTTGAATCAAATGCCTGATTGCAAAGTGTGCATTTTATGAAAGTAGTTCTCTGTATATGTGCATTATGTGTAATATTGTTAATCTGTCCGAGTCTACAATGGGAAATTTAGATTATGTGTAAGCTGCAGAACTTCCTGGCTATTCTCAACCGTAAAGACTGAAGAGTCTGACTGTCTCTAATATGGGATCCTGTCTGTTTCACCCATCCGGAATCCTGAAATTGGTGCCATTCCAATCCCACTCCCGACACTCTAGAAATCATTTTTCAAACTGTTAGATGATAAAATAACAATTCTCGTCATCCGATGAGATATTTTATTCATGCAACATCTTTGCTATGCACTGTAAGTTGCATTTCAACAGTGACAGTTGCACTGTGACTGTTGCGATGACTCTACAGTTCAGATATGCCTACCAGGGGGATGGGACCTAGTGCGTCCTATGAATGAAATATGTGTAGCAGGATTACTTTTACGTATGACCAATCTGTAAACTTTATGCCGAAAATTGTATCGCGTTTTAGGATTACAAATTTCTTAATCCCGGATGCCAGGATTGGGAATTTCCTGGCTACTCTCAACCATGAAGTCTGACTGTCTGTTTGTCTCTATCTCTATGCAGGGTGGCCCAAAAAAACCGGACCTGTTTGAGCATTGATAACTCAGCGGTGGTTAGTGGTAGAAAGACGTGTGATACGTCAAAAGTTTCAGAATGCTGTAAAGAATAAACGACAAATTTGCATAGTGAAGCATTTAAATATTCTTTGCCCAATTTACATAAATATTTGTCACCCCCGAAAT
>Ga0209671_1000984_pt1 | contig 22034 bp, 18 predicted proteins | sample WorMetHERISLAND2_2_FD_187401 | JGI IMG/M metagenome (GOLD analysis project Ga0209671, IMG submission 187401) | Marine gutless worms symbiont microbial communities from Max Planck institute for Marine Microbiology, Germany - Olavius geniculatus... | ecosystem: Host-associated > Annelida >... | reverse complement strand
AAACACAGTAGTGTGATGGCCAAGGGGAAGAACAAGTTCTTCCCCATCGATTGGAACATACACTCCAGCTCCAGCCATGCCTGAGTGATTAGACCTTGAGCCATCTGTAAAGCAGACGACCTCGTCGCCTAAGATGACGCCATTGTATTGCCAGTCAGTTCCGTCTGGTACAAAGGTTGTGTAGTTCTTATCAAACACAAACTTTGGAATAATATGATCAATCCGTTGCTGGGAAAGAGGTATATTTGTGGCCAAGATATGTTTGATCTTGCTATGACCACCAGTGGTCTGAACCCACTGTGAGTTAATTTGTAGACGAAAACATGCTGCCATAGCTGCCCTTTTAATGAAAACAGGCAATGGTACAATGCCTGTTACAATTTCAAGTGCAGCAGTAGGAGTTGTTCTTTTAGCACCTGTTATATACAGGCATGCCAGCCTTTGAAGATGTTCAAGCTGTTTACTGACAGTGACATACTGAGGTAAGGTAAAGGTTTGTCACAGAGAATTATATGACATTTCAATTTCTGCAACTTTTCCAGACGAGTGTTCAATCCGCTTTACCAAGCCGAAGTATTGAAAGAAAAAATGGAAAATTTAGTCTAAAATGAACAAATAAACAGTAAAAAAATCAAACAACAACAACAACAACAACATGTTTAAAAATTAGCAATGGATGCACATATTCACAAATAATCTGTCGTGTACAATAAATACCTTTGTTGATGAAGAGATTGAGAGAAAGTGACTGTTTCTGAGATGGCGAAGGTGACATTAGTAAAGCTGGCAGAGTGACAGTTGTACTCATGGCAGCAGAAACATCAGATGAAGCAACGACATTCTCATGTGGTGGCAATGATGGTACATTGTCAACGGGACCAGACTTTGGCGGAGTATCACTGAGTGATGTCTGATGCTGTGGACTGTAGTTTGTCAACAGTCCAAACAATGGAGAATCCTGCCGGAAAAAAAAAATCACACTGACAGAATCACAAAACTGGCAAAGACTGCCGAATTACCAGAATAAAAAGTAAAAATGCAGATTGACAATCGCTGCTCTCTCGCATCTCGATGACCGATGCAAGCGGTGCTCATCTCCGTTTCCAAGGCCCCAAGCCGGCAGTGAGTGCAAACACAGCTCAGATATATGGGAAGTCACATAATGTGAGCTGGTAACAATTTATACTGCTTGGTGACAAAGGCGCATGCGTGGGAATAACTTGCCCAGGGTTGTTACCAGACACTGTACCAGCCAGGAGTCGAAGCGGCAGCCTTGCGATCACTAGTTCGACATGCTACTGCTAAACTACCAAGCCATGCTGAATGAAAATGCCTCTAAGACAATATAATGTTGACTAACAACTATATACTAAATGACATTGACAAATTTTTAAACAGAAACCAAACATAACAGCGACAAAACTGGTTACAAGCCTTACCTTCAGGAAAGCTGAAAAGATGCCTACTTTCACATACAGTTGGCTCCACTTATATGCACGTCGGTTATAAGCACACTCTGTCTATTTGCACGATGTGCGTCTAGTCCAGTTTGAGTTTATGCTATATCAATGGCAGTCAACTTCGCTTATAAGCACCAGCAATATATGCACAATTTGGCTATAAGTACGCACCCTTTTGGTCCCAGCGCCATAACTTATTTTGGTTATAAGCAACTTGGTTGACACAGTGCACGTAAGACCACCTGTATAGTCAGCCACTTAACGCTCACTGGGATGCCGGTGACGACGTCTAAACCATAGAATTATGCGGGTAGTCAGAGCTAGTGAGCACCATGCATCATGTGGGCTACAGTGCATCTCCCCAGTCCAGCAGCATGCAGCATCATAATGAACTTCAAACGGCAGTCTGCGGGTCAACAGTGCTAGGCCACCTGCTGTCTGTGAGAGTGATTGAGACATTGAGACGACAGACAGATGGGCGACAACTGAAGTGACCATTTTCAGCTGCTACATGCTAGGCGCCTGATGTCCACCAAGGAGATGAGTGAGGCGACTGTTTCCTGTGGCGTGGACGGCCGCCTATCGGCTGCATGTTGTAACTGACTGCAATGGTCCTATAAGCTAACTACGGTTAAATGCACGCTCAATTTACATGCAAGTCAGCTTGCGGTCATCAGGCCGTGCATATAAGTGGAGTCAACTGTACATGCAGAATTAAAATATTAGCAAAACCAACGTCATAACTGGCAAAAATAACTAGAATTACATTCTGCCAAGCAGTATCCTCCATAATCCGTTCTTCTATGAGCTTCAGATGCTGCAAAACACACAAAAGATTCTACTAACAGATTAGTGGTCAAGTGCATTTGTCTACTGGTCAGTGCATACATACAGCAACAACACCAAACACATATCACTGGATGGTTAGATTTTCATCCATTATCAAGCAACAAGCTCTAATCAGCTGATCATTGTCCCGAGATGCAATGAAGACAAAAGTTTTTAAAAAATCATTGCAAACCATACCACAGATAATCACATATTCTGGAAAAAACTAAGACTCACATGATTGGGCAGACACAGAAAACTTAATAAATGCTGCAGACATCGCTTACTAGTGACAATTGTAGACATAAGCAAGTGGTATCGACTATAATTTGAATATTGCTTGGATGACAAAAAATAAAAATGTCAAAGACTAAAGCCTGCGGAAAAGTTATGCTGTCTAATGTGCTGCAATTTGCAAATGAGTGACCACAATAAGCATTACTGCAGTTTTCATAATATCTTGAAAAAAAACCTTTATTATTTCAGGAGCAAGATGAGATTCGGCGTGAACAAAGCTATCAAGGACTTTGAAGAAGTCGATCGCCTTCAAGTCAAACACGCGCAGAATCCACGGAAACAGAACATTTGAGGCATCGGTCCTTTGTCCGACGGGACTCTGAATGTTTGAGTTAACTGTACACATGCGAATAAACAAATGTCTCAAAAACAACTGGATATTCCAAAAAATTCCAACACACACGTAAGAAAACACCACTACCAATTCTCATTTAACCATCCAAAAATTCCCGACTTACTCCAGGCTAGATAAGGTACCACAAAATCTATATTCATAAACTGTCAGAGGTCAGTGATACGCTGCAACAAAAAAAAGCACTGCTCTGACAGTTCATGAATATACCAAGCAGTATAGTGCTAGCAAGCAAAAGTCTAATAAAGCAGAACATGTCAAAAAAGTTCACCAGTCCAAAAGGGCACTAGTCCAAACAGTGTGAAGGTTAAGAATAGGAATAGGGTTAGTGATAAGGTTAAAAATAGAAATAAACTCCATCTTTGGCTTTGGCAGCCCTATGCTATGGCGGATGGGAACCTGACCTAATTTTCCCTTTCGAACTAGTGACCAATCACCGGTAATATGAGTACTAACTCTGGCACTCGTAGGTGACGAGCACGACTTCGATGCAGCACGCAAGCAGGCACTTGTGAAACAAAGCCTTGTGCAGCAACTGGCTGAAATCTTGCTCACCCAAATGATCCTCTTCCTGTCAACATACACCACAAAACACGCACACAACATCATATGTGGCTGGCCGCCTGGCCACACATACTCACCCACTGAACTTGCAACCCTAACCTAAACATTAACTGTGAACTTCAGAACGATACCAAAAAAAGCCACGAAGTACCCAATAACAAATATTATTAGGTAGGTAAAGGAGTTTATGTTGCGCAAGGCCAGTAGCCACAGTATAGAGGAGCTCATCCCTTTGCGATATGCTTGAGCCATGGAGTAAACTCGAGATTGCATACATCTCTGTTGGGTGGATTAGTCTTTAGCAGAGACTCCTTGCTACCTCCACACGTTGTGCTACTTATTTTATCAACCACAATGGATGAAGGGCTGAGTCGACCATGACGGGATTTGAACCTGGGACCTTTTGATCCAAGGCTCAGCGCTCTACCGACTGAGCTCTACTCACCAACTGACTTGCAAAAAGTTAGAAACCACAGTCAAAATTTGCACTCGATGCAAACTGCTGCCGAATTTTTACAGACAAAATCGTTAGCATAGTGCCTTAGTTATCACTGTTGGCATATCGAGTCGACAACCAACCTGCTTCAGCATCGAGAGAAGGGTGCGGTAGTACAGTCGAGATGCAAAGCTGTAGCGAACACTTGCGATGGAGCCAAGCTGGTCCCCAGTTGCCGACATAAACCGTGCGACAAAGATTTCTTGAAGCTTCAGCAGCTGTTCCTTCATTGCAGGCAATGGATCGACGGCACATCTCTGTTGCCACAACCAAACTTCCACACTACATCAGCATCAAGTTGAATTGAAAAAAATACACCTAAAATGACAAAAAATATAAACAAAATATTTAAAAATATAAACAAATTCACAAGTTAGAATATATGCATGTGAAACACCAATGAACAATGTGCAGAGACGAAGAGACATGCTTCATTCAAATTATCGGCAAAACTACTATCGCTACTTTCAATTTTTGTTTCATTGGCCCAACAGTAAACTCTAAAAATGCTTTGTCACAAATGGTAAGGTATAAACGAAAGTCAAAGTAGTAGTTATAGTACTAGTCAAATTAGTGGATGTAGCAATGTCGTCACCGTAGCAGTATTTGGCAAAAGTACTACCACACTGTGTTCAGAAAAAACACCCCCTTACGTTTTCTTTTATATCTTGATAAAAAATGTTTAGATTTCCACAAAATGTTCATGGAATGTTTACAAGGAATCAATTATTCCAACAGTAAAAAATTAAATATTCTTTGGTACCGGTAACGTCACGCTGACGTCATATTTCCATGTTTGTAAATTATGGGTTTTACCGCTGAAGACAGACATTTTAATGAAATGTTTGCGAGTCAGCAAGATTTATGTAGAAAACTAAACATTCTCCATTGAAATATAAAAGAAAATGTAAGGGAAAGAGGTGGTGTTTTTTTTCTGAACACAGAAGCAGTGTACATACTTCAAAGTAAGCAACAAGCGCAGGTGAAGGACCATCTTGTGACTGCTGCAACAACTGGGCAAGACGCTGCACTGAATTCATCGCCATCCTGCCATATAGCACACAGTCAGACATTGAAATGTACCATATAACAAACTAATTAGCAGAAAATGCATAAAAGGCACAGAATACTGTTTCTACGCATCTACTCAAAATCTTTAATTGCACTGATGACGTTGGATAGGTTGTTAAAGAGTCCCACTTTTCTGCTACAATTTCCAATGCACAATTGGATACTTGCCCGACATGTAGTGACTACAAAGAAATACCAGACTAATTAAACCAGTGGCGCACAATTACTTATTCAGCCATACACCACATAACGTGGTCTTGAAATCACTGTGGGCCAGAACAATGCAAATACTGTTAATTTATTAATAATGGTGATAAACAGCAGACATGACAGACATCAATATTTTTATGCTTTTCTCTTAGATAATTATGCAGGCCAGCTAATGACCTGTCAAGTGACAGATGTGGCGACCTATGAACCAAATTTCTGCACCCTGACAAATCAAACAAAATGGAGTGTTTCCGTTTCTTAGTACAAACTTGACCTCTGACCTTTCATATAAAGTAAGTCAGAAAAATCAATCAACGAAGCAGAAACTCAAGAACGCAGCTCATACCGGTGCCAGCAGCAACCTATCAAAACACAAGCAAATGATTGGTGACTGAATAATCAGTCTGGAAAGGTGAAAATTCTGAAGAAAGTACCTCACAGGGGTCAGTGGAGGTGGCTGCACTTGGCCAGCTGCAGCAGCTTCATGAGCAGATTGCCTGAAAGCAGAAAAAAACACAGAAAAACTAATATAATGAACAGTAGCGAGAACAGACATGGCAGGTTTAAACAAATAATTCACGTCCTCTCAAAGTGCTTTAAGACTTATGCATGGATTTCTACCAAGCGGGATTTTAAAAACATTGTTTTTTTTTCAAAAAAAGCCTGATGAGTTTTATTGTGCTTTGATTTTCTGCAGATAAACTAATCTTTTTAAAAAAGCCCAACCTGATGGGTTTCAAAGTTTTCATGTGTTTTCAGTTATTAGAGTAACCACAGCTAGATGCTGTCCACATTATCAGCAGAGAATATCCAGATATTTGCAATTTCTAAAGTCTAGAAGCTTAACAGTAATGAAATATTTTGTTACTATTGGAACAAGAAACTGAAATAAAATTACAGTTGGGGTGACCTTTTCAGTATGTGCCTAGGTGTCCAAACTCCCTCAAAGGCACCTGGAATTTGCTGTTGGAACCGCGAAACAGCGGTGCCAATCACAACTTCAAGTGGATCAACAAAAAGCTTGGTTACACAGATGGCTTTTCAGTCAGCATTTCAAAATATTGTAAAAACAGAAGTCTTAAATGGAAAAACGGAAAAAATATTCCAATTTTTGCAATTTGGGAGCAGTGGCCCGAAAAACAAGAAAGGCAGTAGGAGCCTAGCTTTGCAGACGATTACCTAAGTGTTTAAAAGTGCGTAGAAACTGGCTGATGATACCTGTCTGCTATCGAAGGAATTAGCAGATAGTCCTTGCGAGACAAAAAGTCCAGCTCATTTATGTCACCCGCTGTGCAATAACTAGCTCTATAAGCTGCCACCACATGTTCAACCTATACCAGATTACAGCGTAAAGCATCACACTTACTGTTATAATGAAACAACTTTAATTACGTATTTACTTGTTCGTGCCAGTCTGTCCACAAGTTTGTCCCATATACGCTCCTAAATGTGCAGTAGGTGACTCCTATTATATGCAATAGGCAAATGCTCAACTGCAACGGTAGCAGTGCGAATTTGAAATCTGTTGTTTGGCAGTTTTGTATAAAACACACTAAACATTCCAGTGTGAAAACCGAAGACCGTGGTTTATAAAAAACCGAAGGAAAGTCATATTTTGAAAACCGCACATGCCTAGGCATGAACATACACTTTGAGGTGTATCTCGGTAAGTTATCAACAATTCTGATAAACTTCTACTGATAAATAAGAACCAGCCCAAGGACCCACCATAACCACTCAGATATTGGGCAGCAATCCAGTTCAGAATCACGATACAAGTTACTAAATGCAGAACAATGTGGTACACTGTTTTACAGTCAGAATGCTTCAGAAATAATCAGCACCAAAAAATAACCATAATTCAGAACAAATAAACACCAAAATGCAAAACGTATCGCAAGATTATCTGCACAAATAAGCGATGATACCATCAATTTCTTGTCTTCAGTGAACAATGTCAACAAAAATCAGACTTACGTCAATAACACCATTCAGTTGTGGAAGACTTTCAATTACGGAACTGACGTATGTGTCTTGAACAAGCTTTGCCTTCACACAAATGCAAACAGCAACCAATAACAGCATAAACAAGAAATTTGAGCTAATGCTCATGAGATGTGCAAAAGCCTATAGCAGTTCCTGTTCACAAATTGTGTTTATCTCAAGCCATTTCATCGCAATTCACTAAAGTGCACGGTGCAGCCGAAAATAGCAAAAAAACAATGAAATCCCTTATTTTAGGAGTTTAAGGTGTTTCAAAGTCATCGATGCTAATACAACTAAAAAGCTTGTCACTAGTGCTTGTTGTGATAGGCAGCATCCATATCCATGCTTATTTGCAACGGTTTTCACGGTAGACTTGCCAACAACAATAAAGTAACGACTTTTATGGGGTACCACTCTTTAATGCCCTCGTGCGCAGGTTTCCTTGAACCTAAAAAATCGAGACTTGAATGCTGAAAATTTCATACGCAGCTTGTCCATGTCTATCTCTACTGATCTCGGCACAATTCGCTCTTGAAATGTGTCTCGCAGACGAAAATTGCCAAAAAATCCATAAAAATCTGTTGAAGGTCATTGAACTCAATGGCAATCGAGAGCCAGTGTACGACTTCCTATTAGTGACTAATAGTAACCTAAGGCCTATTTTGCACCGTTATTGAGATACTGCTATTTATTGGCCAAAAATTGCAAATTTTTCCTACCCCCTCTCATTTAGAGCCCTCGTTCAGGGAGACCCTTTTCGAATTTATGGAAAAGCTTTATGGTTCCTGAAACTAGTCTTCTAGGCAGCCGAAGGTGAAGATTTGGTGATCCTAGCTTGCACCGTTTTTGACTGATCCACCCGTGTGATGAACAGACAGACAGACAGATGGACAGACGAATGGAGAGAGAAAACTGTGATGGCTAAGATGCGCGTTACAACTACATTTTTAGCTTAACATACAACATTCAGTCTTAGTCAAAAAGTTTAGAAAAATAACAGCAGAATGCTACACTTCTTAGTAATAATAACTACAACTACAAAAACTGTTGTATTAAGAAGGACAAAATGTCTAAAATGTTAGTTTGTATAATTCAAACTCAAAGGTGCTATGTCAGAAAAAAAATTACCATAAGCACAAGCCAAGGTATGCTGCATGGGAGCTCATCTCAACTGTAGAACTTTGAGCTAGCGAGGGTCAAACCCAATTAAGCTAGCATACACTCTAGAACACAAGTCAGCCATAGGCCCGGCTAACAGCCAGCACTAATCAAGTCAGCAGTCCTGGTCAAAGGTCCTATACATACCTATGGATGTAACCATCACCAGTGCTATGCTAATTCACTTCATCCATCCACAGAAGGACAGTCAGGCTGAGTTGGCCTGAGTGGGTGGCTTAGTTAAATAACATGATGACATACCAGACAAGAAATTTGAGCTAACACTCACAAGACACGCGAAAGCCTATAGCAGTTCCTACCCGTAGGCAGTCACTCATCGCAGTACAAACCAGGTTCGGCGTAGAGTAACTTTGTTTCAGCCGAAACGCGTTAACCACTACGCCACGCCACCAACGCCAGTACCGTGGCACCACCTGGTGAATGATATAGACTTGTCCAGGCCGAAAGTGCCAAAAAAATCCATAAAACCCCCTATTTTGGCATTCAAGGTCATCCAAGGTCATTAAATTCGGCGCCAATCGAAAGCCAGTATACGATTTCCTATTAGTGATTAATAGTAACCTAGGCCTTATCTCGCACCGTTACTGAGATACAGCGAGTCAATGGCCAAAAATCGCAAATTTTGCCCACCCACTCTCATTTAGGATCCTCGTTCAGGGTGACCCCCTTTGAATTTATGGAAAAGCTTTACGGTTCCTGAAACTAGAGTCTTCCGGGCAGTCGACGGTGAAGATTTGGTGATCCTAGCTTGCACCGTTTTTGCCTGATCCACCCGTGTGACAGATGGACGGACAGACCGAATTGCGATAGCTAAGACGCGCTGAAAGCAGTAGCTGCTTTCGCGCGTAAAAACTGTAGTAATCTAAATGAACACAGCAACAATTGATATACAACGACATAACCATTACAGCTGTACCGAATAGCAGATTGTACTAGTCAGCTGTCTTCGATAATGAATTATTCGTATTTGCAGGGTGGCCACTCTCCAGTCATGATCAAATTCCTTAACTTTTCCCTGACTTTTCCAGACATTTTAAGGGAACATAGACGGAGTATCGTCCCTCGCAACAGTAGCGATATGACGTCTATAGGCAACAATTTTAATTATTTTCCAGAAAATTAACTGACCAAATTTAGTGCAGTTTAAACAATAAAGGCAAACAAAAGCGGTTTACTAGCACCGCAAATTTAAAAGTATGGGAGTACAAGTCTGAGAGCGAAGCGAGCAAAAAAATGGAGTTGAACGCAAATATTCAATTAGTAATGAATAGTTTTGGGACACTTTACCTGACAAGATTTTTTCCCTGACAGTTTAACGAAAAGTCTTTTAGTTTTTTCCCTGACTTAACATAATCCCTGACATTTTCCTGACATGTTTCAAATTCCCTGAAATTTCCAGGTTTTCCAGACATGTGGTCACCCTATATATGGTATATTTATAACATTACTATTCGGCTGAATACAAATACACTATTCAGCCTAGTACTTGAGCCGAACAGATTATTCGGTATAGCCCTTATTATAATCATACCAGATTGCAAAAGTTGAATGCGACAATGAGAACTAAACCTACAGACCTCAGCAAAGTTGGCCTGGTATCGCTCGCAGAGCTCTTGCAGAATACCAGTTCCAATGTTCGGTGCATTCAGCGCAATACGCACAGCATCTGAAACCAAACACCTAACATCATGTCATACTCGCTAAAAAACAGCTTTTGACGATTTGTATGCTGGCCTGTTTCAAGAGCCCAGATATGCTTTCACGTCAAGGGTGAATTTCTCTAAATCACTGATATAATTCGGACTTCAGTATTCTTCCCAAGTTAATCACTAATTCATAATGATGGTGGGGAAAATGAGATCTGGGTTGCAGTTACAAGCGACAGTCCATCACTTGAATCTTTAGCCAAAAACGTAATGTAATTACGACCTGATATCCTTTCCAATTCAAACTTAATTCAATTCACATATGAAGTAACATTTTTCACGGTGTCAATGTTATAACAGTACTAGCTTTTTAACTGCAATTAAATCCCTAATGCATCAATAAACACTAGCTGGTTTTTCAACATATTTAATCACATAATCAAGTAATCATCAATGAGATCGAAATGCAAGGCCACACATGAAACTGATGCTTGAAAAAATGCACAATAAGACACTGTACTTGGACAATCAAAATTTAAGTAAAATGATAACAAAAGCTTCCACAATTATTCCAAGCAACAGAAAAACAAACAAAATAGTAACAACAGATATTACTGCACACTCAATATTCACAACAATGTGGATTACGTTACAGGGTGGCCACTCTCCAGTCATGATCAAATTCCCTGATTTTTCCCAAACATTTTAAGGGAACATAGATGGAGTATCGCCCCTCATAACAGTAGAGATATAAAAATGCACTTATTTCTCTCTGCAACACTCATATATACAGACATATCTATGACAACTACATTCTCCAGGAAGCCACAAGTAAGTAAATGCCATAACTCTACCTGCATGTAAGAAATGCAATTTCTTCTTTCAGACAGCATCTGATGAACAACTTTATCACGTAAACAACTCCATTGTTGCATATTTCTGTCTGAACAATACTCGCGGCAACTGAATAATTGTAATAATTCATTTTCCCTGACTTTTCCTATTTTCTTTGACTTTTTGCTGACCACTTTTCAATTCTCTGACTTTTCCAGCTTTTCCAGGAAAGTGGCCACAATGACGTTAAGGTCGACTGTCATCGAGTTACTAAATTTCAAATAAACAGACTGATGAGGGTACCAAATGGTGGTTTCAGCTGGAATGAAGGAGTGAGAAGAATGACGTATTCTACACAGCAAAGCAGCAAATGAAACGAGAAAACCAGTTCACTTCTGCCGCCTCTCTGCTCGCGTGACATAGCTGCAAATGACATCACAATTCCACGTCAAACTACCTACACCGTGCTTCTCAATTTTCCGTGCATTTTATGCACTTCACTTAGTTTACTGCATCAACAATGTAGGTTGCGTGAAGAAAAACATTGGACAACCTGCAAAAAGCATGAGCGGTCCTTACAAAAAGTAGGCTGGAACTACAAAAACTGCCAGTAGTAGGCAACGGAGTTTCTTTTTCCAAGTGGCTTCATGCATGCCATTTATCTTAAATACAATGGCCAGTAAGGCCCAGCATCCTTAGACAGTAGCACTGCTTGACAAACTGCAGATTAAGCTCTTTTATAAAGCAGAAGCTGGGCCTAGATGCAGAACAAATTAAGCGCACTTACATAACTGTTATTTTTTCACAATCAAAGCCAAACACACAAATTAAATGTACAGTTCTACATCAAAATAAGAAAATCAACACATTGTAATCAATAACTGTCACTACATTAGCTGAGGTATCTCTGATTAAAGTGCACTATACCATAAAATCGCTCAAATGATGAAGAGCCAAAACAAGATGATGTTTCATGACTTTTGGCTCTAAACAGTCTCTGCTCTGCTGACATCAACCAAAAATTTTGCAAAGGCCAAAATCTGCTAACAACTTGCCAAACCTTAATTCACTAAAAATGGTCTGACACCACTCCTACTACAGCCCGGGTAAAAAAAATCTAGTACATTCCAAATTAACAAAAGTTTGAGAACACAGCAACAGACCCAGTACCTGATATAAAAACACCTTAGAATACAACATGATTCTAAAAAATACAAAAAATACTAGATCATAAGGCAACATACATTTGGTATAGATGAAGAGTATCCAGCAGAACTTCAGGCGTTCCTGGTAGCCATCATCTCTGCAGCCGAGGGCACTGAAACGACACACGTTCAGAGTGCACTATGATACAGCAGCAAACACAATGCTATGACAGCAAGTGTTGTAAAATATCAGCTTACTGCAATGTGCCACCCATAAACTGGCAACTTCAAATACAACAAGAAGCCCAGCTGTCGCTAAGATAGCTGATTATACTGGTTGTCAGTGACCTTCAAGGTCATCCAAGGTTGATGATTTTCATGTCATTAGAACACCAATATGCAACTTCCTATCAGTGATCAATAGCAATCTAAGCCCTATCTCGCACCATTTAGCCACAACAGTGCATAATGGCCTTCGAGGTCTTCCAAGGTCAATGATTTTCATCTAATCTAACGGGCGTATGCCACTTCCTATTAGTAATCAATAGTAATCTTGGCTGTATCTTTCATCGTTTCCAAGATATGACCAGTTTTCCGTTGAAAACACACATTTTTCCTACCCCCCTTCATCTAGCCCCCAATTTCAAAATGTTCCCTTTGGAGTAAATTGCTGAAATTCTGCATGCCTGAGTTTCACACAAATGGCTAATTATTCGTGCAAAATGTTTTTACTATGACCTACCTGCAAGGCAGGGTACATCCGTCACGGATGGATGGACAGACGGGCAAACAACAATCATGCCAATACCTCGACCACTACTCAAGTACGGTCAGATAAAAATATCAAATTACTGTGATATGACATCGATGACATAGCAACTTCAAATACAAAATGCAATGGTAACTTTCAAAGCTGGCAAATTACAGACTTACTTAGTAACAAGTTGAAAAACCACCAATATAAAAACAGCAATGATTCCAAATGTAAAAGTCAGAGACCAACTTACTCTCCATGGACAGCAGAGATGTCTTTTACAAATATCTCTTCAAACATGCTATACACGACACAATAACACAAAGACACATAAAAAAACATGCCGTACAATTACTGATCGTGCTATAGCCATGGTTCCTACTACTCTGCAGAATACATTTTCCCTGACTTTTCCCTGACTTTCCAAAACAAAATGAATTGTTTTCCCTGACTAATTTGTTCATGCGAAATACCAATGCTGGCTTTCAATCACTTGCAATAACACTAGAAACAAGGCGGCAGAACAAATGAAAAAGTAAAAGTATAAATAATCTGCGAGCGAAGCGAGCAGAAAAAATTTTCAACTGCTGTATGCAGTGTGCGTGCAACAGTTCTGTTTTTTTCTGCATCTTTGTTAACTTTTGCACCATGCTACTTTTGAATTCATTGACTTCCCCTGACCGTCTGGATTTTCCCTGACTTTCCTTGACTTCTTAAAATTCCCCGACTTTCCCTGACCGTAGAAACCATGTATAGTTTGAGTTTCTCAACAGCAAATATCAATAGTAGGTCGTCTTTCCGAACTGTCAAAAGACAGCATCCAATAGCTCATAACAATCTCTGGCAAATAGAACTATTTCTGCTTCAAACAGGCCTACGTCGATGCTGTATGATACAGTAAAGCTCACTTTACTACGCAAATAATTGACAACTGAAGTACAGATGTCATAGTCCATGTGCACTGCACTTGTGTGCATCAGATTCAATGTAAACACACAAAATGCAATGCAAATTTGCGACATAAAAAACAAACAAACAACCAGCAACCACCAACACTGAAACACAACTCGACATAATGCCTAGTAAAGTTATTACACTCAGCCATGAACAATACCTCATTCCAAATATAGCGCATCCCTGGTACACAGACGGGACTGTAGAATTCAGTACGTTGTAACCGAGTGTACATTTTAACCGAGTCCGTTATAACGAAGTTTTACTGTATGCCACACATGAAGGAGAAATTCCTACCCACAGAAAATAGGAAATAACAAGATCTATTAAGAACATTTCTAAATAATCTTGGAACACTGTCTTACGTTTCCAGCTTCTTGAAGAGTGGGCAGGCGATGAGGAATTTCCGTTCCACATGCAACAGATGTTGCAGTACAGCATCGCTCATGGTGTAGCGCGCACTGTAGCGGTCTTTCAGCATCTTCATCGACTGAAAGAAATCTCCAATTCTACGCACACAAAACTCCACATTTAATACTCTCATGCAGACACATAATAAATGAATTAGATCAGAGTGGCAAAATGTCATGACTGGTTTTGTTTCCTATCTCTCACCAGTGTTTGCAGTCAATAACTGTCAATAATCTTATGCTTTAGCACAACAACTGAAACACATCTTCAGTTTGTCCATGACAAGCAGAACATAAGTCATGAAAAAAGTGCATTTGAACATGGTCTAGAGTGTATTATGCCTCATTACACTTGCATAATGCACACAAGATCATCACAAAACATATAATTATATCTCTATCACAATGTCAGGCTTTATGGACTTCATAATGGCTGTCCTAATGGACCGAATACCAGCTACTGTGAATCCATACATCTTTCTGCCCATCCATGCTGTCTTGTGCAGGCCCCATAACTCAAAAAAAAACAAGGCACAGAAAAACCCCATGTGTGCCAATTTTCAGCTCAAAAGATTACAAGAAATTTGAACTAATGCTCACAAGACGTCGAAGGCTTATAGCAGTTCCTGTTCGCAAATTGTCAGTCTATCTCCAGCCATTTCGTCACAGTTCATTCTTGGAGTGTGTGCTGCAGCCAAGGATCGCAAAAATCAATAAAACCCCTTATTTTGGAAGTTCAGGGTCTTTCAAAGTCATCAATGTTGATACAACTAAAATGGGTTCTATGACACTTCATCGCATGACACTTAATCATGCGACAGTTCATCGGACGACAGTTCATCGTGACAACAGTTAAATGCAGTGACAGTTAAACGCGTGTAATTTCATCGCGCAACACTTCATCGGGTGAGTAGTCGTCCATGCATCCAGCACCGAAATTAACCGTAATTAACCTCACTCCTGGTCGACTGGCAGCACACCTATTATTATTGAATTATTATTGAAGCACTATATAAAGTCAGTTCGTCAAAAACTAAAACATGTCAGTTCAGCACACTGCGGCCCTGCGGGGTCCGTCGGCATCGCTCGCAGCACCAAATGCGTCAAAGGGTGGCACCACGGGCTACAGACACTGTTCCGGTGTCACCACCAGACCATATGGACTTTCATGAGCAGGATTCAGCAAGACATTCAGTGCCAAAAAGGTCTGTTTCTTCAAGGCACAGCGGGAGCAAGTCATCTGTCGAAGCAAAGTTATCGGGCACTGAACGACTGTGTGACCCGAGCCGTCGCAGCGTATGGTCGCGCCGAAGTACTGGTTTATCTTTGTTCTATCGCGCACTTGTAAAGTAATTTTGTGTTAAGTTGAGTTTGCTGGGAATAATCGTTTCTCAATGTCAAAATGTTCTGTTATTGTGTTTTGTCATTTAATCCATACGCGTGATTAACAGTCGCGCGATTAACTGTCGCTGAGATTAACTGTCGCCGCAATGAACTGTCGCGTGATGAAGTGTCGCCATACCGTAAAAAGCTACGGTAGTCACAAGTGCTTGTTGTGATAAACAGCATAGCCATGCCTATCTGCAACTGTTTTCACGAAAGAATGGCCAACAGCGGTAAAACTACGACTTTTACGGGAATACCACTCTTTGATGTCCTCATGTGCAGGTTTCCTTGATCCTAGAAAATCAAGACTTAGACCATCGAACTCAACGTTCAATGCTGAAAATTTCATATGCAGCTTGTTTACATCTATCTCAACTGATTTCTGCGCAATTCACTCATGAAATGTGTCTCGCAGCCCGAAATCGCCAAAAAAATCCATAAAAACCCCTATTTTGTCGTTCAAGGTCATCCAAGGTCATACAATTCGGTGGAAATAGAGAGCCAGTGCATGACTTCCTATTAGTGATTAACAGTAGCCTAGGCACTACCTCGCACTATTACTGAGATACAGCGACTTATTGGCTAAAAATCACAAATTTTTACTACCCGCCTCTTTAATGCCCTTGTTCGTGGTGACACCCTTCAAATTTATGAAAAAGCTTTACAGTTCCTGAAACTTGTGAAGATTTAGTGATCCTACCTTGCACCATTTTTGACTGATCCACCCGTGTGACGAACAGATAGACGGAATTGCGATGGCTAAGATGCGCTAAAGCAGTTGCTGCTTTCGCGTGTAAAAAATTGAGAACATAATCGTACAGTGCATCTCAGTGGATGAAAGTAACTAAGAGAAAGGCTGCACAAAGAACGAGCATCGAACCGATATGTATGAAGTAAACCGTACATTTTTACATAAACTGACATGCTCACTGCAACAAACTAAAGCACAATCAGAAAGGCACAAACCGAACGCCGGACTTTTGCAGCAGATCGGTGACAGAGATGGGCAGACCATCAAGCTGTGACCTCTGGGGATCCGCTGGACCGTACGGCAACCTTACGGACACAGACACATAAATAATCAAATAATCACAGAAGCCAGTGTTCAGCATCACAGCTATTGTGAATTCCATACATCTTTCTACCCATCCATGCTGTCTTGTGCAGGCCCCATAACTCAAAAAAACAAAGCACAGAAAAACGTCATGTGTGCCAATTTCAGCTCTAAAGATTACAAGAAATTTGAGCTAATGCTCTCAAGACGTGCGAAAGCCTGTAGCAGTTCATGTTTGCAAATTGTCAGTCTATATTCAGCCATTTTGTCGCCGTTCATTCTTAGAGTCTGCGCTGCAGCCGAAAATTGCAAAAATCAATAAAAACCCTTCATATGAAAGTTCAGGGTCTTAAAAAGTCATCGATGTTGATACGAATAAAAAGCTCGTCTCTAGTGCTTGTTGTGATAGGCAGCGTGCCCATGTGTATCTGCAACTGTTTTCACGAAAGACTGGTCAACAACGGGGAAAATAACGACTTTTACAAGGGTACCGCTCTTTGATGCCCTCGTGCGCAGGTTTCCTTGAAATTAAAAATCGAGATTTGGACTGTCAAAATCTACATTCAATGCTGAAAATTTCATATGCAGCTTCTCCATCTCTATCTCAATTGATTTTGGCGCAACTCGCTATTGAAATGTGTCTCGCAGCCCAAAATCGCCAAAAGATCCATAAAAACCCCTATTTTGTCGTTCAAAATCATCCAAGGTCATCGAATTCGGTGGCAATCGAAAGCCAGTGTATGACTTCCTATTAGTGATTAATAGTAACCTAAGCCCTATCTCGCACCGTTATTGAGATACAGCGACTTACTGGCTAAAAATCACAAATTTTTCCTACCCCACTCTCATTTAGCATTTTCGTTCAGGGTGATCCCCTTTCGAATTTATGGAATTGGAAAAGCTTTACGGTTCCTGAAACCAGTGTCTTCCAGGTAGCCGACGGTGAAGATTTGGTGATCCTAGCTTGCACCATTTTTGACTGATCCACCCATGTGACAAACGTATGAATGGACGAACAGACAGACAAAATAGCTGTTTTCGTACGTAAAAACAAAATACGTCCAAAAATGTGTCGACTAGTCCATGCACAATGCATGATTGAAATCGCTCAGATACAGCCAAAATTATGTCAAAGCCGCATTTGCTAGATAAGTTAAAGTAAAAGACAAAAATACTGACAAATTACAGACATAAAAGCCAAGAAAATCTAGCACACTCAGCTACATACACATAATTCAGAAGCATACCAGCAACATAGTCTCAAATGTGTCAAATGTTAAGACAATCATATATACCATACCTGGATGCAATGACATTGATATAAATGACACACACGTTCCAGTTATGCTTCTCCGTTGGCTACAAACATCATTTATAGGGTTTTATCAAATAACCACTTACACTTAGCATCAAATCTCACAATATATCATCGAGGCACTGTCAGTCAATGCCTCGAACAGCAAATCAAACAAGTTTTGGTAAGAAGACATGAGCATTGAGCATATAAATCATGAACATCTGCTTTTTCGATCATCACCACGTAAGAACAAGCACATACACTGTTTTAACAACAAACATGACTCTCAGTCAGATTACCAACACAGAGTAAAGCACAAATTCTAAAAATATTCCATATTTTGTGGTTTTTTCACTACAGTATTGTACCTTAAAACTTTGCCAAACAAAAACAATATGAGACTATATTTCATGCACGACTCCCACTCAAATGATTGGGAAAACTTTTCATGTCTTATAAAGCAGAATGTCATACTTCCCAAAGCATCATTCAGTTTCAGTTGTTAATTAACTGTGCAGTTTTTCAGTCACCACAGATGATGTGAACAAAAGACTGAAGGCAAATGGCTTTCGGGACACTGCCGGAAACCAACATTATCAAAGAAGCGAAGGATTACAATTAGAGATAAAGTATCAAAGTAAAAGTAATGCCAAGAAAATTAGAAAAATGCACATAAGAACACAGTGTTTACAACCTACAAGAAAAGCCATGCTAACACAAACGGGAACGCGCAATAGGGGTGCACGTTTGAAAGTCCCGTAAAACAAAGTCTAAGTCAGTCGCCAGATGACGCCAAATGACTACAGTGTTTTTACGCTACTGCTTTCAGCGCATCTTAGTCATCGCAATTCTGTCCATCCATCTGTCTGTCCATCCATCACAAGGGTGGATCAGACAAAAATGCAGCAAGCTAGGATCACCAAATCTTCAGCGCAGCTGCCTGGAAGACTCTAGTTTCAGGAACCGTAAAGCTTTTCCATAAATTTGAAGAGGTACACCCCAAACGAGGGCGCTAAATAAGAGGGGATGGGCAAAATTTGCTATTTCTGGCCAATAAGTCACTGTATCTCAGTAACGGCGCGAGATAGCGCCTAGGTTACTATTAATCACTAATAGAAAGTCGTACACTGGCTCTCGATTGGCGCCAAATTCAATGACTTTGAACAACCTTGAATGCCAAAATAGGGGGTTTTGTAGATTTTTTAACGATTTCGGGCTGCGACACAAGTCTATATCATTCACAAGGTGGCGCCACGCTACTATCGTTATGCGATCCAGATAGAGAATTTGGTATGTATATTAACTTAGCGTGAACACCCCAATTTTCAGCTAAACTACTGAACCGGAACTGCTATAGGCTTTTGTGTGTCTGGTGAGCATTGGCTCAAATTTCTTGTACTCGTACTCACCAGATGGTGTGACCTGTCTCGCTCAGCCAATGCCGTTTTGGCTGAAAATCGCAAATTTTTCCCACCCCCCTCTCATTTAGTGCCCTCGTCCGGGGTGACCCCCTTTGAATTTATGGAAAAGCTTTACGATTCCTGAAACTAGAGTCTTCCGGCAGGCAGCCGACGCTGAAGATTTGGTGATCCTAGCTTGTCACCGTTTTAGACTGATCCACACATGTGACAGACAGATGGACAGACAGAATTGCGATGGCTAAAATGCGCTACCGCAGTAGTTGCTGTCGAGCATAAAAAGCAGCTAAAAGCTTACCTCAACTACTCCCAAGCTGTACAGTACCGACATAAGCCTCTTGACTGCAGAAGTAGTATTGTTTGGCAGCTGAAGTCGTGTACAGAGATCATCTAATTCTGAGTCGTCTTGAGCCATAAGATGCTCTCTACGAACAGTGCATAAAAACCATACCCATGGTAAATCCTGCATTTCTGTAACATTCTTGCAAATTTATGTACCTCATACGATGGTAACACAAGTTTTAATGCGCAGTGGCATCAAAAGTAGCAGAGAAACAGTAGATTTTTGAAAGGTATTTAAGAGCGTCAATAAAGAATAAATTGTGTCTCTCAGACAGTCAGGCAATTTATTCACACTACTGAGTACTAAACATATTCATTAAAATAAATAAATAAATTGCCAGTTGCAATGATGAAACAGAACAACAGCACTGAACAAAATCATCAAGAGCCTGCAAAGTACTGCAATACAATACAAAAAATTTATGTAGCACAGTGACACTACCGGGTAGAAGTTTCTAATGCACTGTACATCAAAGATAGCACAGAAAGAGGAAATTTTTAGCAGTATTTTACAGTTTCAATAAAAACAGTCGATAGCCGTATCTCACAGAGAGTCGGGCAATTTATCCAAACACTAGACCCAGACACCGAAAAAAGTGGGCACTGTAGCCTGAGGACTTCAAAATGGAAAAGCCAACTGAATGATGATTGAGGATCTGCTACTTCGGAATATGTGCCAACTTCAGTATGTTGAAGGCACCAGCACGGTATGGTAGATACGTGATGGTGGACTGGTGCAGATGTAGGATAAAAACAAGTGCTTTGACATGTTAAAAAGAGCTATGTAAATGAGAGGGATTGCAACTCCCAGTTCACTGCAGTGTTGCAGCAGAGTACCTCGACTGTCTTGATTGTCTGCCATTCTGGGGTACGGCTGAAAAGCGAAATGCGGATCTGCAGATGTCGGACGATGGTAAAATGTGGATCGGCGAATGTGTGGATATGCGGATGTCACAACAATGTTAAGGTCAGGGTTAGGGATGAAGTAAAGTTTGGGGTTAAAATTAGGGTTAGGGATAGAAATAGGGTTATAAGATGGTTAAACTAATAAATTCACAGCTTAATTACAACGTTACCTGTTGCGACGTCCGCAGATCCTCACAGCCACTTTTTACCCATAGCCAAAAATGTCGCAACAAGTAACTCTGTAACTAAGCTGTAATTTATTTGTTTAACCATCTTTTAACCCTATTCCTAACACTATCTTTTATCCCTAACCCAACTTTTAACCCTAATCTTAACCCTAGATCCCTAACCCTGTTGCAACATTCACAGATCCGCACATCCACTTTTTACTGCCAAACACATAGCTCAGTCAGATACACTGCAGTGTCAATTTGTTCAAGATATTTCACCTTCTACCAAAAAACTACAAATATGCACATATATAAATGCAGATGATGACAGGCCATGAAAAAGTATGCCAGTTTGTCTATCTCTGCAGGCTCACTTGTAAAACCACTGTTCCCAATGTCTATAAACAACTAATCATCAAAATCAAGCGACTAAAAGATGAAAACAATAAAATACACAAAATATTAGTGCTATGGTCAGTTTGGCAAACTGAAATATTAGTGACCAAAATTACTACTGTCAGTTCGCCGAACTGAGTCGAAAGAATCCGAATTTACTAAAAGCAGAACTTTGGCGATCTGAAGTGCAGCTAATTGGACTACTAAAATCAGTTCAGCTGCATTGCTGTTAATTTCACACCGCCACCAGTACTGCATTAGAGATGGTAAGATTCACTAATTCTAAAGTAAAAAAAATATTAGAAGGACCTTTAATTCCGAGTTCTAGTAAACTCCTTGTTACCAGCACTGTCTGCTGAGATGAAATCTGCACAGGTAAAGAGTGACGCGATCTACTATGACTTGTGCAGAGCGACGCTCCTTCTTTATACAAGATGGACTGTAAAAATGATTCAGCATTACAATTCTTATTCATATCACTTCAAAATACTGAGAGGTCAAAAACCTTTCAGTTTACTCTGAGCGCGACAATGGCAGAACTGGACCATAATGGCTTGCTCGTGAAGTTTCAGCATGGACCTAAAATCTTACTGCACAACTTAGATTTATTAGTCCGCCCGAAAACGATAGTTTTCGGAAGGACTTCTGTTTTGCTGTGGTTTTCTTTCCTTTTTTTCGCCGCGTAATCTCCGAGCTCCGTCGGCCGATCGGCGAGAAATTTTGCACGATGCTCGGTGCTGCGTTCAATTTCATAATCCCGGTCCAAAATTTTGAAGGAGCCTCCCCAAAAAATTTTTAGGGGCCAAAAACATGCAAAATTTGGCCCGATTTCGGTCGACTTCGAAGTTTGGCAGTGAATATCTCCGGACCGGATGAAGA
>Ga0209671_1000983_pt1 | contig 22036 bp, 12 predicted proteins | sample WorMetHERISLAND2_2_FD_187401 | JGI IMG/M metagenome (GOLD analysis project Ga0209671, IMG submission 187401) | Marine gutless worms symbiont microbial communities from Max Planck institute for Marine Microbiology, Germany - Olavius geniculatus... | ecosystem: Host-associated > Annelida >... | reverse complement strand
AAGGCATAGGAGTGATTTAATAGAAACATTTAAAATTATTAATGGTTGTTATAATTTGCAATCAGATTTATTTTTTACATATGATGAAGGTCAAAGAAGAGGTCGTTTAAAGAAACTATATAAAAAAAGCAGTAGATTAATAGCCTACATTTGAGAAAGTACTGCAATAAATCAATTTAAAAATTGTTTGAAACGGGAACTGCAACCGGAAACACGTAGTTCACCTTAGTTATATGGCTTTTGCCTGTGCTTACTTAGGCCACCAGTAATTCTGGTGGCTTCGATGAATTCGGTGAATTCGGTGAATTTGGCCCATCTCTAATTATAAAAGAAGGTCAAGGGCGTAATCTTGCCAACGCATGTAAACAAATCGTACAGTTTTACAGCTCCCAGTTTGAAATCTTTTTATTATTCGGTATGCCATAGTCGCTTAAAAACTAACTAGTAACAACAGTTTATGGCGCATATTGGGGCGGAATCACTAGAATTTAATTGAGACCCGATGTTTATTGGAGACTGGACATTTATTTATGCACGGTGATACGTTCAGATCGGCGATCTGAACGTATCAATTTTTATCGATCTTTCAGATCGCCGATCTGACAGTTTTGGGCATAATTTGATACCTTCAGATCAACGATCTGAAAGACCGGAAAAAATTGATACGTTCAGATCGCTGATCTGATAGTTTTAGGCAAAATTTTATACCTTCAAATCAGCGATCTGAGCACTGAGATCGGCAAGATCCGTTAACTACAGACAACAAACTCACCTGTAGATCACTCACTTCAGATTTGCCGTCGAATATTCAACATTTTAGCTGTCTCCTGTCCAAAGATGCCTCACCTGGGGCTTTGCCTACTAACCATCCAGATGCTAAGATGTATACTCTGGCTGTGGTTGATGCTGAGCGACATGGACAGCCAGTTGCCCATGCTGTACTGGCTAATTTTATTGTTTTAGTATTATTTAACTTTTAAAAAAATATTTCAAATAGGACTAAAGTGAAGTTATATGAAACCTTCGTAGTTCCAATAGTGTTGTACGGCTCAAAATGTTGGTGTCTGAGAAAGGAAGACCAACAAAGAATCCTAGTAGCAGAGATGACGTGGCTTAGGAGATTGTTGCGGGTGACAAGGTGCAACCGGATGAAGAATGAGAGTATGGAGTACTTTACACCAGAAAAGGACATTGGTTGACAGAATAGCACAGCGAAGATTGACATGGTTTGGGCATGTGTCAAGGATGGGCAGTGAACGGCTGACAGTAAAAGTGATGCACTGTTTCATAACTGGACGGAGAAATCAAGGAAGACAACCAAAGAAGTGGATAGAGAATATAAAAAAAGACTATAGACATAAGAAACATAGGCCTACAGTTTGACAAAGCGATGGCCATAGTGCAAGATAGAGTCAAATGGAGACGTCTAATAGCAGTCTCGTCATCATTACTAATGGATGAGAAAAAAAGAAAAAGAACTTATTTGGATACATTCAATCTGAGCACTATTAATCACTGAGATTGGTGAGTTTGTTGTCTGTATTTAACAGATCTTGCCGATCTTGAGTGTTCAGATCGGTGATCTGAAAGTATAAAATTTTGCCGAAATGTATAAATTTTTACCGGTCTTTCAGATCGCCGATCTGAAGGTATCAAATTTTGCCAAAAACTGTCAAATCAGCGATCTGAAAGACCAGTAAAAATTGATACGTTCATATCGCCGATCTGAACGTATAATTATCGTTTATTTATTGACACAAGCCTTGGAAGATAGAATCACAGCATCTGTTTCTGACAACATATTTTTCAGATTCTGTACACAGACCATGTTTCGAATGCTGAAGTACTACTCCGAGCCGGCTCTCCACTGCAGCTGCTGTCGCTCATCCAAACAAGATGCCTCTGTTTTTTGGGGCATCATGTGGCAAGCATGGCGACTTGCAGGACATGTTCAGAGCCCTAAATATGTCGATCTGCAGGCTCCCTGAGGTCTGGAGGCTCCGCCCAGCTCGCCCACCACGTCATACCCGGCTACGGACTCTGGAAGTTGACTTCCAGCCACTCCACCGCGGACTATCAACTCAGCGTGGAGACTTGCTCAAGACCAATGATGGTGGAGGTAGCTTGTGGACATGGCTGCGCTCCAGCCTTGTGCATGCTCATAACGACGACGATGATGATGATGATGACGATGACATTTATTAAAGCTTTATGGCATTTCACACTTCAGGGTGGTAAACTTTTGCACTAGAGCCCATTGCTGTTTTTACTGCTATTGTCGACTTTGAGAATAAAATTTATTTAAAATTCATCATGCTACAAGCCTTGTCAAAACCCTCAGAGTTTCTTATGCTGTGATGAATCAATAAAACTCATCCGTTTTATAAAAGTCAGTAATATGTGATTACGGACATTGTAGGTATAACTGTATAGACGTTTGTGATTGAATTGGAAAATGTCTCGAGCACAAGCAGAAAGTGTGATCAAGAACATCATTCGTGAGATAATCCAGGAATGTGCTGGCAGAGGCGAGTCTGTGTCAGAAACGCTCGTTGCATTCATGGTATGTCTTTGGATTTATGATACATTTGTCATCATGAAGAAATAAATACTTTTTTAACGTACCATTATGTTTTTGTTGTTAACTTATTTATCATTATTATGAGTAGTTTAAGTACTGCAGTGTACATGTTGTTCATCAAAAATTTATTATTATATTCAAGAATAGGAAATACAGCTTGTTTTTGTGCTACAATATCAGGTGAAAGCTGTAGTGCTGGACCCAAGAAACCTGTTCAGTGTTGATCGAACACTCACAAAAGATGATGTTCAGAAACTGATTCAGGTACTGTGGTAATCTGTTGAAATTTTAAATTAATTTTCTGTTACTTTGTTTTTGATACTATTTAAACTTTAGATCTATGAATACAGAATAGTAGTTAATTGTCCTTCCAAGTTTGAATAAGCATGCTATTTTATCTCATATTTGACCTACTTAATTTGTCTTTGTATTTACTTTTATTTTCCACTTGCCATTTTACCATTTTTCTTTATCTACTTTGTTACTTTGAGCTGACATTGCTCTGAACTTCACAGACTTTTTGGTTTTTGTTTGTATTTTTTTAAATTTTAGAATTACATTTGTATTTTTTGTTTGTTTTTTTGTTCTTGACTACTTGCAGTATTCTCATTAATTGTATGTTTTAAGGATAGATTGGTTGCACATTATCATGTTATAGTAATGTTTACTTGATACCATTCATTTTCTTATGTTTTCTTATGTAGCATTTATTGAAACTGGTGATTTTCAGTCATTAATGTTTAACCAGGCATGATGTTTTTTGTAGTTGTGCATAGAACGATTGCTGAACAAGCAGTCACCATCCCTAGAAACTATAAAGATGCAGGTCTACTTTGACATGAACTACACTCATAGAGGTAACGGTTACTGAAACTGAAACGTTTGCATTTACATTATTTGCATCACAGGCTGAACGGTAGTTCAAGCCCTGTGTTAACGGCGACTTCTCTTTCCTATGGGGAAGCCAAAAATTCGATCCCCCACAGAATCAAAACCCCTGAACCGATTGAGATAGAATTTGGCACGGTTGATTATGTCAGGGAGGGGACCCGTCATGCAAAATTTTATGCAAATCCCTCCAAGAGGGGCTTCTTGGCAAATGGGTGAAATATACGCAAAAATGTTTTTATTTATATATGCCTTTTTTTCTTCAACGCACCCACAGGTCAGACCTCTTAAGGGATTTTTATACTTAATATGTCAAACGACGCAGTTCTGCACAAGTAAGTGCCTTTTTGGTGTTAGAAAATAAAAATTTAATATTTAACGTATTTATTTGCAAAAATAAAAAAAATTACAATGGTGCTTATAGGGAAAATTAAACAATTCTTAAAACGGTCATAACTTTGGCTGTGCATAAGATAAAGTCGTAATTTTTGGTTTTAGAATATGGTTTTTGGGGATGGCCAGTCAAATGGTGTCATTCAATTTTACCCCAAACCCTCCCTAGTTGCCATGGACAGATGCTCATATTCATTTACTTAGGCTAGTTAGTTTAGTCATATATTTTCAAGGACTTTGAGTCACTTTTTGTGACACTGCTGAGAGATACTTTCGAAGATTTGGGATTTGATTACATGCAGCATTGCAGGAATCTGACCAGGTGCTCTTTCTGATGTCACCAGTGGCTGCAGGTATTGAATTAGGGTCACCTTAGTTGGTTTTCTTTACTTTGTTTCTATGCCACTACTGCTTCAGTGATTAATGGTAAAATGTTAACATTGCCAGCAATAACGTTACTGAAGCTTATCTTCTGGTGTATTTTTTCAGTTAAGCTTATCTTGTGTGTTTCAGATGAGTTTTTGGAGGAGCACCATCGAGTGCTGGATCTTCGTCTGCAGCCGGTGGTGCGTGAAATTACCGACAGCCGTGCACGAACTCGCGATGACATCGACAGTCTTTATCGCAAAATAGTTTCATACCTATTGCTACGATCTGGCCTTGGAAATGCAACAGATGTTGGAGCAGTTCGTGAGGCCACAGGTTCATTCCATACTTCATCTGACTGGGTGTTTTTGCTTTATACAGCTTTAATGACAGCACAAATTTATGTTTTTTGGGGACATATGTACAGGTTTTTTTAACTTTCTGCTTTTTTTTGCAGTGCGGTAACATTTCTATGACAGTCATCAGTTTACAGTGAGTGTAGACTTTAATTGGTTTGCAACCTAAACGTATTTTGACTGATTGTTTCTTGGTTGTTTGGTTGATAGATAGATGACTAGATTGACTCTCTGATTAATTGGAATTAAACTGTGCAGAAATTGGCTACTCAACACAGCAAAACCATATGGTACATTTTGCATGCATTTTTGCATGAAATAATGAAATTTGAGTAAAATTATTTTTTGTTTTTAGAGCTGTTATGTTATTTTGTAATTTTAAACAAAACTTTAAGATAAGGTTGCCATGTTACTGAAACTGTTGCACCACAGCTTTTACCATTGCTTTTATTCACAGATGTTTTTATGTTAGGGGGTGTCTATGTGTTAAACTAAAATTTGCCTGCAGTTTTGATTTTTGCAGATGTGGGTACCACCAATAGACCTGTAAGCGAGAGCGAAAGCAAGCGGTAGTGAGCGAGAAACGGGACAAGCGAGCGAGCGAGATTTTTTCTGTGAGCGAGCGACAATATATACGAGCAAGTCGATGTGAACAATATTTAAAATGGCGCATGATTTTTCACGCGCGACAGCATGTGATGCTTCAAACATCTTAGCTGTTGTCGAGGCGTCTGTCTGTCTGTCTGTCTGTTCGTCTATCTGTCACACTTTGCGATTGTATCAAAACAGTGCAAGATATGATCATGAAATATTTATTGTCGGCTGCCACAAATTGGCCTCTACTTCCAGAATCCATATAGCTTTTCCAGAAATTTGACAGGGGTCACTTCAATCCAGGGCGCTAAATGAGAAAGGCACAAAACATTGGCGATTTTAAGCCAAATGTAACTCGCCATATGTCAGAAACGGTGTGCAAGATAGGACCGTGTTTACTAGGCCCCTATTGATCGTTAGAAAGTCCCATAAGCTCTTTCGATTTGCCCCAAAATCAACAACACTGAGCGACTTTGAAGCCTGAAAATAGGGAGTTTGTGGTCGATTGTTTTCCATGTCTAGGTTGACTCACGGGTTTGCTAACCAGAGGTTAACCTTGCGCACATTGTTCCGCAGATCCACGCCAAATTTTGGTGTGAAACAATGCACCACAAGTTGATCAGGTAATTCCCTCCACGAGTTTCGAGTTAACGTCGTGGTTAACTTAACGCATGCATGGAACATTCGACCCTTTGCACACATATCAAAAGTGAATTGCATTGCAGGCAACATGCGCATAAAATTTTCAGCATCAAACGTAGACTTAGCAGTTTAAGTTTTGACTTCTAGGTTGATCACTTCCACCTTCGATATCACGCACTTAAATGAAAGTACACCAAAATGGAATTGACGTCTATGTGATTTAATGAGGTTCACATCTAAGCCTACTGCAGGAAATTACGAAGTGAAAAGAACTATTTAATCTACAGGGTGCAGCAAAAAAAGTAATCCCATCATATTTTGATAACTTTAAGCAATTACATCAAAATTTTCTTATTCAACTTTGCATTTTCTTTCTGCAGCTTTTCTCACTGAGCAAGAAAAGCAAGCGAGATTTACCTGCGAGCAAGCAAGAAAACGGTTGGTGAGTTGCTTACAGGTCCAACCACCAACGCTATCACTGAAACTAAAACTCGATGCGACTTTGTCAAAAACAAAGTCGCATCGAGTTTTAGTTTTCATTTTAGATTAAGATTTAAGGCATGTGCACAAAGCGTCAGAAGTGAACAGAGCTGGAATGCTGTTCCATTGTGTTGACAGACTGCACAAAGTGAACATTTCAGTTTTGTTTATTTCATTCACTTTGTACATGCCTTTGCGTGTAGGCACTCTTTTAGCCAGTAACGAACGACGTGATGAGTTGAGATTGGTTGGTATTTATAGCTGCGCTGCAAAGCGTGTTTCCACAGTCAGAGATAGGGACGTTCCTGGCACTGCAGAAGAAGGACAAAGAGAGACAACTCCAGGAGTTGGCAATGATAGTCACCGGTATCAGACTCTTCAACAAGGACTGCGGCAAGGGTGGCGAGGGCATTGATGATTGTAAGCTGCTGCAGATAATTTTAATTACTATGTACAGGGTGGGCCAAAAAAACGTGCCATTTTTCTTTTGTCCATATCATCACCAGTTGTTGATCGATTTTCACAATTCTTTCACTGGCGCGCTTTGCAGACAATTTGCAATAACGTGATTATTACATATCCCACTACACCATAAATGCGTCTTAACAATACCTTGTGAAATATCAATGAAATATGCATACATAACGATAGTAACAAACAAACATTTTGGTAAAATTGAAAAACTTCAGACCAACATTGCAGTGAATGGTCTGTATGATACCAAACTGTGTGGGTCTAACACAGTTAAGTGTCATACGGATCATTCTTTGCAGTGATGGTCTGAAGTGTTTTTTCATTTACCGAAATTTTTCTTATTATCGTTAGTTTTTGCTTACATTTATATTTTACAAGGTAGTGTAGAAACACATTTATCGTGTAATAGGATATATAATAATCTCATTGTTGCAAATTGTCTGCAAAGTGTGCCAATGAAAAAATTTTAAAAATCGGTCAATAATTGGTGAAGATATGGACAAAAGTCAAGTGGCACATTTTTTATGGCCCACGCTGTATATTGTGAGTCAGTCGTTTTGCTATAACGTTGGCAAATGTGGACAGTAGACCAATTTTAATAATGCTTTTATTGTCTCAGTCATGGCGTCAAGAAAGAGGAGGGACTTGACTGTAAATGCGGATAATTTGCTTACTTAATCAAAATATGTTGTGAATCAAAATAAAAATAAATTTTAAAAAACACCTAGAGTTTTGGCTAGAACTTTGCAAATATAAGCTGATTTTAACGAACTTTTTAACTCACCGCTGAATTATCCATCTTGCCTTAACTGTTAACAGTACTTATTATATTTATGTACTTAAATTGGCATATTGGTTTGGCTTGTTTGTATGCCAACATTGTGCGAGAAGCATATATATGAGTAACATTGCTGTTAGTTTTACGTAGAGCCCGATACTGCTGCATTGCAGTGCCGGGAATACTGAATGAAGCCGTGCCTGCAGCAATGCGTGATGTTGAAAGTGAACTCAAGAATGTCGTTCATGACACCAGCCGATACACCGGTATAGGAAGTTTTTCTATGTACATGTCTTTAAAACTGAAGTCTTATCTGGTCTACAGACAATATACACTGTGTCCCCAAAAAACAGCCCCAACATTTTCGACTGTAACTTGAAAACCAATTATTAGATGTTGATAATTTTTGGCATGAATATTCCTGACAAAACTTGCCATCAAATGACCATTTAGTTTCCCACCTCACCCAATACATGCTTCTGCACTACCTATAGAATGCAATTTAGTGAAATATGTGTTGAAATAAACAGAAAACCTGAAAAAAACATCCCCGACATTATCGATCGTAACGTGAAAAAAAATTAGCAGATTTTAATAAATTTTGGCAAAAATATTTTGACACAACTGGCTATTAAATAAGTGTTTTAATTTCTACCTCACTCAACATTTGTTTTTGCACTACCTGGGGAAAGCAGACCAAGCCTAATACGTGTTAAAATGAATGAAAAAAACGTCAGTAAATTCCATCTATTCTAATCTGCGAGCCCCAACAGCCAGTCTATTACAAGGTTTGGCTGTCATGCAGCAGTGTGTCTACCAGATGAAGTTTAGGAATGTTTGCGAGAAGCAACTAATACAGTCTGGATTGGTCTGGTGCAGAACGTTATCGATACTGCTGTCAATGAATGGAGAAAGCATCTCCTTGCCTGTGTTCACATACTGGGCCAACGCTTCAAGCAATTTTACTGCAGGCAGTTGAAAAATGGACAACTGGATGAAATGTCAACCAAAGTGTCAGAAATGTGAACAAAATGTGTTTTTACGCGTTATGTTAATTAAGCAATCATATTGCATTGAATAAAAAATGATATTTTGCTGGTTGTTTTCCCCAGGTAGTGCAGAAACAGACGTTGGGCAAAATGGGAAACTGAATGGTCATTTGATGGCAAGTTGTGTCAGGAATATTCGTACCAAAAATTATCAAAATCTGAGAATTGGTTTTCAAGTTTTACAGTCAGAAATGTCGGGGATGTTTTTGTGGGGCACAGTGTGGTTCATGTAGCTGATTGTCTTAATGTTAATCAACAGTTAGAATATTATTTTCTGTTTATTAGTAGTTACTGTTAGAAATATCTATGGGCGGAGGAGGTAGATTTGATTAATTGTGAATGTAATGTTATAGTTTTAGTTCACTGGTAGTTGGTCTGCAAAGAAATATTTCTGGTGTTGTACTGAACAGTATCTGCATGTGTTAGCAATTTCTTGAGGTTTTGTAATTGGTGAAATGTGAATGTCACAGCTTTGGCCGAGAAGTTGGATCAACCTTCAGATTCAGATTCGGGTGATGAGACCATGAAGCTACTAAAAGAAGCAATTATCAACTGTCGCCAGAATGAAGCATATCTGAGAATCGTTCATGTAAACAGTATTCTACGATTTCATGTTTTTTGTGCCAAAAACATCGCAGCTAGTGATATAGTTCTTATGATCATGATTTTATTCTGTCTTTAGTCGCCTTGAGGACAAAAATTAAATTATTAATTTTGGATTTCACTACAAATTGAAGTATTTGGCTTGATTTTTAAAACTATTTAGAAATAAGTCTACTCTGTTTCAAAAAAGTGTTGTAAATATAACTGATGCAAACAGCTGTGGAAATCCTCTATCCAACTGATATACCTTTATGTTTATCAATGACGGCTTTCTTAATGCTATTAAATGACTATAACTGTAAATTTTTTAGGCATCTGTCTAAAAAATTTTCTGTATGTATTTCAAGTTACCATAGTCAGGTTTTAAAAAGAGCTTTTAGGATTATTATTGTTGGAGTTATGCATACTTTTCACAGGCCAGATTTTTTATTTCGTTGCCTAACTAACAGTGTCAAAACACTCAATTAATTTGAGATGTTATGCTTAGTATTTAAAGGCTAAGAGGTTGAGTGGTGTGCATAGCTTTTATGGAAAACCCATCTCAGAGCTACGGAGCGTCACATGCCATATGGGACTCACTCAGTGTTACCGGTACTTGTCACCTGACACAGGTGAACATGGCTCATCTTACAACCTTGACTGGCTGGTACTTGATTTACTTACCCCTAAAGGATGGAAGGCTGAGTTGACCTCTATATAACGCCATGCCATCAGTCATTTTTTCTAGAAGTATCTGCTCATTAGCAACTGCGAGTCAAACTCACTGATTGTAAGTCTAGCATCTTAACTATTGCATCACCAAGTCGCCGCCGTCATCGCTTAATACAGACATGAATTACGTTATGCACTGCACATGTGTTGACAACATTTCGATTGCATAGAACGATGTCGGCGACTGCGCTGCGCAAGTTGCACTGCTGGAGTCCCAGCTGTCTTCAAGGATGCAGCAGCTGCATACGACTGTCCAGTCCAAGAACGCCGTTCCAACTGCTCAGGTTTATGTGAGTGTCAGCTGTCTTGTCAGCTGTATCTGCTTGCTCAGTGATGTTTCTATGCCTATCAGTTTCATGTATTTGCATTTGTAATTTTTTTTGTTCTATGCAGTAAGCTACACTACACTTCACTGGTTACCCATCAGTTTTTTTTTAATAATTAAGTATGCCAATCTTATTTTATTTTTCAGTTTTAGCTGTTTATTTGGTTTATATAATACTGGTAACAATTGTTTGTTTTTTGGTTTTTTATGTTTTGCATTTTGTATGCCATCTTTTGCTTTTTTGTTATATTTTAACGTATTGTTCTCATCTTTTTCGAAGTTGAATTTTGTTTGCCATTTTGAGACACTTTAATGTAATATTCTTTATGTGCTAATCGTGGTCTTATTCTCAGCTGTGACGGGACAAGATTTAGGTAAATGCTATATTGCTGTTTAACTATTTTTTTTCGTTTTCTTGTTGTTTGTAACTGCTGCAGTGAACAAAATGATGAAAAATGATAATTTACATATTTAGATTTAGTATATTTTACGTTGTTGTGGTGATGTTTGACTGTTGCAGCCGCAGTTCATGCACCTGGCGCAGATTTGGTCCAAGTTTCAAGATGAGATGGTTTTGCTAAGCGTCATGAGCAATTTTCTGCTCAACTTGGAATCATTTTTACAGGTAGGCCGTGAAACGATAGTAACATATGTGATAAAAATGTGCATCGTAATGCATCTAGTAAATTTTTGCTTAGAATTATGGTAACATTAAATTTACTGACATAAATGCGTTGCACAACTTGTACATCAGATAAATGATTAATACTTAAAGAATAATATCGGCTGTTGCATTAGAAAATTTGCCCAGCATAAAACTGTTGTTTCTTTTTCAGGTTGTACTGTGCCTCAAATTTCTGTATGACTTTTGTCAGTTTTGAAATGTTACACTGCATTAATCGGCAACAAACCGTGATGTTGCAGGTGAACCGCGAGTTGCTGACAGACGACTGGTTGGACCAGCAACTTCGGGGCATCGCTGTACGATCAGATGAGGACAGATTCAACGAGGTGCTTTTGTTCTTCTGTCATACTCGTTGCTTTACTGCTACCTAGTGATCAGTGATGTTATCAAGGACTTTGTATTGGAGGACAAGGCCAAGGACAAGGACATGGAACCAGAGGACGAGGACAAGGACTTACAAAAACAGCAAGGACAAAGCCAAGGACAAGGACTTAGAACCAAGTTCTCAGTATTATAGCTAAGAACTTTATCTTAAGGACAAGGACAAGGCCAAGGACTTGCAACCCAAGGACGAGGACAAGGACACAGCTCTTTGTCCTCGAGGACACATCACTGCTACTGATATGCACTCATCAGTCATCACTCGTGACACAACCTGACTGTAGATGGTGTAGTCATACAACTCATTTTGTAACTACGAGGGATGTTTGATAAATCTGTTGTAAAATGGCGCTTTTCTGTAATTCTTGAATTATGAAAAATCTCAAATATCTTTTGTAGGAATTTTTATTTAGAACGTAATGTAGAATTTTCTGGACAATGACGTCATTATTGTGACGTCGTCTGCATATAAAACACATTTTATTTATGTATACTTTTCTCAAGCAGTTATCAGTCACAGCATCCAAGAGGTAAGCAGGCTAAACAGCATAGGAACGAAACAAAACATATCGTCCAAGTTCATTCAAACATTTGTCTCAGTTGTCAACAACTTATTTGTCAAACTACCTTTGCCACCCAACAAAGCATTGTCCAAGGAACCAAGATGTTCTAAACAGGGTGTCGTATTATTTTGCGAGAAAGCAGCTACTGCTTTCAGCGCGTCTTAGCCATCACAATTCTGTCTGTCTGTCCGTCTGTCACACGGGTGGATCAGTCAAAAACGGTGCAAGATAGGATCACCAAATCTTCACCATCGGCTGCCTGAACGACTCTAGTTTTAGGAACCGTAAAGCTTTTCCATAAATTCGAAGAGGGTCACCTCGAACGAGGGCGCTAAATGAGAGAGGATGGGCAAAGTTTTCGATTTTTGGCCAATAAGTTGCTGTATCTCAGTAACAGTGCGAGATAGGGCATAGGTTACTATTAATCACTAATAGGAAATCATACACTGGCTCTAGATTGGCGCCGAATTCAATGACCTTGAATGACCTTGAACGCCAAACTAAGGGGTTTTATGGATTTTTTTGGCGATTTTGGGCTGCGACACAAGTCTATATCATTCACATGGTGGCGCCACGGAACTATCGTTATGCGACCCAGATAGAGAATTTGGTATTTGTATATTAACTTAGCGTGAACCCCCCCTATTTTCAGCTAAACTAGGCCTACTGAACCGGAACTGCTATAGGCTTTCGCGCGTCTCGTGAGCATTAGCTCAAATTTCTTGTTACTCAAAATGTCATACAATCATTCAGGCTTGCCGTGGATATGAAATTTTCCATCTATTTCTATATCCACGGATTTTGCGTAGATATTTAATTTTCCAAGATGGGGGTCGTTTTGGCAATAATTGGTGATTTTCAGCTTTAGATTGTATTTTTGGAAGACAATTTTTTTCAAAAGAAGAAAATTTTATAACAGGCTAAAATTCAAGGGCAGCCCTCCATCTTTTACTGCGACTTTACTGACTTTCACTGTTTTTTTATTTGACAATTAAATGTGTTTTTGCAGACTCGTGGTCCGGAGCACTGCGCTGTGGCTAGGAAGGACATGCGCATCACAATGGAATGGCTCTTCCCAGAAACTACCAAGAACTTTGATCGGCTGCCGCTGCAGTACCGGGTACTATTCTGTGTATTGCTCGCTGTCGTTTTTTTCTTTGAAATACATAAAGGTTCAGAGTTAAACATTGAATATGTTTATAGTTTTTAGTGGTAACCCATGTTAGAGCTACAGAGCATCACCTGCCATATGAAATCACACGGTGCGATCTGCCTGCCACCTGACACAGATAAACGAGCCCCACTTTCATCCCAGCTTGACAGGCCAGTGCTTCATTTATCTATCATGCCGTTGGCTTTGGTGGTTGATTATATACTGAGGTGGTTTACCTGTTTGTAGACAGTCACCCTTTATCTTGATAGTGTATCTGACAAGGAGTTGAAATCACGATAAGTTCTCTTGATCGCAAGTGCAACGTTCTAACCATTATAGCACTCATCGTCATCATCATCAGGCGATCACGCTTGACCAGCTGGGGTCGTAGCGCCCTCCAACTGCAGCGGTCGACGGCAGTGTCCCATGCAACATCAGCGGAGGTACCGGTGTCGATCTCCACTTGTCGGACCCAGGTGTGTCTCGGTCGTTCTGGTCGTCGCTTCCAATGTGGATTGTTGTTGGAACGGCCTCCATCTCACGTGTCAACTGCCAGTTGCATAGCCATCCGACCTGGCGCCTTCTCGTGTCCAAAGACCGCCGCACGCCGTCTACGAATGTGACTGGTGAGATCTTCCTGCTCCATCTGACTGGTCACTTCAGCATTGGTTACAAGATGGAACCAGCGAATTCTGAGGATGCGTCGCTGGCATGACATGTGGAATGCTTCCATTTTCCGCTGATCAGATTTCAGCATGGTCCACGTTTCACATCCGTACATGAGAACAGACAGGACAAGCGAGTTGTAAACTCTCAACTTGGTTGCCAGACTGAGTCTGGATGATTGCTGCCACACATTGGACAATCTGCCCATGATGCCAGAGGCTATACCAATCTGACAATGTATTTCCCGTGTTGATCAACCATCGGAATTAATAGCACTGCCAAGATATAGAAACTGATCTACTACTTTGACTGTCTGTCCACTGGCCTGCATGTAAACTGAAGACGGCGGTGTACCATGGCTAATATTCTGAATCTTATGCTACTGTGACACCATAACTGTTTTACAGTACATGTATATGATAGGTAAAATATATCCAACTGTAAAGTTTGTTTGTAGTTTATAAATTCTACGTTGATTAATATTTGCATTGTGGCTGTCGTAAGACTAGCGTAATTAATTTGAGTAACTTTTTGTTTGTAAACACTTTCTACTAAGTTTGGCTCGTGAACTAATTGTAGGGTTTCTGCGGCTGGACTCTAGTGAAGTCTGATCACCTGCTGTTGCCGGGTAATCCAGAAATTGGTATTCTTAACTACAAGGAACAATACTACGCCTTTGCGTCCACCAAAGCTGCCGAAGAATTTTCACTGGAACCCGACCTGTATGTACTACTGGATGCTGAGAAATATGTTCTTCTCTGTAGCATTTGTAACAACTCCTGTAATGGACTGATCATGTCTGTGTAAGTGAGTGGATGGTTGTGCATGATATAACAAAAGAAAATTTTAGTGCTGCTCTGTGTAGGCTAAGTCGCTGTCCTGAACTAACTGAAGTTAGAAAGTAAAGCGAGAAAAGACAACCATTTATGATCCAACGTTGAACAGTGTTGAAGCTATGTGGAGACATTACGGAAATCTCAGTGATTTCAAGAAAGGTAAAGAGTTCATAGATTTAGTTAGCATTCATTTAGGTTTTGCTTTGTGCTCAGTATTTTAGTACTTAAGTAGACTTGTACGAGGGGCATTCAAAATGTTTTGCAAGTCGACTAAAAACTTTTTAAAAATCTATACACCAATAGAACGTATATTTCTTCTGAACTCGTATGAGTTTGAAGTGGATGTTACGTCGTAATGATTTGGTGTCGGCAGTCCGAACGATGAATGACTCAAGTCTGTGGTAAAAGCTTTTTGACGTCATGAGTTACAATGACATCACATCTGCTTCAAGCTTATATGACTTTTGAAGAAATAAGCATTTACTGGTGTATAGATTTTAAAAAGTTTTTTAGTCTAACATATCGACTTGCAAAACTTTGTGAACACCTTTCGTATGGGCTAGAATGTCAGCAAAAGGCAAAATAAAATCTGAGGCAAAACACATGACATATATCTGTAAATATCATACAAGTATTCCATTTTTAATTTTTTTTGTTGTTATTAGTAAAATCGTATTTCGCTTTATGTGGTTATTCAGTTGTTCTATGATATTGTACTTCTGCAGCTACATACAGCAGATAGGCGAGTGTGCAAAGCGCAGTCCTGAACTCATTCAACTGCTAGAGCTGCACTCACAGTTTGCAGCCATCACCCCATACACACAGGTAGTATAGAGGGTTTCACGGTGCTATTTACAGGTCTGGAAGCAACATAAGTTTTGGGGAAAAGTTTCTGAAAGTATTTTAGATTCTAGCACAATGAAGACCTGACACAAAATTACGACTTAGTAGACATTCTACACACCATGCTCTCTGTCACATCATTTTCTATAAGTTGTAGCAGAACTAAAAAACCATGATTAAAGTATGAAATTAATTTATGATCTGTAGTTGAACTTGAAAATGCACAGTTTATAAAAAAAACAAGAAAAATTTTTATTGGATGTTTTTTCTGCTTAGTTTCAACAAATTGTGATCGATAAATAAGTAACAGCTTGACTTGTTGATAGTATCTTTAGTGGCTAACTTGTGCATATACACCGTGTCTCAGAAAAAAAGTCAGAATTGTTTTTGTCATAACTTTGTCAAATTTTTACAAGCTTTAAAATTTTTTGACGCGTTAATGGCTAAGACAACGAAATTATGTAAGGTGCACTCATTTTCTACCTCACCCAATTTATGTCATGTAGATGTCATGTCATGTAGATGTTCCAAATTGTTGCATAATGCTGAGTTTTTGTCTCAAGTAAACGCTGTAACGAGTTAATTAGGCACAAAATACATTAAAATGTAAGTTATTTAACAGAATTATAAGTTTGTATAACAACCCACTTGCAAATTAGAATTTATGCCAAAGTGTGCTCCGCATACAAAGACGCAATGGCTTAGATGCAACGCCAATGGCTGATAGCAGAATCAACGATCTACTGATCAAATGCATTCACTCATCGATTAGACATGTCTTAAACTCATCAGCCAGCTATTTTGTGTTGTCTGCTGTTTTCAGCATAAAATATATTATACCTCAGAATTATTAAACCACGTCGCACCCTCTGTCGAATTAATGATGCAAAGGTGAGCCATCTGATACAAATAATCGCCGCGTTATGTAACAATTTGGAGCATCTGTGTTTCACACGGTAGTGCGTCGACATAAATTAGGTGAGGTGGTAATTGAGTGCACCGAACATAATAATGTCGTCTTGGCCATTTTTTTGCCAAAAATTTTCACAGTTGGTGGGAATTTGACAAAGTTATGCCAAAAACAATTTTGACTGTTTTTTTCTGAGACACGGTGTAGTTGTTGGTTAGTTAGTTTAGATTTAAATCGAGTGCAGGTCGGTATACCAGCCTGCTTTGGCTATGGTTAAGGTGGGATGCGTTTACCTGTGTCAGCTGGCAGGTAATCCATCTCAGAGCTACGGAGCGTCACCTGCCACATGGGATCACATTTTTATGTGGCATATGACGTTCCGTAGCTCTGACGTGCGTTTTCTATGAGCAGCTGTAGATACAATTTAACCCTTTCTCTCTAACCATTCATCATTGAAGTCCTGTATGCTGATGTATTTAGGCGAGAGACTCGAGTAAGATGATTGAGAAGCCAGTGCAGAAGACTGACAACGAGACGCAAACAGACACCCACTTCCACGAGACAAACATTGTCGCTTTCTATGAGTGGAACGAATGGGAGCTACGCCGCAAAGCCATCAAACTCGTGAGCTGCGATCAACGTCACTCACTTGCTGTGTTTATTTTCTACTATTTCCTGGACTGGACTTCATATAGCTTGTCTCTGATGGTCCCAGCAGTATTTTGTATTACTTAGGCATCACATGTTTGTTTAATTTTAGTGCAGATAGCGCAGAAGGATTTATGTCTAACTCCCGTTTAACTCTAGTGGAAATTGCGTTTTGTAGGCGAATCTGCGCCAGAAAGCGACGCATTCGGTACAGACCAACCGCAGCCACATGCGTCGTGACAACGTCGCACAGTGCTACCCGCTAAAGTCTGTCTTATTTTGTTTATTCTTTTATTATTTACCAAACGAAGTAAGGTGTAGAAATTAAAGCGCAATAGGATCAGCTTGTTAGTATGAAAACGATAATGTTTATTGTTGTCATCGGGGCATTGCCCCTGCGACAGTTCACTTTGTTCGTTGACGAACGTAGCGCAAGCGCCGGGCGGCTGCCAACCTATGAACCAAGACGGTTGACTTGAGTCACAGTCTCACAGATCTGCCTAAACTCAAACTGGCGCATCTCTAGGCTTAGACTCGCCGTCGCCATTTATGTCTACAGAAAGTTGATACTATTTTTACCATTCCACGAAGGATAGAAGGTTGAGTCGACTTTGTACCAAGATGGTTCACCTGGCCGGTTCTAACCGGGCCCGACGTAGAGTAACTCACTTTAAGCAGTGGGAGCAGGTGCAAGGGCTGTCCTTAATACGTTTGGGTTTGTGTGTGTAGGGATCTGACAACGCAGACGAAGACCGATCGGTACACGAACGTGCCGAAGCCTCAGGTCTTTTTGGCTGGACTTCGCGGCGGCGGTATGTCCGTGCCTACAGACATGACTAAGGTCGACCTCACCCTAGATGTCGACCAGAACTAAACAACCAGCCTCTGTCTGCAACACCACTGCAACATTCCTGCAACATCTTAGCAACTCTTCTGCGCAAAATCTACAAGGCTAAACGAAAACCAACATGTCAGTAATATCCCGTTTACACGATCGAGCAAACATCGAGCAAACGTCGAGCAGACATTGAGCAAACATCAAGCAGGCCTGATGGAACCCCACCCCTGGCTCAAGTGTAGGCCTAGGCTTAGCCCACAGCTGATCGCGTGTTATATAGGCCTTCCAATTACAACCCGCCCGTCCTCCTAATTAGCATGCTAATTGCCATAGCTCGTCGAGCTAGCTGGAAGAATGCTAGCAAACATCGAGCAGACGTCGAGCAAGCGTCGAGCAATTAGCACGTGTATTTTGAATATATTTTGCTCGACGTTTGCTCGATGTTTGCTCGATCGTGTAAACTGGGTATAAACCAGAGAAGGAAGCGAGGGGGGTAGGGGAGAGGAAGGTAGCTTAACAATAAAATATGCTCGGGCGAAACGTGAGTGAGTCCATGTCATTTGCCTTCAGATAGTTTTGCCTACTATTCGCTCCCCTCGCCAAAAATACGTTTGGATTTTTTCCGCTGAGTTTTCAATTTTGAGTTGACTACAGGAGGTAGTTGACAGTGTGGTCAACCCAGAATGAAATTAGGTTTAAGTCGTATTGACATGTATGTTTTGGTTCAGTCTTGTTTACGTGATTGAACAAAAGACTTTTCACTGTGGTTAAACAGCGTTCTCACAATTGTCGTCATTTGCAACAGTGTTTTGTTGCAGTGGCTTATAAACGTTAATTTGGAGTAAAATAAAACGGTTCTTTTTGTTCCAACATGGTAGCACGATTATAGTTTATTATTTTAAACATTATTGGTTGACGATCATTTTTACGGGTTACCAGACTCTTTTATTTGAATGTTTAGAAAACCTTGTGCATTTTAGAAGACACTTGTCTAGTCGTGAATAAACTGACAACATCAACTCTCAAGTTGCTTCTTCGTGGCCAGAAAGTATACCTTATTGCAAGTGACTCCGTTGTGTAGGCTTAGCCTATTTGGTAATGTGATGTAGGCCTATAGGCTTATGTGGATACTGGCAAGTATATGCTTTTGAGAACTGAATTGAGGGTTTTTAGTTTTACTAATGTCATAAAACAATATTTTGCAGCTACTGTAGGCTGCATACATCGGGCAGGTTAAATTTGTCTTAAAGGACCGAACTCTTCTGGCTGCGACGCACTTTTTGAACGTTTTCTCGTGGAATCGTTTTGCAGTGTGTGGAAAGTTAACACCGGTAACCAGAAACTAGATGAAGATTAAAGAATTTCCGACGATAGTAAGTAATGACTGTTGAGGCTTCTAGTCATTTTTGTGGTTTAATCTCATCAACCAAGCTATCGTGTCACGTGATTGTGAAATTGAGCAGCATGAAAACTAACCGACAGTGCAGCGCATCGCGATTTTGCACACAGACTTCGCATTCAAAAGTGCATTATGGCAATAAAAGATGCTAATCATCCCTTTCTCAGTTGATATAATTATATTTGTTACAGTTTGTCAGCAATCTACCGACTCGTAGACAATTGTGGATATTCGCGTGGTATATACATGTACTTTTCGTCGACTGCTGCAGAGCGTCTTACCGTCTAGAGCTCAAATATTGGACCCTTAGGCCTACAAAGTTGGATTTTTCTGTTATCGTCAATTCAAGTACTAGAACCTACTCAATTTTTTCATTCCGCTCAGGGTAGGAGGCTGAGTTGATATGAACACACAGTAGGGTTAACAACTTGATCAAGGTTAGCCTAATTGACCATCGGCGAAATTCAAAACTCAATATATGTGAAAGTTACGAGTTCGTGCTTTAACCAGCAGAACACTTACACCTACACCAGAGGAGTCCAATGGCCATGACACAGTATTTCAATTTGTTTGGACATTAAAACACCCCCCACTCATAGTCTCTTATTATAGCTTTCCACTTCGTTCTATGCCGTAAACTAAGCTGGCAAATAGATGGCTTTCAGCGTACAATATGTATTCCGTATCGTATCGCACAGTATTTAAGCACTTAGCGATCGTTCGCCCACGTCTATCAGCCGACACGGCGCAGACGTCACAGAGTCGATGGGTAGTTATTGTATTTTTCCTTGGTGCCGACACAGAGCCGTTAAAGCGCGGTTTCCATCCGAAGCAACGAACGCAACGACCGTTTCTATTATTGCGTTTTGGCCGTTGCGTACTTTTGCGTAAACTACGTAGGCCTACATTTTTGCGTCAGCTGCGGTTGTTGCGTACTTTCCGGCGTTCGTTGTGTATGTTGTGTTGGGTGGAAACCGGACTTAAGCCTGGCTTTCCGGCAGAACTGCAATAGGGGTCCGTTCCTGATAATAATGAGGGAACGGCCGCGATAATAATTAGGCCTATACTAGTCAAAATATATGGGAAAAATTGCAATTGTCGCGCTAATGTGTTTCCATTATCTGTGCTTGGCGTCCGGTCCGCGCATCAATAACGTCATCGCGCTAAAAAGCCACGTGCTATCGCGTGTGTGTGAAAAATGTATGAAGTCGTCACGTCTACTGCTAGGCTTAGCCTACTACCGATATCGATACACCGACAAAGGCTTAATTGCCGACGGTGAAACAAAGTGTTTTATAGCATCACCATTATGTTTATTGGGCTGTAAAATCACACAAAACTGTCATACATTTCTCCACATTAGCTGTCTCTCACGGCTTGAAAACTCGTGCTGAGTGAGTTTATTTATTACACAACCCATTCTGTCAGCTTAAATAATTTTTCTCTTCATCGCGAGTTTTAACTCGACTATGCTATGTCATCATAAAAGTGATGAAAGATGTTAAATGTTATAAAAGAACGATCGAAAGTAAGGAAATAAAATGAATATTTTAAATCATTAGACAGCAACATTTTTAACAGAAATGAATTCGAATCAAATACGGGATAGGCCAAAAAGCTGGATTATTTTTGGGCGTTGATAACTTAGCAACGGTACGTGATAAAATGAAAGGAGAGTGAGATGTCAAAAGTTCGAAATTTTTTCTAGAAAAACTGTAAAATTTTCATGCCAGTTTATCACCTAGCTACTGAAGGTTACTGTCGAAAACAGCCCAGTAAAATTTGGCCTACTCTGTATGATAATGATAGACCTATAATAATCTGTTAAACGTCGTGACTCGTGACGACCATGGACAATAATTTAAGTAAGAAAAACGATGGTACACAAACTCCATCGTTAAAAAAACAACAGAACTTTGAAGCGTGCGATGTCGTTAATGTGGCATGCACTACAGTTGTAACAGATATAAGGCTACACTTTTTTCTGTTTTCTCAGCGGTCAGCTTATAGCTGAGCAGCTTGTTGTTGATCTTTTATCCGAGCAAGAAAACACGCAGCAATCGGCGCAAACGACGGCAAAGCAAACTAGCGATTCTCGACGCAGTATAGCAAAGACTGACTTTATCGCCCGTCGCCGTCTCCTTTCAAAGAATATACTGCGCAATAGCTTTAATCAGCGTACCAACAACGTCACAGCGTTACACAGCAATGCTGACACAAATTTATCTCAGTTTGCTAATAAGCTCGCAGTGAAATTGCATGTTGTACGACAATACGGCGTTCAAGATTGGTTTGGCGGAACTGCTACAGTTTGAGTGTGCAAAAAACGACGGACATTACTTCGACTCGCTCATAAGATTTGTTTCAGCTACGGCGTACGCGCTGATCAGGCGCCTCAAGACGTTTAGTTGCTGGCACTGGTGTGACGTCAAGCAGCGAACGGTTCGAAATTTTTGATAATCACTTCATTCGGCCACTGGCTGACATTGTGCACTTGGAATATGCACTTACTTAATTCACTGTCGAGTGTGCCGGGAGAAGAATTTTAAAAATTGGACAATATTCTGATGCAGCTAAGACAAAAACTGAGTGACTGACCTTCTGGAGCATTCTGTTTCTGTGTGCAATTTTGTAATGCTGGAGCTTACAAGGCGTAGCTCGTAAAGCTACTTCTGACTATATTCCTCATTGCAAAATCACAGGCTGAACGGTAGTTCAAGCCCTGTGTTAACGGCGACTTCTTTCTTATGGGGAATCCAAAAATTCGACCCCCCACAGAATCAAAACCCCTGACCCGATTGAGATAAAATTTGGCACGGTTGATTACGTCGGGAAGGGGACCCGTCATGCAAAATTTTATGCAAATTCCTCCAA
>Ga0209671_1000982_pt1 | contig 22046 bp, 15 predicted proteins | sample WorMetHERISLAND2_2_FD_187401 | JGI IMG/M metagenome (GOLD analysis project Ga0209671, IMG submission 187401) | Marine gutless worms symbiont microbial communities from Max Planck institute for Marine Microbiology, Germany - Olavius geniculatus... | ecosystem: Host-associated > Annelida >... | reverse complement strand
GGTTGATAAGTTGATATGGACAATTAAACTTGCATGGCATAATGCAAAGATTAGACTGATGTTTAGTGTGACTGGATTAATAAGATTATTGAGATTTTTTTGTCCTAATAGAAGATTCTACATCTGAGCTGTATGCTTTGTAGTGTGCTTATTCGGACCTAGGTGTTCTGTTCAGTATTCAGTGCATTAAATGCCTTGGCCTTAAAAGTTGGTGCACTGGGTCCCATCACTGGATAAACTTCATAAACAGAATTATTTTCGTGCTGTTTCAGCACTCAGCTGTAGTGCTGCCAATATAGATAGGTCATATAATCATCAAAAAATTATAGCTATGACATATTCTCAACAGAAAACAAGAGTATCGCTTATTCATGCCAAAATCCTGCCATCACAAGCAAACAGTTGATAGTTGTTTTCAAAAGATTTATACTTACATGAATTTGATTTGCACAAGTTTTGGGAACGTGAACGTCCATTGCTATACAATACCTTTATTAATCAAAACTGCAACAAAAAGATTAAATACCTCTTGCTATTCGAAAAAACCTTGTACATTCCGTATGTTTTTATGTGAATGATGATTCAGCACAATATAATAATTTGACTGGCAACAACAGAAAACACAACAGTCCAACAAAAAAAACAAAATTAATAAAAAATACACAGCAAATTCATTGAACACAAACGTCCACAAACAGTTATGACTAATCGCACAATACGTAAAGTCCAATACTTAAAACAGCAAAGATGGCAAACTTAAGAAATTAACTAACATCAAGGACGTCAAACAGCATCGTCACAGCCATGTCATTAACCATGACATGCATCACAAACGCTAGCACCTCTAGTAAAGCTTACATCTAAACATCCTGTCCACAACCCTGATATGCCATATACACTTGTGCAACTCTGTGAAAGATATAATGATGCAAAGACCGAACTACAAATTGCACTACAATAAAACTAAAACTGTCATCGCTAAATGCTACAGCTAATGTTAAAATGGCACTAACATTGGTTATCATATTATATCATCGTATCAATCATAAAAATGGCCATGGCGCCCCTCTTCTATCTGTGATAGCAACACCACTGCAATTCACTTGAGACATTCAGTACATGAGTTCCACATGCTTATGATAGGCAATAACAAGGAAAACAAAATTGGCAAACTACAGACTTTGTCTTAACCCCATGTTCAACGCAACAATGTACAATTAATTATCCCATTAACTCAAAAGTAATTCGAACACTGAGCTGCAGCTGCTAAACCCAAACATCCTCCAAGTAGCGTTTGTGCAGCCTCATTGATGTCAGATAAATGCCGGCTGCCGATTCATCCATCCCTGTAAACACAAATCTCAAAGCAATTAAATCTGCCACTATGACTGCAGTCATGATATTACAATGATGATGACAATTACTATTACTATACTGTTATTTTTAATTGGTCAGTGTTTGCCCTTAACTCCACGTTTGATAATCAGTAAAATTTTGGGAATTGTTCAAGCAGTACTTTTACACAGCAAAAATTACTAAAAATACCATTCTTTTTTATAACAGCAACAGCATCAAAGTGCATAAAGATAATTAAATACAACAAAAATAGTTCACGAATAAAAATTAATGAACTGTATATTTGGCTGAGTAGATGAATAATGATGTCCAAAACTGTGGAACATCCCTTTAGCTCACCTAAGACAAAATGACATCAACTTCAAACAGTTTAAGGGGTTGCTAAAACATTTTAGTCCATGTGTTGATATCGCAGCACATTGTGGCTAACAGCCAAATTGCATCTCTTAAAACTGTCTTATACAAAGTGGGCCAAAAAAAAACCAAACCTGTTTGAGCGTTGATAACTCAGCGATGGTTATTGATAGAAAGACGTCTAATACGTCAAATGTTTCAGAATGCTGTAAAGAATAAACAGCAAATTTGCTTAGTAAAGCATTTAAATATTCTTTGCCTAATTTGCATAAATCTTCATTACCTCTGAAATTAGGCATTTGCTTGCACTTCAATGTGCTCGAGTTCATTGAACTCAAAAAACTCACTGCCAAAAAGTCCAGATTTAAATTCTGTGAATGATTCAGTGTGAGGGGCATTGCAACAGATAGCATCGTCACAAAATTTCAGTAACTGACCAGCTAAAACGTGTGCTAATCGAATGCTGGGCTCAGCTGATCCTGAACACATTGACTCCGGCGATCGATCAGCTGCCTAAAAGGACTGATGACAATCATGAATGCAAAAGCTGGGCAACTGCCTATGTCGAATTTTATAAACTCAACATATGTGTTAATGATTGTTGATATTTCACTGTATGCTGAATGACAATGAACATAATTCATGTATTACTGCCATTTTAGCATGATTTTAGGGGTAGGACAGATTTGTGTAAATCAGGCAAAGAATATTTAAATGCTGAGACATGCAAGTTGTACACTTCTTCTGTACACAATTTCCAAACTTTTGGCGTATTACACGCCTTTCCATCAATAAACGTCGCTAAGTTATAAAAGCTCAAATATCTATGTTAAATCCATGTGTTACAGTCAAATTTGGCAGAATTTTGGGGGTGACGAATATTTATGCAAATTAGGCAAAGAATATTTAAATGCTTTATTATGCAAATATGTCGTTTATTCTCTACAGCATTCTGAAACTTTTGACGTATCACACGTCTTTCTACCATTAACCATCGCTGAGTTACCAACGCTCAAACAGGTCCAGTTTTTTTTGGCCCACCCTGTATAAATGTACACTGTGTCTCAAAAAACATCCCAAACATTTTCGATCATAACTTGAAGAAGAATTATTGGATTTTAATAATTTTTGGTAAAATATTCCTGAGACAACTGGACATCGAATCATTATGTAGTTTCCCACTTCACCCAACATCTGTTTCTGCACTACCTGGGGAAATCAGCACCAACAAAATTTTGCATTTTTACTTCAAGTGGTATTATTACTTAATCTAAATAACGCACAACAACACATTTTTGACACTTTGGCTGACACTTTAGCCAATTGTTTCGTTTTACAGCTGTTTGCAACAAAATTGATCGAAATGTTGGCCCATTGTGCAAACACAGGCATGGAGATGATTTCTCCATTCATTGTTCCAGACTAATCCCGACTTCACCAGTTGCTTCTTGAATTTATAAACATTCTTCAACGTCATTTGGTAGACACGCTGCTGCACGACAGTCAAACCTTGTAATCTACTAACCCTTGGGGGCCACAGATCTTGATATACGAAATTTATCGACGTTTTTTCATTCATTTCAACGTGTATTTTGCTTGGTCTGTTTCCCCATGTAGCGCAGAAACAGACATTGGATAAGGTGGGAACTTAAACAGAAGTTTAATAGCCAGTTGTGTCAGAAATATTTATGCCAAAAATTATTGAAATCTGATAATCACGTTTCAAGTTACGGTCAATAATGTTGGGAATGTTTTTCACATTTTTTTGTATAAATCAACACATATTTTGCTTGTTTTTCTTTCCCTAGGTAGTGCAGAAGCAGACATTGGGCGAGGTGAACAACTGAATGGTCATTTGATGGCAAGTTATGTCAGGAATATTTACATCAAAAATTATGAGAATCTGATAATTTTTGTTCATGCTAGAATCAAAAACGTCCGTGATATTTTTTTCAGACACAGTGTATACTTATTTACTTAATATGAAACCAAAAATGACTGCCACAAGCAATCGGATCAGTGAACTGTTTACTACTGACCACAATGTTGAATCAAGACATCTTTGAAGGCAGTATTGATCTGAGGTGCCATGCCCGCAGCATCACCACAGACAAACACCTATAATTTACACACAACATGCTTAGCTCATGTTACCAGTCACTCAAACAAGTTCACATGCTGGCTACTGTCAGAAAAAAATTGTAATTGTACAATGATGCAGTATGGCAATGAAAAGTAGCTGTGCTCTGACAAACAAATCTTACTCATGTTATCCAAGTGTATCCTCTATCTCAAGATGCCAATCACTCATGCTTTTTATAAACGTTTACGATAATTAGTAGTCACAGTAGTAGTAGCAGTAGTGATCATCTACACATTGCCCACATTCCCACAAACATGACATCAACAGCATCAGGAAGGTCGTTAGGCTGAAACTGTTCCTACAATCAAAAGAATGCTCTACTACACAATTAAGCATTTCTGAGTGATCAGACAGAAGACTAGATGATGCTAACATACAACCAATACTTCAATACAGCAATAACTTATATCCCACACATATTTCTCATCACATCAATGCTGAAACAATTTTAACGACCACGTGTAAGTCAAATACCTTAAATTATCGAAGGTCAGTCATCACAAATGTAGCTGTTAGAAAACGAAACAAAAGGGTTCAGTGTGACTACGTATGAACAATTCAGACCCAAATTATCCACTAATGATACTTTCTACAGTTAGCCGAGAAACCGCAAATACTGACACAGGGAGTGGGTGACTTACAGTTGCAGTGCAGCTGTGAATAAGATGTGCTAGATGACTGCCATGGAGACGAATGTTGTCCTGTACATAGCAGGGAGCACCAGCTACAGACGAGTCTCTTGAAAAACTTATGCAAGCCTTCGTTAGCACTCCCATCGCTTCCCATCTCTCTATGTCTTCCCTGCAGACATCAGTGCATAATTGCTGATAATGTACCTAAGCTAAGTGAGCGAGTGAGTAGGGTTTAACGTCCCACCCGACACGGTATAGGTCATTTCGGGGATGGCCTTTTCAGGCAGAATGCACACAAACACAATAATGGAACGGTAAGTTAAAACTTTATAATAAACAGAAAGTTTAACCTATACAGAAACACGAAACACAAAAATACAAAAATGAAGTTAACCTAAAATTGTAAGAACTCCATTATATGCATGCATATGTAATTAACATAATGGTAGTTCTAATAATCTTCCCTGTTATCCTCCAGTCATCAATGTGATAATGCTGTCTATTGGAGGACAGGGGGCTGTACCTAAGCTAACAGACAGCTGTACACAATATGTGCATTGGGCACATTGTGCATTGGGATATAATTATTGCAAACACTACTCGCATGGACAGGGTGGGCCATAAAAAACATGGCACTGTACTTTTGTCCATATCTTTGCCAATTAATGACCGATTTTCAAAATTCTTTCACTGACACACTCTGTGGACAATTTGCAATAATGTGATTATTATATATCCCACCACACTATAAATGCGTCTCTACACTACCTTGTGAAATATGAATGAAATATGCATATATAATGATAATAACAAACAAACATTTTGGTAAAATTGAAAAAAAAACACTTCAGATCAACATTGCAGTGAATGGTCTGCGTGACCCTAGACTGTGTGGGTATAACACAGTCTAGTGTCATACGGATTATTCATCGCAATGTTGGTCTGAAGTGTGTTTTTCATTTACTTGTTTTTACTATCGTTAGGTTTTCTCACATTTTTGTTTCACAAGGTATTGTAAAGATGCATTTATGGTGTCGTGGGATATGTAATAATCACATTATTGCAAATTGTTCTCAGAGTCTGCCAGTAATAAAATTTTAAAATCGGTCATGAATTGGCGAAGATATGGACAAAAGTAAAGTGCCACATTTTTTGTGGCCCACGGTGTACAGTACGAGTGCATACAACATTTTAACGACTGCTGTCCCAATAAAATCTGCTTGGCCACGTGTCCCACTGACTTTCCTTTTCAACTTATTCTGAACAATAGCCATTACCTTATTCCAACTAATCAAATCAATCTAGTTGGAAATTTACCATGTACAGAAAAGAGCTAAGAATTCTTAAGGTAATGATGTATACATGACATCATTCCTCGGGTAAGAAGATACTGTAACTATGTAATAAACTTTTAATTAACAAAAACAGCCTTCCATTTACTGTAGCAAATCATTAAACAACCTGTAGAGAAAATCCTGTTCTTTGTGTCGACAGCCATAGAAAAGCCAACTTTCACCAAACTGAGCTCCAGCCATTGACTCTGACATCAGACACGCTCTGTCAAACACGTTATGTAAACAACATGTAAAACTTAAAAGGGTTGAAAAAGTTAAACAGTGTGTATAGCTCTTCACAGGAAACCCACGTCAGAGTTACAGAGCGTCACCTGCCACACGGAATAATACAGTGTCACCTGACACCTGACCCATAATAACAAACTACTTATATTCGTTGTAGCACCAGCAAAAATCAAGGCAGATGAAATAATATCACCTTGATCAGTGTTAAAGAGCTGCATCAACCACGCTGGGGTAGCAAAGCAAAAGAAATAAAATTATGCGTTATGTTATAACAGAATTTACCAACATGCATGCTTGCACAGACCACTACAGATGTCTGAAACAGCTATTACAACTGTACAACAATTATCAGAGGTAGGTAAAGTAAAGACACCTGTGTAACTGACCGGTGCTGAATGAAAGCCAGCAGTGGTGCAACACCAGTTCCTGGACCAACCATAATAACAGGAATTGTTGGATCACTCGGCAGCTGAAAGAAATTATTGACCCGCAGGAAAATATCAATCTGAAAAAAAACAAGTATGTTAAAATTATTTGAAGCTAATAACCTATTACAACACTTGGTTTGTGCTAAATTTGCTAACTGCACTCAACCAGCACACATTCAGTTCACCTCTTATGACACTAGTAATCATTTTGTATACAGACATAAGTGGAAATATGACTATGTACAATATCAATAGATATCAATACGATAAACCATAAACAGCTAAAAATTATGGCACTGAATGAAGCCTAGCAGTGGTGCAACGTCAGTAACTAGATGAAAACCATCATTTGCCTTCCAACAGTATCAAAGCACTGAAAGCTAATAATGACAAAAATAAAACAATACAAAAGTAACAATAAACAAAACTAGAACTAAAAACATTATCTGGTGATGAAATATGTGTTACAAATTCATCTGTCTGAATATGATGCACATATCACAAATAGAGAAGAAAAATTAAGGGCTCCAAGACCTAGCAACAGTTTAAGTGCAAAATAGCTCTGAAGATATGTCATATGCTGCTTACAGTCAAAAAATAAAACAGACATACTGTAACTGGTTTGGCGTCGATTAGTGCTAGTTTTCCCAGTGTATTCTCCACCGAGTCAGCGTGTGACAGCATGGGCAATGTTAAATCGTTAAGCCAACCCGTGCACACACCACGTCTATCACAGTGACGTCCATCACCAGCTGCCTGTTCTATCACGTTGAATACAATCTTCAGTCGCCCGGCATTCTGTAATGGTGAACTGAAGACAACACATATGCAAACAAAAACTACGAGGGTTGTTCCATAAATAAATTTACAAAATGACACCATTCGAGTGTTTCTTAAAATAGAAAAAAATCTGAAATACACATTTTGCAGGGAATTTAATTCTGAACACACGTAGAAATTTTGTTCACAATGACGTCATGCCACAATGCCCCAACATAAGCCCCACTGTGGTCAGCCACCTTGACGTGGTGGTGGGGCTTTTCTCCGATGACCCGAAAGATTTCTACAATCTGGAGGATACGAGTGTACTAAGAGCTGACCAAACCCGTGAGAGCATTTACTACACGTTACCAGTGCTTTTGTGCTGGTTTCGGCTTCACAGCCGACTACGGCTTTATAGCCGTCTACTTACGGCCTCACAGCTGTTATTTACGGCTTCACAGCCGTCTACGGCTTTATAGCCGTTACTTGTAACCTTGTGGTTACATTTGGGGATGCGCATTGGGCCGAACTGATACAGCCTCAGCGCTGGGCAGGCGTAAGAGCCTGCCCACCCGAAGGCAAGGCAAGGCAAGGCAAGGCCCCAACATAAGGACAGCAGATGTACTGATGGACACAAAGCCGATATATGATTATCCGACGAGAGAAACCATCTTATTAGCTACATCTTATTACCACATCACTTTAACAGTACCCCACCATGGTCGGCCACCTTGTCGTGGTGGTGGGGTTAAAGCTCCTATGACCCGAAAAATTTCCAAAATGCATAAGCTAGGAGCCAACCAAGTGCCAACTAATCTTTTACGAACAGTTATCGTACACTTCACAAGGCTCACGTACTGGTTAATCTCTGGCTCTAATGCTGATTTCGGCTTCGCAGCCCCTTACAGCTTCATAACTGTTTATTTATGGCTTCACAGCTGTTTACGTAACCTTTGGTTACTGAACTTTCTGGAGATGTGCATTGGGTTGGAATGATACGGCCTCAGGCTGGGCAGGTGTAACAACCTGCACACCCCAAAGATAAGTAACGGTAAAGTAAGGGCACTTAGACAGTACAAACAAATATCAACAAGTGTACCAAAATAATTACAGATTTTTACAATCATTCTTACATGTTACATACCTAGCAGCTGAATATGGACGAGGAAGCAATCTCGGCAAATGCTCTAAAAATATAACATCAGCTCAGTTAATCAAAACAGCAACAAACTACTTACTAGGGCACTATAAGACACACACATCACATCACAATCTACATGCAAGTTAAGTTAGCTTTTTTGTACTAAGTACTAATTATACTTTCAGCCAAATAGGGTTAAATGATGCAGTCCTAATAGTTTCTATTTTAAAGTTGTAAAGTTAGTGTGGACTTCTGCGCAAATAGGAGCGGCATTCAATAAATTCCAGAACTGTTCTTCTCAGTAAGCACACAGTTACAGTTGAAAACCAAAATTATTATGAAGTTGTACAGCCACCGTTGTACATCACTTACTGTGGTTTCATTCATGATGTCACACTGTGACGTCATTATTATTAAGATGCAAATGATGGGGGTTGACGTTTGGCATACATAAAGAATAAACATACTCAGAAGGTGTAAAAAATGCTGAAATTTATTGCAAATTATCTGCACTAATCAGCAGTAAAACTTTATCACGTTTGAAAGTATTTGAATAGTTCGCCCGTTTTGCAGTGACCATTAGTCAGTGATGATGTCACTGTTGGTGCACTACTTATGGCAAAAATGGTCAGCTGCAGACAAAGCATTTTTTGGTTTACTTAAAGAGTTGATCTTGCACACTTTTTTGCTTGAAAGACTTACTGTGAATGAACAATATTACCAGGCATTATTGTCCGATTGATTACGACCAGCATTTCACAGCAATTGACCTGGTTTGCTGCAGAAAGCTGTCATTCTTCAAAATGCTAGTGCCCCAACATGCAATAGACAGTTAAGAAAAATTGCAAAGATGGCCTGGGAACTGCTGCAGCATTTGCCATAAAGCTCAGACTTAGCTCCAAGTAATTTTCATTTGTTTGGACCACAGAGCAAGTCACTTGCAGACCTAAAGTTCAAAAACAATGAAAAAGCTCTACAGAATTGTGTCCGGAAATTTCTAAAGTGTCACCAAAAACATAATACTACGGGTTCCAGACGACTTGCAAAACAACAGGAACACGGCAGTGAACTGCAGGGAAAATATGTTGAAAAGTAACATAACTGTCAGAAATGTGCAATTTACTGTCATTGTATAAAGATTAGTCCTAGAATTTATTGAATGCCCCTCGTAAGATATGCGGCATTGATGAAGCATTATGCGTTTATCATAACTTCAGACTAAAGCAAAAAAAAATGTGCACAACGTACATGCAAAGCAATAACATAACATTCACACTGAATCAAGAATAACTTGCAAAATATTTACTGCATATTTGCTTTGGACAAAAGTAAACTATGGCTACGAATATGATCAGACAATCATAAAAAGCCAGCAAAAGACTTACCCAATAGTACTTCCACTGGTGGTCGGCAGGATGGAAAAGCAACAAGAATGTCCAGCAAACAGACACCGGGTTGTCGAACAAACCTCTGATATTGCTCTGCACCTTGCTTACTACATAACTCCTGCAGACGTCGATGCTCGGAGTCACAGCTTGTGAACTCCACCAGAGACCGCAGCAATGCCTACCACATTGCAACACACTCTGCTTGCACAAACCATATGCACTTGTAAACACCAACACAACATTCACGATGCTTACTAGAACTGCAATCAAGCAATTACATAACGAATAGTGTTGGCACACAAACTAAGCAATCGGTCAGTTTTGAAAACAATTAGCCTCAAACACTGCAGTGAATGGCAGTCTTGCTGAACACTTGCACATTCCATGTGACCACCTTGTACTGCAATGATCGAAGGTCCAGTAGTTGTTTCCAAAACGTTCAAACTGTCTGTGGTAAGTAAAACATGCATAGACCTATTCTACTTTTTATGCACCACCCAATATACTGACTGCATAATGCATATTTAGAATTTTACACAAAAATATGAGTAAAATTTCCGGAAGATGTTGACAATAGCAGAAGTGAGCAACCTGGTTGAAGACACTCTATCTATCTTTGAGACCAATGAAAAGTGACATCATAACATACCTTGCGTGGCACTTCACGTATCTCGCAGCAGGTATACAGCCAGTTGAACAATGTCGACCTGACCGGCAGATGATCAGGAACGGTGGCATTGCGTTTACGTGTATCAGCCAGCACCTCCAGTGAGCAGACGACGTCTGCCTTCTCAGACAATCCGAGCATGCGAAGCAAAGACTTCACTTCAGACACATCATTCGGACAAACTACACCAATAGTGTCTCCAGGTTCATAGGACCAGATGCATGCCTACACATTGTAGTATCAGCATACTGTCACATTCTAGTCATCTACATAGTGGATTACCTATTATATATAGTTGTGACTTAGTAACTCTGCACTTTACAATAATAGTAATAGCAGCAGCAGCAGTGGTACTTAGTAATAATGCAACTAATGCTGTATAATAATGACCACACTCTTCCATTCCTGCACATTAAATGTACTAGTAACTAAATGAGTCCATCATAAGATCAAAAGCAAATTTGGCTGCATCGATGCAACAATTGTTATTAAAAAATTAAGATGCTCACAGTAATAACTGCAATCAAAATAAGCACGAGGAAACAAACTGTGACACGAAAAGTTTGCAGTACAAATGTCTTATGTGAATGATTCAATGCAAATAAATATCTCTTAATACAATAAATGTAAGACATATTAGAAATGTAGTATTATAAATAAACTATGTATAAAGGCAACTCACACTGATATCCAGTTCTAATTCTAAGGTTTTCTTCACTCCGTCTCCTCGAGTCAACTGACGGGCAGAGACTATAGGCACCGATGATACAGCCGACCTGGCACCGGCAAAATGACAGCCATTCTGAATAGCACAGGAACGTTCCTGCCAACCAAATGTAATGGTTAATGGCTAGTTCTCACTATCACTTAGCTTTTACTCTAACTCATTTTACTAAAACTTCAAAATTATTATTTAACTACCGATACTCCAGACTGCTGAACCAGATTTCAGTTCGGTCAATTACCTCAAAAAGTTGACTTCCGGGAAATGCTAGAACATCCAAGGTTCCAACAGCATCAAAGAGAACATAGCTTATGTCCAAAGCAAATATACAAAAAATAAAAATTTCACATTCACACGAGCACAAACAATTCAACTAACCACTGGCAAAACAACATACAAAACATGCACAAAAATAAACTTCTTCACTCATAATAAATGCCCTAAATATGTGCTAATTTATATTACAAGCGATTTCTTCATCAGAAGAGCTTAACTACTGCCAATAAGTTAGTTTAAGTGAACACGACAGAGCTGAAGCATTAAGACAACAGAAGCAACATTTAGGGGGAGGGGCTGGAGGGGTCTATAGACCCCCAAAATTTATGATTTCAGTTTTTTTTGGAAATTGTACCTTTGAAACAGTGTTACTGCAGCAAGATCAATACGTCACATGAACTGAGACCCCCAACGATTTACTGAAATGATGCCACTGCAAGACAAGATTCCAACAATGAATGTGAAACTAATTAGAATGGTGAAAAGTGAAGCAGTGAAGCGGCACTTACTAATGTCTCGTCAGGTAGGAAATTGAGCTTGAGATATCGTGGTGGACAAACAGGAACTGTGAGTGGCATGGTAGACAACAGTGGTAAAGAATGCACTAATGACTCCTCCACTGAGATACACGCATCAACGTTCTCATTCTCTGTAACTGCAGCACTGTTCATCAGCGACGAATCCAAAACAATATCACGGCTTGACAAAGGCACATCGCTTTGTGGCCGTGATGTGCTGTTCTGTTCACCTGAAGTATCTACTCTTGCAACATTTCCATCCAAAACGTCAGCAATGTCTGATCCACCAGAATGCAATGCTGCCAGCAGCACACAATTAAACGAATCTTCAGCAGTTTTATTACCGTCACCAACTTCACGGCTAAAATGTGACTGAATTGATTTTTCTGTTTTCTCATAATCGTTGATCAAACTAGCACTATGATCATTAATTTGTTGCTCCGCTGTCTGTGCATTCGGTGCAAGACTTTCTATCAATGCTGAGTTGTCTTCGGTAGTAGCAGGAGTCAAGATACGCATCAACACTTCAAGAACGCCTTCCATCCATGGTTCAGCTTCAATCTCTAATCTAATCAGAAACACCACTGAAAATGCATAAAGAATTACGTTAAATTTTTGTTCAGCTAGCCAATACCAAGTTCTTCCACCTGGGTTCCCAAATGAATGGACATTATCTTAGTAGCCATTTTTACAGGCAGCATGCCTTTTCTGCCAACCAACAGCATCAAAACAATAATGAAAACCCAACATTTGGTAATAAGTAAACAACAATTAAACATCTATAAAAGTCTCAACAGACTGTCATTGCAATATGTGTATTAAAGCATACCATAACACAGTAGACAATTGACTTCTGCATCATCCAGAAATTGTAATAAAATGTTATAAACACACAATTGCTAGATAAATCATCTAACAAAGCAAAACAATAATGAAACTGGCTTGGATATACACTGAGAAAAAATACAATGTCAGTATTGCCAAACAAACACTACAGTGAACAGACAGAAAACAGAAATTTGGAGACAGACAGGAGCAGCAGTAGAGAAAACAACTGTATGTACCAGCCTAATTTTTCACTGGTAGAGTTAAGTCGTGTTAGTGACAGCACTTTGATACATTGAATTAAGCTGCTAGTCTGAAAACAAGCGCCTCATGCCAACACCACGTCATATCTGTGCCAACCAATAGGCTAGCAGTAACCTGGTACCCAGTAATTATACTAAAGCATGTATATATGGCGCAGGCATAATAGCGCAACTGAACCACTTCTGCTGAGAGCCGCTGTGGCCGAGTGAGCAGCATCACGCATCCGCTGCCAGTAAGGTCCTGGATTCGAAATCTATTTTTTGCAACTTTTTCTCTTCACTGTCGTAATTAATTTTTTTTCAAGGTAATAAATGTCTGACTTGGGGTTAAACAGTGCAAAATAGCAAAGTGAGCGAATTTCACATTTTTCCACATCTTAGGGTTAGGGTCAGTGGTTAGGGTTTGTGCCAGTGTTTGTTCCTTTACGAGAAATTGTACGAAATTGCTCGGCACAGATAGGATAAGGTGCTGGCGTGAGGCGCTTGTATCTGAAAAAAATGTCTGTCAATAGTACAATGGTAAAGCTTAATTTCATCGATACAGAGGCAGAAAATTATTTGAGTATGTAAATCAATACCCAATAGCATCATCGGCCCATCTCGCTGGATAAAACCGTTTTGCTCCGAGCTCCTCCAGTCTGCGATCTAACTGCTTTGCAAAGACACAGAAATTCGTGTAATTCGAGTCTCCAAGACCTAGCAACAATCAAACAATTACACACAGCACAAAAAAATCACCGACTGATAACTCTTTCCAAAAACACAGTTGCTGTAGTATAGAAAATGCTAAATTCGCTAAATTAAATTCTGGGCCGAACTGGTAGATTAATTTTCAGTAGAAATGCATCTGAACAACGTCGTGTTTACTCGAAGCTTTTGTCACATGATTTTACAGAACTTTAATTAGACTGTTTGGGGATTTTACACACCCTGAGTAAATGCAAAAAAACCCAGCTGAATGAAAAACCAAGCTGTGTACAGTACATGTATGAGATAGATTAATACAATGCTGATGCTATTGTGCAATACATTTAGGGCTACTTTACAAGCTTACAGAATCTCTGAATACAATACTGTACCTAGGAGAGCATAACTGATATGAGAAAGATGGTTTGCAGGCAAAGTTGTTCTCTTAATCCTTCGCCAAAATTTATGAACTGTTTCCGGAGGTTCACCCTCACCAGTGGTTGAACAGACAATCACCACAAACTTCTCACGATCAAGTGAAAACTGCCACAAATGCATCCAGACAAAAGACATGTAACACGCAGATAGCATGAACTGGTACTAGTGCAGAATACAGATGCCACCACTTCGCAGGTCAAGTCCCATGGTTAGGGTTACGGTTAGATTAAGGGTCAAAGTGCAAGCACTAACGCTCATACCCTAACCTTATACCTACTAAATGTATGTTATCATGTTATTAAGTTATTAAAATGACTGTCTTCTACAGTCACAACAGGTTACAGGCCCAATCATATATGCACAGTGGACGTTAGTCAGAAAACTGTTCTCGCTTTTAATGTGCAACATTTGACAATAAATCACAATACATATAACCAACAATTGGAATAATAAGTAAATTCAACACATCAACCTTTTTCTCAAACTGGCTAAAACAGAACAGTGCAGGTGATAATCCCTTGTCCGCTGTTGTCTGCTGAAACTCCTCGGCAATAGCCTTGGCTTGACCAGTCTGCGAGCCATACACCAACAGGAAGTGACGGTCTTTCTCACCAACTTTTGTCATGTTCACACAGCTCCACAAGATTCGATAAATGTGCCTCACTGTTTTAAACACAGTCACAAACTGTTACAACATTGTTGTCGCAGCAAATCATCACAACTTAAAAGTTACTAATCTTGTTGTCTGTCAACAACTGCAAATACAGCAGCAGTCATCATAGTTCATTTTCTTTGACATGTTCATGGAAGTTGCCCATAAATAGTGTCACACAATTTTCGGGAAAAAACCCCCTCTCCTCTTTGTCACGTTTTGTCACGGTGCTCTGGACTCCCTCAAATATGACGTAACCCCTGTCCCGCTTTGCAGTCTGTAGTATATTGTACAGATCTATATGAGTTTCAAACACAACCCAAATTTTTTGTATGATTCATGGGGCACGGCCATCTGTGCCAGTGGTCGTGGGTGGAAATACCGGTTGCACTGCAATATCTGTTGCATGCACCATGAGTGCTATACCATGGAGTCCTATATGTACTAGCGCTATCATCCACGACTCCCTGGCCAGGCCTTGCCGCAGATGTGACGCGCATGACGTCATGCAACCTTTCAACTGCCTCCCCCTACGTCACACATTGTCACATCTCCCCCCTCGGCGCATTACGACGCATTATAGATGACCCCTATAGTTCAGGAGTACTGTTAAATACCTTATACACAAAAATTCACATGTGACGTGTGAGATACGTAACAGTGACACTAAACGTTTAGACATACATATCAATTAGCAAACAGCAATGCGAGCACTCAGCAAGCCATACAACTAGTGCAAGTGCACAATGCACGTCACGTCATGCGTTTTTCCACCTCTGATGAATGGGCAGATTAATTATACTGTCGTGCACTCTAACTCATGATTTCATAGATGAGGACAACAGACGCAGACTGAAAAGTTTTTGTGACAGGTCAAAGATGAACGGAATCTTCCTGTACAGCCACGCCCACAACAATGAACACGCAATACTTGCGTTAGCGCACGATTTAACATTGTTTTATTCACCTAAAGCAATCATAAATTAATCAATTTCACCTTCGTGAACATCGACATTACAAAGAAAGTTTAGATTTTTATGATAATTTCAATACTCTCAGCACATGCTGACAAAAAGATAAATGTAAACATACGCTGTCGGCCCGATATCACAACCGACGACACGATATGCTAAGATCGTTGACTTCGCGGAGGATGCATTCTTTGGGCTAGAGCTTAGCCTATGTTAAAAACTTTTCGACAACAGACAAACACACAGACAATTTACAGTAACAGTGTCGCGTTTTGCACTGTGTAATAAATTATGTTGTAAAACGTCTTCGTATTGATTAAAATTTTATACCTGTCCCATCACTAACAATAAGTCTGTAAACAAACATAAACAAACATGTTTAGATATTCTTTGTGTTGGGTTTGTTTATTCTGTGGCGTTTAAATTGTACTACTTTTTGGTAAAATATGCTGTTAGGTGTAGATGACAGTTGTTTTTGAAAACTCAGTAAATATGTAGTCTACATCTGGTTACTAATTTTGTCATATCTGTGTTAGTTGCATACTAAGTATACTTTGTAGTTCCAGATCAAGTCATGTGATATCGAACGTTATCTGAGTTCTTTTGAAATATGTTTTTTGTGCTTCATCATTTGGAAAAACCATCCCTGTACCGATGTTATTTTATGCTCATATGGAAGAAAGTATAAGTTTCAGCTTTTAATTACTTTTTTTCAGTTATAGACTGGTGATGCTCTTATGTTACAGGTGGTATGTCTGAAAGGCAGTCTACTATGAGTGAACAGTGTCAGTTAGCGGAACTGCTGCATGATCTCACTACTGCTGAGGAGTATGCCTATGGTCGGGCTGATTGGGATGGTACAGTTGCTGATGATGAAATTGTCAGCATTGGCACACAGCTACTGAGGTATCTCCAATTAAATATAATTGTTTAGATTATTGCTAATTGCTAATAGACAATCATGCTGTTTTGAATTATAGAACTTTCATTTTCACGTGCTTTTGCTCCCGGGAATGAAAATTCTTGGGAGCAAAGTTCCAGGAAGCGAAAGAACTTGTATGGAACTTTCGCTCCTGGGAGCGAAATTATATCGGAACGAAAGTTCCTGTTACCTCCTGTTTCTTGTCTTCTGTGAAGGGGAATTTTTTGCTCTTTTTGCTGCTGTCACTTGCATGCTCCGCACAAATTGTGTAATGTAAACTGCTGGTTGGAGCATCATAGTGTTAGTAGCCTGCTGTTGTGTACCAGACTAGCAGGCTCATTTACTAGAGATATGCTCGATCAAATGCCACTTTGATGATCTCATTTGTGTCAAGACATTAGTCATAAGTACAAAGTTTGGTCATTTGGAGCAGATGTCAGTGTTGTGGGTCAGATTCTGAGTATCAGATTATCTAATTCTGAGTCATTTGTACTCTGTTCATTGTGTTTATGGTCACTAGAGTATGTTAATTTTGTTGTATATATATTTTTATCATATGTTTTTTACAATTTTGTTGATATCAGTTGGATGTTACTTGTAGTTAACTAATCTGTAACAACGTAATTTTTAAGATTCTAAGCTGAAGGAATAGCATCCTATCTTGTAATGGAATTAGTTTAGCATATTGTATTTTAACCAGTTAAAGAATGTATTTTTGATGTTTTGACTTGTTGAATTAATCAATATTTTTGGTATAACCTTTAGGCAAGGACAGTGCATCAAAGACATTCATGAATATTTTACCAGCTTTGAGTATGTATTGACTGTATTTATCATGAATAATAAAAATGACATTATTTATAATTACTCATAATGTCTTAAGTTTATGGCATTATGAGTGATTATAAATAATGTCTTTTTTTGTTATATAATAATCTCAGGAACCATTACTTGTGTTGCAGTTGTTTGATTTTATTCGGTTTTATTGTGTTTTCTGGCATTAGAATAAAACGTTGGCAAATGAAGGCTATGTGAAGTAGAACGGAACATTGTGAAATTCAGCCCTTTAGTTTTATTATGACATGTGTGCATGCATTGAGAAATTATTATATACAAACTCACTCTCGTGGTAAATCTCTGTATGTGAAATATCTGTGGATATTGTTTTGTATTATCAACTAACCAGTGTTGTTGATACATTGGCATATTAGTATTGGATGTTGCATACGTCATATTTCTATGGTGAATTAATATTTTAATAATTATTAACAACATCAAATTTTTTTGTAGGTCACGCAAATGCTGTCTTAGTCTGGTTGGTGGGAAAAGCTCTTTGTCTGACAAGCTCATTCGTGTTGTAAGTCACTGCTGGTTGTTGATTTGATTTTTCTTTCACAAATTATAGACATTATTTTATTTATTTTTTCCTGTGTTTATATTGTCATTGACTCATTGTCATTGTAAGTCTTTAGTACATGGCTTTTGTCAGAGTATTGCAGTTTGCTGAATAAATAGTATTTGTCATCATTTTAGCTGATTGCAGCTATCTGCCGGAATTGATTATTACAATACTGTTACCGGTACTGAAGTTGGTATGATGGTCATTATACATATGCAGGGTGGTCCAAAAAATGTCCCAACTTGTTTTTGTCAGAACTTCATTAAATCTCCACCAAATTTGCCAGTTTTTGCCACACGGATGGTCAAGACAACAGCATTATATGAGGTGCACTCATTTTCCACCTCACGTAATTTATGCTAATGCACTACCGTGTAAAACACAGATGCTCCAAATTGTTACATTACGTGGTGATTATCGGTATCAGATTGCTCACATTTTCATTTAAAAATGATGGAGGGCACTACATGATTTAATAATTTGATGGTATTAAATATTTTATGCTGAAAATAGCAGACAACAAAATAACTGACTGATGAGCTCAAAACACATCTAATACATGAATGAGTGCTGTGCAGTTTGATCAGTTGACTGTTAATGTCGCTATCAGCCATGGCGTCACGTCTAAGCCATTGTGTTTACTTTGGGCATAAATTCTGATAATTTGGAAGTAAGTTGTTGCACAAACTTATAATTCTGTTAAATAAATCGCATTTTAGTTTATTGTGTTCTTAATTAAGTCGTTCCCACTTTTACGGTCACAACAACTCAGCATTATGCAACAATTTGGAGCATCTGCATTTACACAGTAGTGTGTTGCCATAAATTATGTGAGGTGGAAAGTGAGTGTATCTCACATAATTCTGTCATCTTGGCCATGCATGTGCCAATAAGTATTAAATTTGGTGGAAATTTGACAAAGTTCTGACAAAAACAAGTTGGGACAAATTTTTGGACCACCTTGTGTTATCATTTATATTAGTTTAGTAATGTATACTGCAAATGCTGTGCTGTGGCAGGTTGACTCCAGAGACAGTGTCTATGATCTGACTATACCAGGTAGTCCAGGTATGCATGCATCTGAGATAGCATTCACTAGCAGTTTGAGCTGTACTGTATCTTGTAATATAAAATAATAACTGCAAATATGGAATACACAATATTGAAAATATTGCTAGTCATTGCTGCATTGGGAAAGGAGAAGAGGAAGGGAAAGGGAAAGGGAAGGTGGAAGGAAGATAGCTTAAGAAAAGTTGGACGCACGCACTGACGGACACACGGACACTCAGGTGTTTTTTACTCTGTCTAATGCTATGCATAACATTGGACAGACAATAAAATATAGTTCGTTTTTTGATGACTTTTATGTTGGTTGAGCTTATGCTGAGTTTGCTCACTTAAGCCAAGTGCTGTGTTAGAAAGACATTAAACTTCTTGGTTGTGTTTTGGTTATTCGTTTATGGTAGTATTTTGCGGTTTTAGGAACAGGTTTTGGTGATTCTCAGCAGAGTGATTTAGATCGGCTATCCGAGCAGGTGCGTTGCTGGAGATATATGTAATAATTTTCTGTTTTGTATTGTTGTATTGGCATATTTTGGAGTGGCTGTTGGTTCAGTCAATAAAAACACATTTTACTGTGCTATATGTCAGAAACAAATAAGGGGTGTACGTTTTTGTGGTGGTTTGAATATTCTTGATGTGCCATTAACAAATTTATTGTTTTGTGATTGTACAATGTCTGCCATTAGTTTATATGCTTTTTTACCCTTGAGTGCTCTGACTTTGGTTGGGCAGCAGAAATGATATCCAGCCTGCAAAAAGTGCTGCTTCTCTTTTTTTGAAGTTTACTTTGCTATATCTGGCATATATGCATTAACTGAATAATTGACTGTTTGTAGACTTTGTCTAATGCATCAGGTGTGACATGTGCATTGTATGTTGCGCAAGTTGCTAAAAGCAACTTTATTATTATCGTAGTTGTAGTAAGTTAACTGAAGAGGTGCCAGTTTCACAGATTGTCGCAATGCGACCTCGATTCCAACAGCAAATATGTCTTAGCAGCTGCTTAAACTGTTCAGAGTTAATCTTGGATGAACTGGAATGCTGTTGCACAGTTTCGTGCCTTCAGTTGTGAGTGTACGTGGTTGTGTTAGGACTTTCCTGTCTTTAGTCGTGCGTGGCTGTGTGCATGCTGTCCTATTCTGACTGCTCCACAGCTGGCAGACAATCCAACCAGCGTCTCACCGTTACTATCAACAACGTCAAGCACTGTGGTGAATGCATCCATGACTCGCAAACGATCCACATGCAGGAGGGTTCGGTCGACGTCATTCGATGGACGCCGATCAGCCTACGAGGATCTGAGTCTGGTGTCAGTCGAAGCACTGAAGGAGTTGGTCTGTCGTGCGTTTGGACTGAGCAAAGATCGAGTCGCCGAGTATCAGAGACTTGTGTTTCAACCGCATCGCAAGAAGCAAGATGCAAAGATTATTGCCGAAGACTTGTTGTACCTGTTGTCACTGTTGGAAAGAAGCAAGCATCCATACTATGCGCCAGATAGATTTCTGGTTTGTGTGTTGTTTTAAAATTTTTGTTGTATTTATTTAATTTCTTATCTTAGCATCTTAGTTCAACCCACGTCCTGGTGGATTCATTGAGCCACACATTGACACCATTCTGCTCTGTTTGTCACCAGTTCTTTGGCTTCTTCCCAGATAGTGCCCATGGTTTTCAGATTTCGTCTCATGATGTCTGTCCAGTTTTTTGTGACCATATCGGCTTTTACTTGTAGCCCTTCAGTTTCTGCTGTAGTTCAAATTAAATATTTAAATTTTTTATTGTCTTAGTTTTAAGGCACCACAAGCACAAAAAATAAAAACTTGGTTTTCATAAAAAAGTTTTGGTCTTGTTTTCAAAAATAAATCTTGGACTCGTTCACTTTGCTGGCAGCAGGTAACTGCTCGGATTCACTGAGAAAGTTGTGTGCAGAGCCGTCGAGCGTATGAGAGGTGGTGTGTGAGTGGTCGTCAGAACATCATGGAGCTTCTCAACAAGTTCTGGTATTCATCACTCCCGCCTCTAGGTGCCAGACCACGCTACTCAGCTGAACACATACACGATGACTATGCCGTTCTGCTTCGTCGACTCATCAGGTATGTTGTCTTGCCGATCAAATGCGTATCAGTTGATTCTCTGTAACTGTAAACTCTGATATTCTCGCGGATTTTTTGTTGGGTTTTTGTCTAACTGGCCACTTTGCACTAGAGTTTTACCATGCATGGCTGGATTTTTACAAAAAATTTGAGCTAATGCTCAGGAGATGCGTGAAAGCCTATAGCAGTTCCTGTTCATAAACAGTCAGTCTGTCTCCAGCCATTTTGTCGCAGTTCATCTTTGAAGTGTGTGCAGCAGCCGAAGATCGCAAAAATCAATAAAACCCCTTATTTTGGAAATTTAGGGTCTTTCATAGTCATCGATGTTGATACGACTAAAAAGCTCATCAATAGTGCTTGTGCTTGGCAGCATGCCAATGGTGATCTGATCTGATCTGCAACTGTTTTCATGAAAGACTGGCCAACAACGGTAAAATAACAACTTTTACGGGGGTACCGCTCTTTGATGCCCTTGTGCGCAGGTTTTCTTGAATTTAAAAAATCGAGACTTGGACTGTCAAAATCTACGTTCAATGCTGAAAATTTCATATGCAGTTTGTCTATGTCTACCTCTATTGATTTTGGTGCAATTTGCTCTTGAAATGTGTCTCATAGCTCGAAATTGCCAAAAAATGCATGAAAATCCCTATTTGAATTCAGTGGCAATTGAGAGCCAGTATACAACTTTCTATTAGGTCCGGTTTTTCCATGCACATTTGATGGCCAATCAAATTGATCTCCGATCAACTTCGGTACTTGATCTGAGAT
>Ga0209671_1000981_pt1 | contig 22052 bp, 9 predicted proteins | sample WorMetHERISLAND2_2_FD_187401 | JGI IMG/M metagenome (GOLD analysis project Ga0209671, IMG submission 187401) | Marine gutless worms symbiont microbial communities from Max Planck institute for Marine Microbiology, Germany - Olavius geniculatus... | ecosystem: Host-associated > Annelida >... | reverse complement strand
TTATCTAGTTTGTTTTTACGAATTTCTTATTGTCTTTGTGTGATGCACAATAATAATCACTCAGGACGGTTATTAAAATCACAGCAACTAAACTTGAGCAATAATTAAATTTTAGAGCGACTTCAAATAATCAAAAATAACGGTTCCCGTTAAACGTCACATGTAACATTCTCTCGTTTGATGTTCTGCCATGTTAGTTCTGTAGTTGTTCAATGTGCTAAAAATAAGAACTAGCCTAAGCATTGAAAAAAAAATTTATCTGCATCGGATGCGTCACCAGGTCGCCAAAAACTTGCGCTTCGTAGTCTAGGTCTATCAGGTCTATCGAGTTAATGCTTCTGCGACTGACGAGTGCTACGAAAATATAGGCAGGCATAATCCATGAAACTTTTTTGATAAGATGCTAACAGAAGTTACCGCTAATTAAGTTCTTGGACAACCGTAGAATTTTAACTGATAATGACTATAAGGCGACGCCGAAAATTTTCAGGAGTAGGTCTATCGAAGTAGGCCTGATGACCTCGCCCTGTGACAACGGTAAATAATTACACGAATTTTTTTGGAATAATGCATTCATTGTATGATTGATTGTTGACGGCAGATAGGCCTAGGGCCTACCAGATTTTACCCCGGTCATGAAAGTTATGCTTTATAACACCGCACGCTAAGACAGTTTCCTGGCATTAACAGCTGGCAATCCAGCGATGCGTTTGAGACGGAATTACAAAGTAATGATCACTCACTTTGTTGCAATTTCAGTGCCGAGTGACAGTGCGAGTGTTCCAGTAAAAATTCTGACGAAAATATGTCAAAACTTAAAATTGGTGGAATGCTTTCGAACAGACTAACGATTCGCCGCATATAATTCTTTCTGTGACACCACCTGCAATCACTGGTAATTGATTAACTTAAGATTGAAAATGACTTAGGTTAACGCACTGACAAACTTGAGGCTCAGACGTGACGACTGTCATTTTAACAAGAACTGTACGAGGCCTACAGGGTGGTCCAAAAAACGGATACCCAGTTTAATTTGTGGGATAACTTCGGTAATTCAGCACCGATTTTAACCATTCTTTCACTGTTACAAGCAGAAATTTATGGCGTGTAAACGTGAAGTTCTTCCACCCACCGCATTTTTATTGTGTGACCACATTACCTAGCAAAACAAACACTGTCAAAGCTACAGTGGTCTCGGAGAACAGGCAACACATAAACATATCAATTTCGTAGCATAAAATAGTTAAGCTTACTTACTTATGCGCAGTAGTGCCTTGTGACGTCATTGTTACGTCATATTGTGTTTATTTACTTTGTTTACCAGTAATAATTTTTAGAATAAATCGCTTGATATGGGCAGAATAACAAAGGATGATCGCTGTTTGATCATGGGCTTACGAACTGAGAACTGTTTTGCTAGGTAATGTGATCACGCAATAAAAGTGCGGTGGGCGGAAGAACTTCACATTTACGCGCCATAAATTTCTGCTTATAACACTGAAAGAATGGTTAAAACCGGTGCTAAATTACCGAAGTTATCCCCAAAATAAAACTGGGTATCCGTTTTTTTGGACCACCCTGTATAGGCCTACACCACGTGTCGGGTTTCATGTCGCCCTGAATAAAAACCATAATCAACTAAAACAAAACTGTCTCGTCTCGACATCACTATAGCGTACAAAGGCTCTAGAAAAGAAAACAACGTTCGCTCAGCTTCGCTGCGTTCGCCTGATATCTATGAAACGTCGGCAGATCTACAATCGTTCGTTGCCTCCTATGCGCGTCGTAAGGCTACGAAGTAAACATAGGCCTAACACAGCAGCTCAAGTAGAACGAAGTTGAGTCCAAATTATTAACATTGATATTGATTGATACAGATGCCAGAGGACAAATCGACATCAGGTAGCGTGCGGCCTATTTCTCGCAACCGTTAGCGTTTAGCGGACATGCAACGAAATGTTTTGATCCAGTAAGTCCAAGCATCTCTAATGTCGTTCGACTGTGAGGCGGCAATGCGAAGAAGGCGGCAGCTGATCAGCCTACTGATGTACACGTCTGAGACTGCAGTCTGTCTGTCTGTCCGTCTGTCTGGTGTATCGGTTCACGTCAGTCTGGTCTGCAGCTTCAGTCGTGAGTTAGCAAGCGTCGTCAGCGCTAGTGCGGCGCTGATCTCCTTCCAATGCATCGTGCCGTCTTGCATCCCAGCACCCCTAACATACACACAATCGCATCTTATTTAAATAAGAAATATACGAGAACTAGAATTAGCACCGGAGACCTAGCGAACAGTCTTCCACTTTCATCCATAGCGCATAAACCAAAACTAGAAAGCCAACGCTGTTATTTTTCCCGTTGTATTCGCCAGGAAGCAGCACCATACGGTACGGCAGCAGTTTGCCCTGCCTGCATAGGCGGATTTGGGGCGGGCAAAGGGGCCATGACCCCCAAGATGCCAAAAGTCGGCCTTTTTGCCTTGCATATGCAATAAATTAAAAATTTGTGCAGTACAACTAATAAAATTTATACTCAATATATGCGTTTTATGGGGGTTTCTTGTCCAAAAAAGCGTTTGCTTCCGGGGCTACGCCCCGGCGACCTGCCCCTGCCCAAGAAGTCCATCTCTCCTCTGCTTTCAGCTTTCGGCTTCAATATTTGGCCCAGGAAAACCAATTCGCTTTCTGTGACTCCAATTTCTGGTTACGTCTATGTAACAGTAAGAAACAATAAACAATATAGATAATGCCAGAGGCGTCTCTACACCATATAAACCTTAAAACAAGTGGAAAAATTTTTAGGAGGGATCTAAGGGAGGGAAGTTGAATATTATTATTATTTTGCATTTCTGATATATTTACGCTATCTTGCTAGCAGAAGTGTTCTATGACGCTCCGAATGCACCAAATTCGTTTTTTTCGCCGGGCTCCGTTCCGGACCCCGCTGGAGGAGCTCCTGACGCTCCTCGGGACCCCTAGTTGGCTGGAAAGGGATACCCACAGAGGTGGATACCCCCTCCCTATTTCCCACCCTGTCGACGCCCATATAGGCATATGGCGCCTCATTCTTGGCGCCTACGGCGCTTTATTTTGAGTTGGGGAGGGGGACTTGTTCCAAGGTAGACAGACGCCTCTGGATAACGCTCTTTATCGCATGCAAGTCAATCTCCATGGCAGTCTATGCATTTCTGGTGTATTTCTATACTGTTTTGACTATAGCAAACAAACAAAATAGAGCACCAAAAGTGCACGAAAATACGCCATTTTGACCCTAAAATATCAAAAAATTTTCTGAGGAGGAGTCTCCCCAGACCCATCCCTCTGTGGTGAGGGAAATACCCGCTCCCTACACTCCATTCCCCTTGGCGCTTTCGGCGCTCGACCTTGCCCCCAAACTTCAAATCCTGGATCCGCCTATGCCTGCCTGGCAATGATAAAGAATCTTTCTATCATATCCTATATACAGATGCTAATCTGAATCACCACTAAAATCTAATCATATCTAAGTTGGACCAAGTCTAACCTACCCTGCAAATTTCCACCAACTGCGCATGTAACTTTCTGTGCAATTCTGGTAACAATAATACGACCAATTAAACTGATCTTCCCCCAAACTTTAATTTTTTTGCGGTGAATAATATATATAATAAATTGCGCGACGGGCAAAATCAATTTTTGCTATAAACTTAGGTCTATCACAGCACAAATTATCGTTAACATTCGCAGCACAACAAAACAAATTAAAATAAACGTCAGTACACAATATACATTTATACACATACCGATCAGAAGGGCTGCAGCACGGATAATCTGTGCAGTCTAAACAACAAAATGGACAAAATGCAATGTATTTATATTGTATACACAAAAACACAGCTTATCGTTTTTAAATTACACAAAAGCGAATGTCACAACTCAGCCTGGCCATCTCTCTGTAGGTAAGCGCAATGAATACCAGCGAGAGCTGGGACGTACCTAGATCGGCACACCGAGCAATGAACTAGCCCCATATTCGTGGTCTTGCAGTGTAAACCGGTGACTGGCTGAAAGCTAAGGAAACGGAGATCAGCGGCGCCCTATAAACCATATGGCTGGGAAAAAACTTTACTTTTAACGAATATCACTTACTGTCGATATTTTGTATAACGTTATGATACGAGGAATAACATTAGCGCTGCCCTATGGAACTTGCGGATTAGCTTGGGAAGTCCTAGAATTTTACGTTTTTTTTGCATTTTAAACCCCTACCACAAATACTGTACATACGGTCGTTCGTGTAGCAGCGGCTGTTGACAGTTTTTTAAGCAGGTGTCAACGGAGTGGTTACCTTCAAAGTCTAGCGGTGGGGCGATGAAGCGAGGCGAGTGAACGGTGAGATGCAGGCCATGCTGATGCTGCTGCTGCGAGTGCTGAGTACAGAGATGACGCTGATGCTCGTAGGTCGGCGTGCTGCGCATCGACGCGCCCGATGACGTCTCAATATCTTCATAGTCGTGAGAACTCAGCGACCCGGATGCGTTGCGGTGTCTCAATCTGTCCAGTTCGTCCTCGTCTGTCGGTGAGATGACGAGGCTCAGCCGTTCCACGGGCCCACAGCCGTCACTGACGTGCTGAATGCAGCTGCCGTCAACCCCAACCGTTGCTACAGACGCTTTTGACATCGCTCTGTCGCCGTACTTTACTCCAACTGCACAACCACGATCACGATTACAGGATTTTTTTTCAAAACTGTGACTTTTCTCTTTTGTTTTTACGCGCGAAAGCAGCTACTGCTTTCAGCGCATCTTAGCCATCGCAATTCGGGCCGTCCGTCCGTCTGTCCGAACAGGAACTGCTATAGGCTTTCGCGCGTCCCGTGAGCATTAGCTCAAATTTCTTGTTTTCTTACCCTGGGTAAATATAATCCAGCGGAAGTTTATTCAGTTGAATAAAACATACAAAGATGGGTAGTGCCGGCAAACTGTCATACGTCTACCAGCGCTGTAACAACACAGAAATATAGGTATTTAATCGCTCTAGTCTGGCTAAGAGGTGGCAATAAATATGCCTACACGATGTTTCAAAAAGGACCCCTTTTTCTGTCTTTCAAAATTCACTCAAATAATGATCAATTTACACGAAATTTTACCAGCTGTAGCTGAAGAAATACACAAATGTGTGTCAACAGTCGAAAAGACATAATAGCCGCAATGTCGCAGTACAGCCTAATCCGTGTTTGCGTCCCGCCGTAACACTAGCAGCCGAAAATAGATAGTCAAACTGATCTTACCAGTACTGCAGCAAATTAATTTAAATAACACATACTACGACAATGTCCAACGAGATAGCAGACTGCATAGTAGCCAGCGCTAGGCTATACAATAACTAACTGTCCATACGTAATTGCATCACGTGTGGCTGGCGTATCGATTGGAAGACGACAGATTCTATAGGATCAATGAATTGCTACGCGTATAGCCTGATATAATAGACAACAGTATGGAGAAAGAACCCCCAAGCGACCGCGGCTGATAACTAAACAGATATCGTCCATGGAAAAGTATTCAACACAAACGTTCATATACATTCATGTTTAAGCACATCTGGACGTGGGTGGCTACAGCATCCACGTATGCGTCTTTCAGCCTTTAGTCGTTATCAAAATTTAATGTATCCTACTGCGAGTTTGCACGGAGTTACGATCCACGCTAGAATTAATGTTTTGGGTTTTGACAAAATTGCAGTCCGGTGGGGAACACTGACGACGACGCGAGTAACCTCCACGTTGTGAGCATCTGCAGCTGCTACACGATATCGCATGGCTACTGGTATAGCTGCTTGACGATAATGTTATAAACTTGACCGAAAAGTAAACTCAAAGCACAACTGCATAACTGCAGCAGTAGACCAATTCCCATGATGGACATACATAAAAACAAACATGTCCAACACAAAAACCTTTAATTAACCAGAGACTTCTGTTCCACTAGCAGTCGTTCACAGGTTTTCAGCAAATATTTCTGAAAAAGTGCAGTGTAACGTTGTCAATTTTCGATTGTGGATGTCTTCTAAAAAGTGAACAAAAAGTGTCGCTTCCACTAGAACAAACTATCTCGCTTTCACTATAGCATTTGTCAGTACAAATATTGCAGAACAGTTTTTGTTTGAGCTTTTATGCATTAATTTACGGGTTACTTGTAAATGTTCCTGTTGCCTTTTTGTGCTCTAAAGTCGGATGACAGAACACACGGTTTTTACGCGCGAAAGCAGCTACAGCTTTCAGCGCGTCTTAGCCATTGCAATTCTGTCTCTCTGTCCGTCTATCTGTCACACGGATGGATCAGTCGCGGTGCAAGGTAGAATCACTAAATCTTCACCGTCGGCTGCCGGGAAGACTAGTTTCAGGAACCGTAAAGCTTTTCCATAAATTCGAAGGGGGTCACCCCGAACGAAAGCGCTAAATGAAAGGGGAGTGGGCAAAATTTTCGATTTTTGGCAAATAAGTCGCTGTATCTCAGTAACGATGCGAGATAGGGTTTAGGTTGCTATTAATCACTAATAGGAAGTCGTACGCTGGCTCTCGATTGGCGCCGAATTCAATGACCTTGAATGACCTTGAACGCCAAAATAGAGGGTTTTATGGATTTTTTGGCGATTTCGGGCTGCGACGCAAGTCTATATCATTCACAATGTGGCGCCACGGAACTATCGTTATCATGCGATCCAGATAGAGAATTTGGTATTTGTATATTAACTTAGCGTGAACACCCCAATTTTCAGCTAAACTACTGAACCGGTGTAGTGGAAAATTCGTCGCACCGAAAAATTATTCCTACACGCAGCAGTACGGGTTAGGGTTAAGATTAAGGATAGGGTTAAATTTAGGGTTAGGGTTAGGGTTAGCGTTAGTTACATTATGACAATATGGAGGTGGGAAGAATTTTCCAGGTGCGACAAATTTCCCACGACACCGGAACTGCTATAGGCTTTCGCGCGTCTCGCGAGCATTAGCTCAAATTTCTTGCAGTACCTTGGTATAGACTATTATGCGGCCGTACTAGTGGGCCGCATTAAAGATCTTGCCCGTCCGTCTGTCCGTCGGTTCATCTCTGTCTGTCGATTCCTGACGGGCTCCTTGAAAACAAAAAGATGCAGAAGAAAGCTGTCGGAATCCGGTCAAAATCGCAATCGTATGCGTTCTCTGATACCTAAGCCCAATACACGATACATAACCTGACGGCGTGCTAAAAGAAGGGGTCAAGAAGACAACTGGAAGATTCGACCCCCTAACCACACGTGAATTCAAACACTAGATATATCGATATTATCGACGCGTGCGTCGGATCGATAAAGGCAAAAATCACAGACCTAACACTTGTTACAGCGGTGCTGCTGCCAACTCGTAGAATCAGAACCGGTGCAGCAGCGCTTTGCAATCTCTGCATGAACTGGCAGCGGATTGGCATGAGCTAATGATACGGCGCGGCGCATGACTGAACTGTCTGGAGAGTTTCGGTGGATTGCGATGCAGCCAAGAACTGATTGGACGGGAAGCCATCTATCTATAGGGTTCCCAACCGCACGAGTAGCGCCAACAGAGTCGGCGTACCAACCAGGGTCCAGAAGCGTCTATTCTCCCTTAAACCGTTGGAGAAAGTCCTCCCGTCCCTCTTTTTTCTTTTCCCTTTCTTTTTTCACATCTTTTCTTATTTCCCCGTTTCTTTTCCGGCAGCGTTTTGCCGTTTTCCATGGCTGAAGCCCCCTGCAGCTGCGGTCGATTTTGGGACATTTTCGGCCTAACGAAGGTGCATTTCATAGCAAGCAGAAAACTGATATAATACATGTCCTAAATTATACTAAGTTTCGCCGTCCAAGGCTGAAAACCTGCTATCGTCGTAATTCTATGATATACAGCGTTTGCCCTAAGCTTTGTAACGCCGCTCTTGATGACAACCCCATGGCAGTTACCTACCGGGTTCCGATTCGCCGTTCAGATGGGTCGCCAGAAACCTGTTTTAGACGACGACGAAACCATACTTATTAAACGCTAAACTAACTTTAACACTGACGCTAACCGTACCTTACTCTAATCCTAACCCTATTCCTAAACATATCCCTAAGCGTAACGGACCCTCGAAATGGTGGGCCGACGACAACACCTACCGAGGCCGTTGTCATGGCAATCGGTGATGTCATCGTCGTCGAAGTCGATGTTGATCCTGGTCTGTTGATCGTCCGAGTCGCCGGAGCTGATGCTGAGTCGCTCCTGGTTGCCTACAGTGTGTCTGTTGTAGAGACGAATGCGCTGAGCCCAGTCCAAGCCCATGGCACCGCCACTGCCGCCTGTGCCGCCGTAGACGTGGGTGGCCGGTTTGTAGTGCTGTGCGACCGCCCGGTCAACCGTGTTCTTTAGCCGGCGACGAGAGTTCGCAAACCAGTTCGATATCTGCATCAAACGCTCACCGAGATGCGTACGTGCGTTATGTGAACAGTCACTCACAAGAGAAGTCACTGAGGCAGCGCTGATCTTACCAACAATACGCATGGGCGTTGGAACAGGGGGAGCAGAGGGAGCAGCTGCTCCCCCAACTTTTGGCACGGGAGAGCAGGCCATAGCTCTTGCTCCCCCAAAAGTTTGAGCCTTCTGCACTGCGATGTTAGACTGAGTCGAATCGACTTAGACATCTTAGAGTTTTGCCGCTCTGTGGGACGTTCAAGAACCAAAAAGCTTTCAGCTTCAGGGGGGCTTCGCCCTGACCCCCCACCAAGGGCTCTGCCCCTGGACCCCGCTGGGGGCTCCGCCCCCAGACCCCCGTTATACGCTCGCGCTCCACGCGCTCGCCGTGGCCCCGGACACTGCTTCCTCCCCCAACTTTCAAATACTTCCAACGCCCATGACAATACGTCAACTTCAGAAGTGTCATGGTCATCATCTTAATGGATAGGCGATGTGGAGTTGAGAACAGAATAGTACAACGCGATGAAGCTGCGCGAGTTCTCAAGTTTTTAGTGAGAAAGTGGTTTTAAAACTATGCACTGATTACCCTAAATTAGCTGAAAATTTCAAATTTTACGTACGTGAGTAGATGAATAAATATTTTAAAAATGACTATGCGGCCGTTCTAGTGGGTCGCATTAAGGGTCTTAAGGTTAATTTTATTTTAAACTCGTAGTTTCTGACATATTAAGAGAACGTTCTTAAGCGGGCCGTGAGCAGATTAAGCCTTTTGTGTAACAAAATTTTGGACCCAGCCTGCGCCTGCTGGCGTTTTGTGTGGTCTATACAGAACCAACGAAAACTGCGCACTCACGACAACTATCGTGCTGCGTCGCGCTGTAGCGAGTGCTACGAGCATATTTTAGCGTAAATTAATGCAGATTACTGAGAAGCAGGCTTACCTATACAGTACACAGTATACAAACAAGTTGTGACTGCTGAACTTGACGAACTCTACTGTAAATAAAAAAATAAGTTCATAAAGTTTAATAAAGTGTATAAACAGTTGACGGATTTTAGCTACAAATAAGTTATCATCATCGTCATCATTCGGCAGTCTCAGAAATGAGTAACATCACTACTTCGGATGACAATAATTCTGAGTGTGACAGACTATCGAACTTGAACTTTGGCAAACTTCTGTGCTTTGGGAACATTGCTAAATTAAGAAGATAAGTAAAGTAAGTAAGTATTTCTATATAGCGCATAATGTTGACGGAAAAACCAGTTGAATCCGAGCCGCAAGCAAAGTTGAAGTGGCCCAATGATGACAATTTGGGCTAGGTCTAAATGTGGATCTCGAGTTTTTTGAACTTTTCCGAAATTTGTCCAACTCTGAAATAAATCGTTTGATCCTGGCAGTGTGTGCAGCGGCGTCGTGCGCTAACAAAGTACGCGGGACGGAAAGTTGCAATTTTCCGAAAGACAGCAGCAAATTTCTGACAGCGAAGGTTACGGATGCTCAAAAAAACTTTTTACGCGCGAAAGCAGCTACTGCTTTCAGCGCGTATTAACAATCGCAATTCTGTCTGTCTGTCCGCCACACGGGTGGATCAGTCAAAAACGGTGCAAGCTAGGATCACCAAATCTTCACTGTCGGCTGCCTGGAAGACTCTAGTTTCAGGAACCGTAAAGCTTTACCATAAATTCGAAGGAGGTCACCCCAAACGAGGGCGCTAAATGAGAGGGGAGTAGAAAAAATTTGCGATTTTCAGTCAATAAGTTGCTGTATCTCAGTAACGGTGCGAGATAGGGCCTAGGTTACTATTAATCACTAATAAGAAGTCGTACATTGGCTCCCGATTGGCGCCGAATTCAATGACCTTGGATGACCTTAAACGCCAAAATAAGAGTTTTTATGGATTTTTTGGCGATTTGCAGCTGCGAGACACATTTCAAGAGCGAATTGCGCCGAAACCAATTGAGATAGATATAGACAAGCTGCGTATGAAATTTTCAGCATTGAACGTAGATTTTGACGGTTTAAGTCTCGATTTTCTAGGTTCAAGGAAACCTGCACGAAAGCATCAAATAGCGGTATCTCCGTAAGTCGTTATTTTACCGTTGTTGGCCAGTCTTTCACAAAAACGGTCGCAGATTAGCATGGGCATGCTACTTATCACAACAAGTGACGAGCTTTTTACTCGTATCAAGATCCCTGACTTTGAAAGACCCTGAACTTGCAAAATAAGGGGTTTTATTGATTCTTGCGATCTTCAGCTGCAGCGCACACTCCAAGAACGAACTGCGACGAAATGGCTGAAGATAGACTGACAGTTTGAGAACAGGAACTGCTATAGGCTTTCGTGCGTCTCGTGAGCATTAGCTCAAATTTCTTGTTTTCTCAATTTCGCCCATAATTTCCTACAATGGTGAGACGATACAGTCCCAAATTTTGCACTTTGCCCCCTTCCAGCTCCCTAGACACGCCGCCCACTGGTGCGGCGTCAGACCTGTGTGAGACTAAGCTGAGTGACGGCAGCTAGTTGAAGCTTGTCTGCACGGCTGGGGTACGGTGCGTCGCGGTGTCCGTACAGCCAATGCCTCAGCGGTCGACAGACGTCACGGGTTCGACGTCTCCGTTCACGCCGCGTCATAGCCACCGACTCGTCCACGGGATGTCTGTCACCGTCACTGCATTCACACAAACAACTAGCTCGCTATCCGCCCGTGCTATAGGCGCGTTATACAGAGCGACTTGACTGAACTGAACTGATATGGCTTACTTTTTGACGACTGACCAACAGGCGAGCAGGGCGAGCTCATTGGTTATTGGCTGACGCGTACGTGGCTACATCCACGCATTACCGATGCCGTTAGACGGTGCGAACTGTAATGCATTACTGCTTGCGCAATGGTCAGTTCGTCAAAAACTAAACCGTGTCAGTTCAGTTCAGTTCAGTTACGTCGCTCTGTACGCGTCTTAACAGTCGCATTAAGCCGATGGTGCATGCAGCTTGTATGCATCCCTAGTGGCGTCTCGGAATTCCAATACAATGGAATTTTGACTAGGAGTTAAATTCTAGCTCCCCTTTTCTCCTCTCCCATTGTCCCTTATTTCCCTCCTTTACTCATTTACTCTATACTCTTCCGTTTCCTTCTTTCACATCTTTCTGTTCTTCTCCGTTTCAACATTTCCTTATTTGGATCTCTGGGAATGCATCTCTAGTTGGCCTCGGCTTAATGGCCTACGATTTTGACCAGAGAATGTGACGAGTTGAACTGGTGCGCTGCAGTAGCGGCAATGAAAAAAACGTTCAGTTTTTAACAAACCTGTGGTCGGTCGATGTCTGCGCTAACGACGAGAAAAAAACATGCAATTATCTTGAGTCAGTAGAAGTCGAAATCTAAGCAGGCTGCAAGAAAACGCTGTGCGCATTGTAGTTCATGTTAGTTTTTATGGGCAGTTGTAAGTGCCATTTTGGCCTTCCCTACCCAAAGGACACAATTAATTTTTTATCGAGTTTAATTCCTGCTGTATGATGACATGGTCATACTTGTGTTCTTGAAACAGAATGAATGAACGAAAGCTATCGCATGCTGGGTACCGAGATCATAGAACCTGCAATAGGCTACAAACGGCATTTACATATTTATAGCTTCTTTGGCCGAGACCAACGAAGTCATAAAAAACCAAGACATACGAGACGAACAAAATCAATCACAAATATGCAATACCATTTATCATTTTGCAATTGGTTTTCTGTCAGTGACAAAAAATGACCGATAGTAGCAAGTGTCTTACTGCGACACAAGACGGCACTTAATTTTCACAACAGACACACTTGCAGTAATTGTTGTAAACATTTTCTCTGATTCTGAAATTTGTCAGGGGATTACTTTTGGCGTCGGCCTGAACAATACGAAGCACACATGCACGTACATCGAATTGCTACTGCTGCAATCATTTCTAGTAAATGGAATAAGCCACAAGCTATATAAAATCAGTCAGTAAGTACCTAATTGCGCCATCTATTCTCGTTATTCTTGCAGCTAATGCACAGGAACATTTTTTTCTCCGTTATTATCCAGTGCAGATCCATCATTCACTGTTTCCACGCCACGGCTGATGGCGTGGCGCACATAAAGAGCATCCAGCCCATAAAATCCCATTCCAGAATCCTCTGCAAGACCTTTGGTGTGACCCGAGTCCACCTGGAGAGACTGTCTGTACGGTCGGCTGCAGAAAAAAAGCGTAAGCAAAATAGGGCAAATACATACATTCGCACATGACGGAATGACGTTGATAGCTAGATGCAATGGCGTACATAGGCTCTAGAATTTTTGTCGAAGATGCACTATTTAATGAGTACGTTTATTCGCCAATACGGCAGACAAGCAACACAAAAAAGACAGTAAACTAAGAAAAAAACACAAGCACACATGCAGTCACCCAGACACACACAAACACACCAAATAAAAGCAATAAAACACGCTAACAATTACTACCGGCTATCGGCTATAGCGGCAAAATGTCTCGTTTATTTAATGATGATATTTTATCTCCTTTCATAATGCTTCCATTATATTTTCCTCCCTTTTCCCGCGTTTCTCCGTTACTCAATACTCTCTCCGTTTCCGTCTTCTATCCCCATCCTACCTACCCTCTGCTCCCAGTAGATGAGGTATGCGAAAGACCAGGGTATCGCCGTAAGACAAAAAAAAATTTTTAAATAACACGCGATTTGATGGATTCTGTTGCACTTTTGCGGTGAACCTGTTGCTGCTAGTTTTCATTCTCGTTTATTACATGTAAGTATAATAAGTAAGTAAGCAGCATTTGTAGCGCGCCACATGTCGTGCTTGTTTGAGCCCATGAGAACATTTCTCTCAGTGTGGAGAAAAACCTCACGACATCAACAGGCAGTGCCACATCACGTAAGCCTACATTCGTCAGTGGTCCTAAAAATGAAAATTTCGCACAAACAGCTACACCGGATTTCTACCTCAAATTAATTATCTACTGAATGAATTTACCGTCTTTTACTACGAGCCAGTCTTACTAAGCAAAGACGTCGCCACGCCTTGTGGTAACATGTCATGCGGCCGTCCACCTACGCGTACACGCCCTCTGCACCGCGCTCAGTGTGCAGTGGGCGTGCAGCCAGCGCTCAATCCGTCAGTCGCAAGTAAACACGAGCTACACGACAGGATATGCGTTATTTTCACGACGGTTTTGATGTCTGACGACCTTGATCGTTGACTTTTTGAGAAAAAAAATTGACACACCACTTATCCATGTCCTTAGAACGTTCACACAAATGTTGGTTCCTCTATGCCTTTTCAGTTTTGAGCTAGGAGACAGTAATGGACAGAGAGACAGACAGACGTACGGGCAAAACCTGTAATACGGCTTACTAGGGTGGCCGCGTAATAACAGCGGATGCAGCAGCGGGCGCTGCGGCTGCTGTCACTGTCTGGAGTGATGGTAGGTCTATAGATATAAGCAATGCATTGATAGACAGAAGTTCAGCGGGTGCCGGCTTGTACGTCAATCAACAGCCAAAAAACGTGAATAGCAGGCGCGGCTTGTTTATCGCTCGATCATGCTACTGGCACCGACACCGAACCGAATAACCTCTAGCAAAACCGTAACGATACACTCGCAAACAATGCCGGTCGTAAACAATTATGATATCATTATTTTAAATATAATTGCTGTTAACTGAGAAGTGCGAAATGCGATAGGCCATTAAACCGTGCGGTATTGCGTTTTTGTTTCGATACGAAACAATCCGTCGTGCGGTAAAAAAAACCGGCGTGGGCCTATAGCGAGGGTAATAGTATATCGCACGTGCTGGCAGTGAATGTTTTTTTTACCCTACACTGCCGTGTAAAGCGCAGTTAACACGTGCTCCGTAATCGCTGACTGCTCCATCTACTTTATGTTCCGCGCGTTTACCACGAATAACCGCACTAGTGTTATCGTACTAAAGAAAAGTCTTCCGTCGCGCTGAGCTTATTCTATTTGCAGTCTGTTGAATCTGGTGGCTCGTTATATACCGAGATAGTTTATCTGCCCGCAGACAGTCATTCACCGAAGTAGTAATCACTTGACGGCGACCCGACCGGGGTGGAACTCACGATCTTCTGATCTTAAATCCGACGCCTTATACCGTTATGTTATCAAGCCACCATTATGTCAAACCGCCAGCCAGTTATCACGCCGGCAGACGTATAGACATCATCATTTTCATTAAGGATTCTGATGAAACTCGTTGCATACTGTAATACACGGTGTTGCTACGAGCATGACATTGTGTTGACGAGCATATAGCACGTGGAGCGACGACAGGAAATGCAAGTCGCTAGGCCACGCCGAGCATATCTGTAATGCAGAGTGAGATTTTGAACATACACCGTGGAACAAAAAAAATCCAAGCAAATTTGTTTCTGTCAGAACTTCCTCAAAGTTATACCGACTTCGACACGTTATGGCATAAAGATGGCCAAGACGATACAATTACATGTATGCGAGATACAATCGCTTCCCACCTCACCTTATTTGTGCCAACGCACTACCGTGTTAAACGTATAAACGTTCCAAATTGTTACATTACACAACTCTGAGTTGTTGTCTGCATTAATTGTTTTAGCGACTTAATTAAGAAGCAGTAAACTGAAATGTCGTTCATTCAGCAGAATTATAAAGTTGTATAACAAATCGTTTAAAAATTATCAGAATTTGCGCTCAAAATGTGCCCCGCACACATGGATACAAGCGCTTTCACGACGACGTCACTGGCTGATATTGCGACATCAACGATTGACCGACTGGTCAAACTACGCCCATTCATCGATCAGACGTGTTTTGAGTTCACCATCGTCAGCTATTTTGTTGTCCACTATTTTCGGCGTGGAATATTCACTACCAAAAAATTGTTAAATCACGTCGAATTGATTATGCAAATGTGAGCAAACACAGCGTAATGTATCTGCATTTAATACGGTAGTGCGTTGACGCACATTAGGTGAGGTAAAAATGACTGCACCTCACATTATTGTAACGCCCTGGCCATCTTTGTGCCAAAAATTATCAAAGTTGGCGGAAATTTGACAAAACTCTGGCAAAAAATTGCTTGGATTTTTTGGGGGGACACGGTATATAATGCTCAACCGTGATAACAACATGCGACAGCGAGCGCGCTCTCGCGGCTGCGGAAGCAACTGAAACACTACTACCAGATATCACCATGGCAACCGACAATGATTTCTCACTGAGTCACTAACCCTAACCCATATGCTCCAACACAGTAACACTGTAACACACACTAGAAAACTGTGACGGCCCAGTGCCGACCTATTTATACGGCCGTCCGCCTGACCTTTGACCGTTTGATCTGAAATTGGGTACACAGATTAGTTCTGCCGTGGGGAATGTTTGCACCAATTTGTCGTGTCCTTTAAACACTGATGCTTCTTCGCTGTCATTTCCGCTTTACCAGCGCAAATCCTCTGTCATATGACGTCCCTGTATTTTCCGTATTCTGTCCAATGTAGCCTAATAAATTAATAACGTCGCCAATGCTTTTACCAGAAGGCCTAATCGGAAGTTATATATCAACGTGGCATGTCTGCAAGGTTTTTAATCCAAAGTCTCTGCAGTCGTCTGTATCAACGTCTTCGTTTGATATTGTAGCGTTGCGTGTGTTGCTGACATTAATCTGTAGGTTACATGAAAAACAGCGCTGAGGGGTGGCGCATAAAAAAGGAACACGCACCGGCAGTGTAAAAGGCCGAGAAGTGAACACTATTTTTGTTGATGAATTGATTTGCAGCCAGCCAAAAGAATCGACCGATCGGGCACCCACATATCGCCTGGAGAAATTTTAGGCCTACGCGCAACTCCCTTTTCTCGTCGATCATATAGCAAAACTGGTTTTGCAGCTCCAGCTTAAAACATGTCGTCGAATGAAAAATTAAATGTCTCACTTTATACTGCGTCATCCTCTAGAGCGCATTACTGACGTAAGCTACAGCGCGTCATAACGCTAATCCGGCGTCGTGTGTCTGCAGTGAGAAAGAAATTAAAACTATCATGCAGCTTCGTCTCGGGGAGATGAGAAATAAATGAGAACTAAATGTAGGCTCTATATGGATTTTTTAAACTATCGTCTTACTTCACAATCTCACTTTTTCCGTATTAGACGAAACAGTTTATCAGACACTTTGATCTTTTTTGATTTAACTAAATACTAAGCCTAATTTCTCGTCCGAAATTGAATATCTCTTTACCGCGATCTATTTTTCACAATAAAAGATGTAATCCTAAAAGAAGTTTGCGCTTAAATTTAAACGTATTGTAAATCTGTAGTCATTTTTCATGCATTTTAGTATAAGTGGGGAACGCGTTCCCTGTCTGCCAGAGCCTGGAAATAAGCGAGGAGACGGCGTCCCCTGCGTAGGCTGCGTTCCCCCCAATACACCCCTTAACCATTTTGTGGTGCAGTAATTACAACTATACAAGGTCAACCACGCAACACAAGTCGATGAGGCTCAACTGGTAAACATATCATGCAAAGAACGATGAGAATCTATTCACCATTTTATGGCAAACCAGCACATAAAATGACCATAAAAGCGCACAAAACACTCATCTAGGGCTACCCGCAAACAATACCGCTGGCAGAAAAGTATTTTACCACGACTATAAATAATTATGTGAAACTGTGCATGACATTAGCAAAATGTAGGCCTCTGTAGCTCCATGGGCAGGCTTCGTATAGGTTTAACTGGATTTTTACAATAAGAAGTAAGGAAACTGCAAGAAACCAATTTCTGCAGTCTCAGCGCGTTTCTATACAGTTGCCATGCAGCACGTCGCGCATGAATGTTTTGCGTCATGTTTTACGACCGCGAATGATCTTGCTATATGGTTATCGATACCACATGTGCAAGGCTACTGGACAGGAGGTCCTACACACCATGACTCCCTGCAGAGATGCGGCCATATCACGCACTGATCACTCGATCTGTCGGCAACAGGCAAGGTCGCCCAGAACTTTGCCTGCTGCCGATCCGACCGACAAGGAGCTCAGCGAAGATCTGGAAAATCTGGCGCAATAATCTGATCAGGGACTCGCACATTTTCTACACTGTGACGACGTAGGGGAACCGCAGTTCTGGTGAATTGCAACTTTTCCATTTTACAAGATAGTGCAGCAACAGTATTAAGGTGAGGTGGGCAAAACTATTTTCCCTTACGTCAAGTTTCTTCTTGATGTTGCACGCCATGAAATATTATTAGAATCGGCCAACTTTTCACGGTGCTACTAAGAAAATAAAAGTGGATTGTTTGGGGGGCACAGTGTACTGTTGCGCTCGTACTGCCTATCTCTAGCACTATGTCTGCAGTGGTATAATGGATGCATCCATTCAACATCAGTGAGGACTGCGATAATAATAAAACAGTGAATGAGCGAATGTCGTAGCGTGTAACATTCGCGAAGTCGAATGTGGCTCTCATTTGGTCGTGTATTAGCCAAAGCATCAGCTGAACGTACTGTGTTAACCTGGTCACGCTAATGACGGTGCGTTATGCGCGTGTACACGGTAAGGTGTTTACGCTTTGCATGCACTGAAGTCACAACGGGCGGCATTAACTGACGTCAGTTGCACGTGAGACCAGCAACAGCTATTACCTAGTAGCAATAAGCAGTAAGCAGTATAGGCCTACACTACTGTTGTAAAGTTAAGCAACGATTCCAGAAACTGGAGATGCGCACCATCAACATATCGATAATACCGCAATATCGGCATCCGGCATACCGCGGTGTTTTGCCACGTCGAACCAGCTTCAAAATCGCAAAGATGGCTTGCTGTAGGGCCTAGAGTTCAGCGTGCACCACATAACAGTATATCTATGGGCATATTGCATAATGAATTCTCGGTGAAACAGCTATACAGTTTAGTCTTCCTTCAGTGGGAACTTGGAAGCACTGGATAGGCCTATACTTGGGTGAGACCGCGTGTGGCAGCTGGCATACGGAAACAAACTTGTTGTCTACGGCGACTGATAAGTCATGCGGTCGAGGTCTCGGGGACGTCTTTAGTTAGGTAATTTAGTTTATTTATGACTGTACAGAAACTAAGTAATCTCTATACGGCTGAAAAATGCAGGCCTACTTAAAGGCGTTAATTTTCCGCACAGTATAGCGGCGGTAAATAACGGATAATCTGGCATTCTGCTGAGCACATGTATGCAGTATAGCCTATACCTCATACGTATTCGTATCCCAGGTATGCTCCTGAATATGTACTAGGTAGGCATATTGACATTACTGTACTGGTTTAGCAGCGTCAATAGCCGTAAACTTGCATATGTTTCATGCCAGAAACTGATGCTGTCAGACGATCAACAGGTGCTCATACCATAAAAATTATACTCGACAAACTGTCAGTACCATGCACGACTATTATGTTGCGTTCGTTTTTACAGTCGCCTGCAGCCACGTGCAATAACTGTCCAGTCCAAAAACATTCTTGTCTTGCTCGTCAGCCGTCAATTTTGCCAGTAATTTCAACTGTTTCGAGCTCGTTCTTTCGCACTCTGGTCTGACTTATTTGCCTATTTTATGAACTTCGTTAGACTTTTTTGCGCCGATGTTTTCACTGTATTCATTCAGACGGCATAGGTCTCACGATTGGTCTCGACATCCAAGTCTTTTTAGTCTCTAACTCTGGCGTCTTGATTTTAGTCCGTCGCTCATCTTTCATGTTTGGCGTAGTACATTTTGAAGGAAGTCGGAATTCACTTCATCTTACTTCATCTTTTTATGAAAATTTAATGCACTGTTCTCCATTATTAAGCCTACTTATAATACAGTTATACTTATTGTTTGTTATTAAGCGTTAGCATCGTCAGTTTTAAGTTTTTAGATTTTGACCTTGTTCACATAAATGTCACAGTTAATATCAGATGATAAAATGCTCATAGCACCGCACTGGACATTTACATCAAAGTGCACAGTAGTCCGCATGGTGGTCGTCATCATCAGCACGCAATCGTGCATCGTGTTGCCCACTAGACTTCAATGGCACTCGCACTCACAGCCTGCCCAGCACAGCGACGTTGTCTGTAAACAGCGCCAAATTAAAAATGATCACAAGAAACGCCACGAAGGAAGTGTCAAGAATCAAGATGACGTTCGGACTGACGACTAGATTGCGACACGGAAACGATCTAATCGGAAGAGCACAATCAGCGAAGATCCGCAAAAAATGGACAAGAAGCAGAGGTGGCAGCTCTTGGACAGACACGAATGGCGTCGGAGTGTGGCCCAATGTGTCCACGTAGTGGACGCGGGATGAATCAAGGTCAAGGTCAAAGTCACGGAATGGAAGGACCGGTGAGAAAAAGCTCATAGACAGGTGAACATTTGCCGAATCACCACAAATAGCACGATGTGTATATATAAATACATGGTCAAAGGCCGTAATTCACCCGCGACGCCTACAGGGCTCAACGACAAACACTTCAGAAAACAGTAGCTTGCTGTCTCTATATGTCCAGGGTTGTACGTGCGTCGATCACGCCACGTCACCGAGACACCCTGCTGTTGAGTCAGTACCGGGGACGGACCTACATCATACGAGTGTGTGACGTTTGTTCACACGCCAATCAGACACTGAACCGTCACGCCGCCGCCACTCAACCGGCCGGCTGAACGGCGTCTGCGGTTTTTACATGACGAATAAACAGCTAGTTATGACACAGCAAAGCTATAAGCTACAACTGAGCGAAAGAGTAAAACCCAAACTCCACTACTTCAATTAGCTAAGGACTTGTGTCCAACAAAGGTAAAGATAAAGAAAAAGAGTGGTGTACAGCTCTTAATGACAAACCCATCGCAGAACTATACGGAGTGTCGCCTGCCATATAGAATCACACAGTATTAGCTGCAACCCGACACAAGTGAACGCGCCCCGCCTTAACCCCATCAGCAGCCAGACAGGCCGGTACTCGACTTGTCTAACCCGGAGGGATGGAAGGCTGAGTTGACCGTCTTGCTAATTATATACCTAGATGGTTTACCTGTCTGCTGACAATCACTCATCTGATCTGAGTAGTAATCACTTGACAGTGCCCAGACCGGGAGTCGAACCCGCGACCTCTCGATCGTAAGTCCGACACCCTACCGTTGCACCGCCGAGCCATCGTCGTACAAGTGGAGAGCATTCTGACATGTCCGGGTGTTGTCAGATTTTCTTCGATTTTTAATGGACTTGCTGAAGAATGTGTTGCAGATTGGCTGCAGATTTTCAATTTGTTGCGGATTTTGTCGAGCCCAAAACTTGTGGCACAGCATGTGGTACATCTAATCCGCAACCAATCTAAGAAAGTGTAGTTTGCGCCGCACAAAACGTCGACACGTATAAAAGAGAACATAGACTGTAATGGCACTGACGAGTTCGACTTAACAGCAGAGAACCTGCAGGTAGTTGGCAATCGATCGACAGCAGAGTAACACAATCGAACGACGACGACAGCAGAACTGGCACCTAGTAAATAAACCTGAAACGTTTATTGCGTGCAGAAGTTCGACCCGACGTCACGTCGCTGCTATAGGGCGTGCCAACGAGTAATTACATACAACGACCGACCGACGCCTTGTCTAATATGAATTTCACGTGTAAACAGCATCTCACTCACCTATAGGTCTTCAGTGTTACTAATTCAGACTCGAAGCAAAATAACTGCGTTCAGAAAAGTCCGTTTTGTCGCACGGCTCTAAGAGAAAAAAAGTCTTTTAACGAAATATCAGATAACACAGATGACGGAACGGCGGTTCTACGATCTGACAGTGATTGCATTTGTTCGCTGTCTCATCATAAGTTAAGTAAAACATGGGACTTTTAGCACTGCATTTAAACGACTGGAAAATGTTGCAACGAGATGCGTTTTGAGAGCCGAAAATGCGTCAAAATGCGTTTACCACCGGCGCTCTGTTCCGGACTTCGCTGCGGGAGCTGATAACACTCCACACACTCCATAGCTAAATTTGGGTAAAAAGACGGAGTGAACAACAATGGGAAGGAAAGGGAGAATGAAGAAACAAAATATCGAAAAGTTATAATAACTCAGTGCACTTTTTCAAAACGAATCAATCTATCAGTTATATATAACTGAAGTGAAGCAATAGTGCTTGGATGACCAGCATTCAGTAGTATACAACAGGACAGACTGTAGCAGAACATACATGTAGGCTTACAGCCGGTGACAATGATTCCGAATGTTTAATGACGACGACGACGACGAGAACACAATGTGAGATGGAATACTGCAGTGCGTGCTGAGCGCCAAGTAATCCGGCGAGCGACGCACAAATAATGCATGATAAAGAGACCAGGTTTAGTCATGCATGCTACATATACACTCTTCACCGACCGACCGGACGATGGCTTGCTGTGACAACGACGAAACGCGAACTTACTCCGCATTTAATCCCCACTTTCCGACGAATAACACAAGCACCAAACTAACGGCGAAAACGATTTCTTGCACATGTAGGCTACATTTTCCACCTGCAGAGAATGTCTCGGTGTCGGAAACTCTTCAAACAGAATATAGGCCTATACTGAAA
>Ga0209671_1000976_pt1 | contig 22109 bp, 8 predicted proteins | sample WorMetHERISLAND2_2_FD_187401 | JGI IMG/M metagenome (GOLD analysis project Ga0209671, IMG submission 187401) | Marine gutless worms symbiont microbial communities from Max Planck institute for Marine Microbiology, Germany - Olavius geniculatus... | ecosystem: Host-associated > Annelida >... | reverse complement strand
TGCCCACCCGGTCAAACAGCCATGATCAGGAGTGACAAAGTTCTCCACATCAGTCGACAACTCTTTGAACATGTTCTCCAAGCTGAACAATAATAACACACACTATATGTTGCTGTAGTTAGAAATCAAATCACGTCCAGCAATGTGAATTGTTGCATATGTTCACCTGCCAGAGATGCCACATAGGCCTACTCTCTCTCATTCCCAGGCTGGGGTTGGGTCACCAGTCCAATCCTCTCCAGTAAATCCCACAGGCATCATCACATAATGGATCAACTGAAACTTGGAGATCGAGTCACATCTCCCACAAGTCTGGTCATGTGCCAAACATTAGAATGCCACATATCCAAATGTGTGCTCTTTAATTCCAATGTGTTTCAAAAGGAAAAACTTGTAATATAAAAAATCTTTGGGTGATTCCAAAAAATAATCTTAAAAACTTGCACTTACTAGTTGAAAATGGTTCAACATATTATGACATTATGGGCCAGTTGCACCAACCAATTTTAAGTACGTACTTAGTTAAGTACCACTTAAATTAAAGTGCTACTTGACCGGCTACTTAAATCGATTCCATTGCACCAAGACAATCTGCACATCTATTAGCTAAGTAGCAGACTTAATTGTAATGATGCCTGCCACTGGCTAATTTCGATCACGTGATGACAGCATTTCCTTGACGACCAATTACGTAATAGTTATCATGCTTCATGGACAACAATGGCCATCGATCGAAATGCCATATATAAATTGAAATAATTTCGGAACAGCATAATTTTGAGCAAAATGTAATATATCGGCCAAATATACGAGGCTGATACATGCTGGCTGACAACGAATATAACTTGACAAAATAAACTTTGTAGACTACGCTGAACTCGTACATGTCAGCGCACTGCTGTTTAGAAAAGTGATTCGTTTCCACTTAAAAAGATCTGAGCTGTAAATACTCAACGACACACAGCATTATCCATGTGTATTTGCCAGTTTTCTTCACTTTTGTTTCTGGTATATAAGAACTGTCACCTAAAATCGTCAATTTAGAACGATAACTTCGTCACGGTTCACTAAATGTTTCTCATTTTCGCCAGCTGCTTAAATTTAAGTGGCCAACTTTGGCCACTTATTTTTATGTGACATTTAAGCAGGCTGGCCTGCTTAAATGGTGTTGGTGCAATGCATTTTCTGCTAAGTACGGTGGTTAAGCATGTACTTAAATTTAACTATGTTTGGTGCAATGCACCCTAAATGTATCATTCTGTGCAGAATTATACACTCTTTCAAACTGCAAAATTTTAAACATTCTTAGAGACTTTGCTAAAACAGAGAGATATAATATAAAACGAACCTTGGAGGCTTGGCTACATCCTTTTGTACACTGAATGAAAGACCTTACATGCAAACACAATGACAAGAAAAACACATATACTGTTATATTGTATTATCTGGTAAAAACAGCATAAATAGCAAATTATATCAATCTTCATTAATATCAAAAATCTACATTACGATGACAGTGCCAGTATCAGTGCTAAAGCTTTATGTTTTGCTGAAAATACTCAATCGTGTGGTATCAGCCCATCACTATAGTGCATTCAGCACTCTGCAGGTTCACAGTTGAAAGGATTTTCCACAACGGCCACTAATGATTCACCACTGCAGATCTAATGGCAGTTTGGCCAAGTGTTTCCTGGAAAATGTGACTACCCTCAAATCTAATCTTCCCTCCCCATTCCCCAAGTTCCCAAACAAATGACCCTGCCAAGTGTCATACCGTTCCATCCAACAGTATTAAACCCCGTTTACATGATGAAGCAAACATGAAACAAAGATGAAGCAAACATATTCGAAATACATGTGCATGACGTGTGCTCTAAGTTTGCTTCACGTTTTGCTTCATGTGGGGGCCTATGCTTCACGTTTGCTTCATCATGTAAACAGGGTATTAGCAGGTTGCACAAGTGTGACAAACATCAGCTGTCATAACAGCTGGCATCACCAATGCCACCTCAAATGCACACACACACACACACACACACACACACACACACACACAATAAGCATGGCCAAACTGTTATCTCATAGCTTGATTCCAAAACAAGAGCAAACATTTCTGAACTCTGAGCCTAATGACGTCTCAAAGTTATCTACATAAGATTCATTACTCACAATGTTTAAAAGACATAAGAGTATAAACTCTACAAACAAGAAATCTGAGCTAATGCTCATGAGATGCACGAGAGCCTATAGCAGTTCCTGTTCGCAGATAATCTTGATCTATATCCATCCCTTTCGTTGCAATTCACTCTTTTGCAGCCAAAAAATCACTAAAAACTCCCATTTTTAGGGTTTAAGGTCAATCAAAGTCATCAATGTTGACAATCCTAAGAAGCTCGTCGCCAGTGCTTGTTATGTTAAGTGGCATATCTGTGCCTATCTGCAACCATTTTCACATTAGACAAGCCAGCAGCGGATAAATAACCACTTTTAAGAGGAAACCTTTTTTGACACTTGCATGCACAGGCCTCCTTGAACCTAGAAGGTCCGGACTTAAATTGCTAAAATCTACATTCAATGCCAAAAATTTCATACGCAGGTTGTTTTGGTCTATCTCCAGCCATTTTGGCGCAATTCACTCTTGAAATGTGTGTCGCAGCCCGAAATCGCGAAAAATTCACCAAAACCCCCTACTGCAGGTGTTCAAGGTCATTCAAGATCATCGATGTTGACATTTCTAAGAAGCTCGTCGCCAGTGCTTGTTATGATGAGCAGCATGTCTGTGCCTATCTGCAACCATTTTCATGTTAGACGAGCCAATAACGGTGGAATAATGCTTTTTAAAGGGGGTGCCCCTCTTTCTCCCTTTCATTCATGGGGACCCCTTTCACCGAGTGGCATGAAATTTTGTCACAAAATACCAGAACTCTAAGCTATCATGTGGTGAAAACCAGAAGTTTCTGTCTCACCTGGGCTCCAATCGGTACCGGGTTGTGACAGACACCAAGACAGAATTATTATAGCTAATACGTGCTATAGCCATGCTAGTTCTCGCGCGCAATAATTAATGGCATGAAGAAACTTACCATGTGCTTGTCTGACACCATGGTATGGATCTTGACCCAGAATAACCACCTTTGTCTACATACAAAATCAGATAAGATTAAACACACAACAATAATTTGCCACTGACAGTTACTTCTGTAGTGAAATACCAAATTATGTATAAAGATTAAAATTTTGATTTACTTCATATGCACAATACTAAAATCAAACTTATCAGCTTTAGTATATGAAAAACACCATTATAACTAGCACTAAGTTTCATTTTGTGCATCTAGTAAACTGATCCGGAGTTATCAGTACTCAAAATTATACCAGACCAAGTTGCAAAGCACAGCAAGTTTTCACAGGATACAGCCATATACAGCACCAAAACACCAAATCGTAAAGCACCAAAGCAAAATAGTTGATGAGTACTACTAGCAGCCTACTAGATAATTTGTACTACTCACATCCAGTATGTCAGTCATACGTGTCCATGCAAATACTTCATCGGCTGGGGGATAAACAACATGCTTCTTCCGTTCTTCCTCCACAAATTTTGCCAACTTCAAATAAATACAAACTCTACTCAATCATTATAACTATACTATTGCAGTGCAAGTATTAAAGTCCAAATTGTAACTAACAGAGCACAAAGATATCCAATTTGTAAAAAAATAATAACCATGCAGATTGCAGATTATATTTCATCGCAAATAAATTGTGGTGCTATCCATCAATCAAGGCATTTGATACTGGTCTTGTTAAATGACTGAAATTTATTATTAACATTGTGATGACTTATAGTTACACAAACACTTGTACTGACACCAGAAGAATGAAAACATTCTGGAACGAAAGATTGTGCAAAAAGCACATAACTACTGACTACATAAAATTATATTCAATATGTTCCACATTTTGAGTCAAAGCCACAAAGCTACTAAAAGACAAACTATGTAAATACTAGCAAACGTATTCTTCGGTAATTTAATGGTTTAATTAAATCATATTTATGCAAATCACACAGGGGCATCTACGTCCATTGAGGACTACACTCAAAGAGTATAACTTTTCTCAAGGGTGGCAATTTCTAGGGCTACAGGAGGGGGGCAGTCATTGTTCTACCAGTACTTGACCAGAAGTCTTTTGCAAGGCTAAAAATGCACCAAATTCATTTTCTGCCAAGGCTGCACCTCGGACCCACTGGGGATCTTACGCTCCCTAGATTCCCTAACAGGCTAGTCAGTGAAATATCCCCATTATCACTTCATTCGACGCCACAGCCTCTTCCCCCTTAGAAAATTTTCTGCTGGCCCCCATGCCCATGAGTAAAAATGCCACCATCCGTCATTAAAAGCAATGCAGCACTGACTAAGCTTGATGTGGGAGGGGTTCAAGTCGACGTTGAGAGAAGGGGGTTAACATTGTGGAGGGGCTTGCTCAGTGTGTCCAAGGGGGATAGACGCCCCTGAAGTCACATATACCTGTTGAAAATAAGGTTTAGTGAACTCCGGTTCCAGGGCTTTAAACCACGTCATTCCGAGATCTCTAACAAGTCCTCGGGTTTGTGTATTGGTGAGCTTCATCTTAGCTTTGAGTCGATTTGCTGCAACTTTATCCTTCAGCTCTGGACTAAGAATGCCAGTGGTACTCTGATCTGCCAGCGTACTGCTGTCATCTCTCATGACCTTCTTCTCATCTGGAAGACTGCTGTCCTGATATACATACAAACAACAAACAAACTGACAGGCTATTGCAGCTAACCTAAAAGTACTCACTTAATGCAGCATTAGCATTTGTATCACAGCAATATGTACCATACCACATTATGAACATTTCATAACCATCTATTCCACTGACACTTTGCAGCGGGGCCGGTTACGATCACCGATTGGTGAAAATAAGTTGAGAAAGTTAGTATCACCGATCGGTGATTTTAACCTTCTAGGCTAAAATCACCAACCGGTGGAAATTATATAGAAAGTTAAAATCACTGGTTGGTGATTTTAACCTTTGTTGCCAAGATCACCGATCGGTGAAAAAAAGAGATAAGGTTAAAATCACCAATTGGTGAAGCCAATTACCAACGCCAAAATTACCGATCTGCTAAAATAAATGACCAGAGATCGGCCATACTTTTATGGCCTCATAGACTACATGTACGCCAAAACAATTTCACGTAGTTTCCGTTTGTGGTTAACTAAAGTAAGTAGGTAAAGTAAGTAAGACTTGACTTGGCGAAAATTGGGATTTGCATAGGTTCTAAAAGATTTGTATAATATCCATAATCCTACTATTTATAACACCGTTAATTTTGGGCATCTAAGTAAAATGCTAAGATGCAAACTAAGTACGTTATTTTATACTGCAGAACCTATATTTGGCATCACTTTTGAACTGGTGCAGAAGCTACTCACTAACTATTATAAATGGCTGGACAAATAATAAATTGTATTCCACATATATATCACAAAAGTACATAGGGTCAGGTATGTGTAAATATCACGGTTTCGCCACGTTGGCGATCGTAGTTCACATGGCTAGTATCACCGATGGGTGATTTTAGCCTAGAAGGTTAAAAGCACCAGTCGGTGATACTAACCTTCCGACTTATTCTCACAGATCGGTGATCCTAATCACTTCACTGTGCAGCACGGAATTGGAAAACTGACAAAGTATGAATAAAACTGATAAAAAAATAGCAAACTAACAGTAAACAGAGTGCAGAAATACAAATGCAAAAATTAACATCGGTGTTAAAACCGTAACTGAAAGCTTAATGTTACATTGTGTAACATGTGAAAGAAAACACACAATCAGTCTATAATACCACTGATTTTGTGCAAGCTGCAAAATGCTTTGGAGATTTAATTTTGCATTTTACAAGCTGCCCATTTTCCACATTATGCATTCAACGTGCATCCACGAAATGAATTTGCTGACAGACAGAGACAACAGCAACACGACAGTCCATAATTTCAAAAACATCTATCGCGTAAGTACGATAGATAGTACGACAGCTGTACCTCGAGTGAAGTTTCATCTCTTTTCCGTTTACTAGGACGAGTACATTCCGAAGCAGTACTAGCACCTGCAGTCTTCGTATGGTATTCGATGCTAGTAGCAGACTGTCGCTTAAAGAAGGTATTTATTTTCGACTGGCCGATCATTACTAAGAGTATCATATGTTCACATTTGTGTTTAGTTTTGCCTGAGTACACGATATAACGGGTAAAGTTCATTAAACGTTTAAAACTTTAGAGCAAAAATCGCGCTACAAAATATTGATTAATAGGGATGGGTCAACATCAGGATTCGATATCGAACAAAAATTCGCGATATCGATACGATACCAACATATTACAAGCCAAAGCAGGGTTATGCACTGATCGACTTGTCCAACTCAGCTGGTGTAATGCGTAGTTTTTTATGCGGTACATATATGCTGTATAGCGCGTATAAAATGACACGATTGTCGTCGGTCTGTCTGTCCGTCTTTCGTGGGTAACGGATGTACCCTGACTAACGGGTAGGTCTTAGGGGAAAATGAGTGAGTGAGTGACATTATACGTTTTAAAGGAAAATTTTCATACGAAATAGCCTTTTGTCGAGGCTAAAATGCAGATGCTCCAAATTGTTACATTACACGGTGAATATCAGCATCAGATTGTTCATCTTTTCATTATCAATTCCACAGAAGACGCCACGTGATTTGATAATTTGCTGGTATTAAATATTTTCCACTGAAAATAACAGACAACAATTAAAATAGCTGACTAATAAGCTCAAAACATATTTAATATGAATGAGTGCTGTACAGCTTGACCAGTTGATCGTTAATGATGCTATCAGCCGTGGCGTCACCTCTGAACCATTGTGTACACCTTGAACATAAATTTTTATAATTTACAGAAACTTATAATTCTGCTAAATAAATCACACTTTAGTTTATTGTGCTTTATTAAGTCGTTAGAACAACCACAGTGACAACAACTAAGCATTGTGCAACAATTTGGAACATCTGCGTTTTACACGGTAGTGCATTGACATAAATTGAATGAGATGGACAACGAATGTACCTCACATATTTCTATCATCTTAACTAGCTGTGTGCCAAAAATTGTCAATTTAGTGGAGATATGACAAAGTTCTGAAAAAACAAGTTCGGCCATTTTTTGGCACACCCTGTAGAAATACACTGCTTTTACCTTGAGAATTATATCTGTTTATCTTAACTGTAAGTGTCTGCAAGCTACAATCTGTTCTGCAGGGCAAGTTATTGCCATTTACAACTGCAATTTTATAAATTTCAAAAGCAAAAGAGTACACATATTTAAACTTTTTAGTAAATGAAACATTGGTTTTCTGATTCTCTATGCCTTGCAGATTTCAAAATGTTTACAAATCTGCACAGAAGTCTGACAAAAATACATAGAAAGCTAGACAAACATTCACAAAAAATCAAAACACCTTACAGCTTGTTACATTCATTGTAGTAAGAGAAAAAAACCACTTTGCATAGAAAGTTGCAGTTGGCACTTAGTTTTAGAGCAAACGAAACACATCACTGCAGCAGAAAAATTTGTTTAATATCAAAAAACCACAACTATCTGACATCTAAACACCCAAATACATTCAATATTTAGAATGACCTAAGGTAAGGTTTGTACACAGAAGTGGGAAAATAACACACCACATGATATACGAATCCAGTAATGTCACAGACATTATTACTGTGGCTAATATTATGACTGACAGATTCAGAACATCTGATGTCATTTTCAAACAGTGAAAATTGCATTCCAGCTAGAAGATGGCGCCATGGGTGTGAGTGACCTCCAAACACAGTATACTCTAGGTCATTTCGGGGACGGCCATGCAACTGTCTACCAGCTAGTGATCACTATGTGCACTGAAATCTTGTGCTTTTTCAAAGTGCAAAAAAAACAACTGCTACTGATCCGTAAATACCACTTCAATGTTAGCAAATTCTAACTAAAAGTAGCAACTATGAATTTCTTCTAGTGTGTCTGCTAGACTAGGCACATGAAATCAGCCAACAAATGTCAAACCCAGTTATGAGTGAAGACTTTTTGAGACAAAGTGCAGCAGGTAATGACATCAAAACAGGGGAAGAAATGGTCTTTCAAACAGTGACCATCTCTTTGAATCATTAGATTACGTTTATCTTTGCAGCCTTCCCAGCTAAGTGCCTGACCGTGGTAACGACAAACCAAACATAAACAACCTCGATAAACACAAATCAAAACAACTTAAGCTAAACGTAACAAAACTAAACAAACCTGTGTATAGTTGCTTCTTGTAACAACAAAAAAGAAAACTGATACAGTCAGTTCTAACATAAAAGTACAGCGCCTGAAGCCCATCAAGAGACAAAAATAATCGTACTGTACTGAAAACTGCTGACTAGGAATCACCGTCAAAATCAGTAACAATCAATCTAACACAAGATGACAAGTCACTGTAATTACATGCACAATCCACCACAGTTGTTAGCTGTCAGACATGTTGCAGCACAAATGGATGATTACATTTAGTTCTTCTACATGGGTGGCAAATACACGCCAAAATTTTTATCATAACTTGAAGAAAAGTGATCCAATGTTAATAAGTTTTGGTACGAATATTCCTGATACAACTGAGTGAGTGAGTCCCACACGACACAGTATAGGTCATTTCGGGGACGGTCTTTCCAGGTGGAATGCACACAAACACATAACAACGGAACAGTAAGTTTAACCTTTACAGAAACACAAAATACCAAAAACAAGCTAAACCTATAATTGCAAGAACTCCATTAGGTGAGGTGGGAAACTAAACTGCCATTTGATGGCCAGTTGTGTCAGGAATATGTGCACCAAAATTTGTATAATTGGATAACCCTTCTTCAAGTTATGGCAAAACAAATTTGGGTGTTTTTTTATGCCTCACAGTGTAAGCTGGGTCACAGTCAGTAACAGAGAACATTAAAATGCTATCAGGCCAGTCACTTATTTAATCAGTTAACTAAATAACAATCAAACAACGGATTACTTCATCACCAGAAAATTTGCAAATACAGAACTAAACAATGCCAGTTTAACCCTTCAGCAGAATAGCTACAAAAGTACAACATCATACAATCAGGCCAGCCAGCTCAAGCAATAACCATACACCGAAAATATAACAAGAGATTCAAAACTATGGCACTACAGTACATACAACACAAAGTATTGAAAGTAATATGGATTGGCTGGCCAACACTTAACCAATGGACACAACACACTCAGTGATAAATGGCATATCTAATGATACAGTGGGGCAAGGAATACTTCAAACGGGTAAATATGAACATACAAACTATCCAAGCGATTCACCTTAACATGGATGGACAAAGCGAATATGGTAAGACAGTACAATTGATAATAATGACAATGATGATAAAGTGACTGTGACACAAACTGCATAGTAAATGATTGGCACTTTGTCTCCCAGTTGCTACTAAGACTTTGTCTGTTACATAGAACACATGTCAACGTACTGCAACACACATGTACACTCTACGGCAACTTTTTTCTACACAAATATAACCAAATAAACATACTAACCATCTTTTCCAACAGCAGAACCAGAAAGTTTATACAGCATTGGACTATAATGTTCTGACACGAGACGGTAATATATTATAGTCTAAATGGCAAATAAACAACAAGTATGATCAATTTCAAACGTGAATTTCAGTTCTGAATGCAAGTACAAGATTATGACAATCTGTTCCCTGACCTTTGACCTTTTCAGCATGAAAGCTCTCAAAATATGACACTTCTGGACTGGATACAGCATCTCCGTCAGATGTATAGGTTGCTCATCAGTTATAGATTGCGCATTTCATTCGTGATTGTTGCACTGTCTGGTAACTCTTAACTTTGACCTCTCAATCACAGTTTTACAATTTAGGTTACATTCTGCCTCTTGGGAGTTGAAAATCAAAATCCGAACTTTTGCAATTTGTCTGTCTTCAGTTATTAAGCCCAGACTGCATATGTGAACAGAGAGTGACAACTGATGAGCTTGTACACTGACATCTCAATTATACAAGTTCTCAGGAAGCGGCATTTCATATCAGCAAAATTGTCAGGAAGTTTGAAAATCATGTGGCTAAAAGATCACGTGGTTATCCATTCGTCACTTGTGACGCTTTCTGTGCTCGAGTCACATAAACGCTAGTGATCTCGACCTAAAAATGACAAGCTGAGCTACATGCTCTGAGCAAGCGGAATAGCAATTTTAAACTATCCAGGTCATTCCATATGAGAGTAAGTTGTGTAATCCGGGCTTGCATCGAGTGTGAAGTACTGAAGCACAAGATTGAGATCATATTCACATCTGGCATGGCAACTGTGAAAAATGCCACCGAATCATCAGTTTTGCATCACCCTATACTACTGGTACAACGCTGCACAATTTGCACCAGCAGCATGGCTACAAAGCATGAGAAACAAGTTCCCTGAGTTTTTCTGACTTTTCCAGAGCCAGAAACTTACTTTTCCATAGGTTACCACAATAACAGGCAATTGCAGTAATGGTAATCTAGGGAAGTACTATAAGCTCCAGTGTAAGCTGCAAACGTACTTTTACACCATTTTGCACCAGAGAAATCACATCTGGTGGCAGTATTTTCTTTGTTACAATTCTTACCTGCAGTTGTACAAAATTTCCTGAGTTTTCCAGATTCAGAGAATTCCCTGAATATTCCAGGTTTTCCAGGTTTGTAGCCACCCTGACAAGCCTTCATACAATTACACCACCAAATGACAACATGCATCCACCAAATCACACTAATTAACAACAACAGTGAGACACTCGCAGCTCAACAAGCAAAATACTTAACCAAAAATTCAATACTATATGAAACAAAACATGTAAATAATACAGTGCAGAAATGATGTGAAATGACAGCAGGAGCCAAATTTTCAAAACTTTTCTGTAAGACATTTTCTTAAGACCTTCCTATGTCAGGTGGTTCAGGAATTCCAAAAAAAAGTTTTCTTTTCTAAATTTTCAACGACTTTCTTTGCGTTTCCAAAGAACTTCTTCTTTTCTTATCTTCCTAAACTAGTTCAACCAATCAGACGCACTTATACCGACCATATGACTTGATCACCTTAGTTGCAAAACTTCTTTGGAAAACTTCTTATCTTGGCACGTTGACGAAAAATGCAATTTACACACTGCTTCATTGTTTAAGTTGACCAAACGTCAATTTGCTTTACTCATTGCCGATTTTACCGCAGCATCACAAAAATAACATGATATCGCATATGACGTCTAAGCTAAGTGTCAATATTGCGTACTTTTTTTTACAAATTTCGTTTTACTACACAGCTTTCTCCATGTAGGACAAGGAAAGTTAGTGGTTTCCTACACATTTTTGTAAATTCTTCCTAAAAAGTTTCCAAAGAAGTTTCAAAAATCAGCATACTTTCTTTGGAAAAAAAGTCTTCCAAAGATCTTCCTAAGAAGTTTCGAAAATTTGGCCCCAGATTTATGCAAACCTTTCAAGCAAAGCAATAACAATCAATACAAAATTTCATCAGCTGAAACAACCAGACAACTAAACAAACTGAAAACCAAGGCAGAAACGTTTGGTTTCCATTCAACTGGTACATTCCTTGACGTAAACATACGTCAGGCCACATCCCTAATTGATGGCAAGAAAATCTTTCGGTACCAACAAAACGACCTTCAGCGGGCCAGATTTTATGCAAAGCACAATCTACAACGCCAACACGCTAACAAAACTGCAAATCACCCAAGCATTTCAGCAGCAACAGCAACCTTTATATGCATAACAAAAGTGCAGAAAAATCTACACTACTAAATGAAATACAACTAGCTTTCGAACATTTCCGACAACAAGACAGACTCACGTTTTACACTGTGTAATAACAAATACATTTGACAGACAAGAACCGCTGGAATGCATGACAACACTCATACCAGCACTACGTCAGCCTGATGACACACATCACAGATACAAACACACAGGGCAACTAAACGATCGAACAAGTGAAGCCGAAACTTACGCAACGAGCAAACAGAGCTTGACTAACAGACCACAGGTTGTAATAAATAACAAATGGATGAACGGCTACTGGAAAACTGGGGTGAAATCGACACAAAAGCTACATCGGCCATGCTGTGCAATGACGCCAAACAACGTATGTCGAATAAATTACAGATGCATACAAGAGAAAAAACAATCCATAAATATGCAACGAGCAAATACCTTGATTACAACAAAGCTTATAGTTACTTTTGCAATGAAAATCCAGCTCACATGTAGTTCGGAAAATAAAACAATAAACCTTTCAAGCGAAGCAACAACAATCAGCGCAGAATTTTATCAGCTTAAAGACTAATTTGGAATATTTTATTAAAGTTTTCAGATGTTGCTTTATCAGTTATGGTCACAAGTTGAATACTACGACAGCACAATAAGTCATGACACTGGTCTACCTCATGTCAAACTAGTCTAGGAAAAACAAACAAATTCACAACCAGAATTGCAAGTCATAAACACATCTGCAATGCACCTTAGATGTCCTGTATCATTGTAGTGGTGCAAAAAATGCCACATACAGCACACTGCAGCATTTGTTCAACACTAACCTAGTGTACACTATAATAAACTTTTACCTAGAGTAGCACTACTGAATAAGACAACAGCAATAATAAGATAAGAAATTACTGGGAACAATCCGACATCGACAACTAGCCGTAACACAAAAACTTCATTTACATTAACTGCAGTGTAAACATCAGTTATAAGTCAAACAGTCTGCTCAGAGAAGAAAATTAATTTCAGAATAATGTCATTTCATGGTATTCCTTTTTTGTAACGCATAAAAATTGCTATTTTCATATTTCGCAATTTGAAGCACTTCAGTGAAATGGTTATACACTCAACATCTCACATGCAATTACAAATAATCATGACTGCACAATGAGACAATATCATCCACTTGTGAAAAAATAACAATAATCCAAATAATAAGTTAATTTCCTTTGACAATCCAACATATGAAGTACCTATTACGAGGTAATGTCAAACTGCACCTACCCTAGAGAAAATATCCAGTGCCGAAAAAGACATAACTATTGGACTACTGGTCAGTGCAAAACATCAGCAGTCTCGCCAGTCATCGATGCACGTTGCAAATGGCGTGAATGGTGGCGAGAGACGGATTGAGCTTAGGAGCTGACGGACTTTCTGGCCTGAGAGAGCCGATAGGCCACGGCTGCTACCAATGCTGCTCCTTTCCCACTGCCATCCTCTGACAACATTAGCTTCACCTGCAGTGAAGCAAGTCACCATCATCACCATCATCATCATCATCATCATGAGCTGATACAATAACACAATTATTGTAACATACCATGCATACACCCACATGTGGCTAATAAAAATGCCATCAACTACAGGTGTATAGAAAAAGAAAACCCCCGATAGTCTGATGCAAGCACACAGTGGCAACACTAAAACGTAACATATGTGGCTCTGCCTACAGCTAGAGAGCAGAAACATAATAAACCTAATTATTCAAAAGTTTGTACACTACACACCTTTTTCTTCAACTTATCCACTTTCAAGAATTACTCTTTGAAGTCAGATTGCTCCACACCAAGCCAAACTTATGAAAAATGTGGCAGGCTTATGCATAGACCTGTTTTCTTACTCGCTCGTAGGTAAATCTTGCCCACTTTTCTCAAGCATGAAATTCCAAAGTTCCGTCAAAAAATTATAATGTGGTTGATTAAAATTTAGTGTAATATGATTACTTTTTTGCTATAATTCCCTAAATGATACAGGAGATGTGATCTCCATTAAATCACATGGAAGTTGATTCAGTGATTGGCTTCCTTTAAATATAAGTGCGTGATACCAAAAGTGGAAGCGATTAATCTGCGAGTTAAAGTTAGCCTCTGGTTAGCAAACCCGTAAGTCACCCTACACATGGAACAATCGACCTTAAACAGCCTGCTTTGGGTATCAGGGTGGTTTAAGGTCGTTGATTTTGGTGTCAATTGAAAGGGCGTATGGAACTTCCTATTAGTGATTATTAGCAAACTTGGCCTTATTTCGACCATTTTTATGGCGACTTACTGGCTCAACATCGCCAATATTTTGTACCCCTCTTATTTAGCACCCTCGATCAACCCCTGTCAAGTTTCTGGAAAAAGCTTTACGGATCCTGGAAGTAGAGTCTTACCTTCGCTGCAATAAAAGTTAAAGGTGGTGATATAGCTCTTAATAGGAAGCCTATCTCAGTCCTACGAAGCATCACCTGCCGTATGGAATCACAGTGTTACCTGCCACCCGACACAGGTGAACGTGCCCCGCCTTAACCCCAGCCAGATAAGCTGGTACTCAATTTACTTACCCCGGAGAAATGGAAGGCTGAGTTGACCTAGGCAGCTGGTTACATACCGAGATGGTTTACCTGCCCGGCGGCAGTCACCCATCAAAGTACTAACCCGGCCCGGCTTAGAGTAACTTCATTGATCGGATGAAAATAACACGTTTCCGCTACGCCAAACCACCAAGCAATTACTGAGGCTAATCACTTCAAAAACTGTCTGACTGCTCAATGTATGCAAAATATATATGATCTACTTTTTTATGCATCAACGTGTAGACAATAAGTACTAGAGACAAATGCAAGCAAATGTTAAAGGTGGTAAGCAAAACTCACATCAATGCCGGGCTTTATGAGTGCCTTGGTCATCTTCATCATGAGCTGGTGGAAGTGAGGATGGAAGCGATACAAACTGCCATCGACTGCCACGGTCACCTTCGGCTTGTTGACACGATTCACCAGAACTGCAATACCTGTGCAATGAATTGACAGCTGTTCAGTTCAACATGAAACTGTAACTTCTGCCGACTTCATGGTACCGAGTTTTAACTTTGCTATGAAATTTACTTAACAACAGAGAGCAGTTCCATAACCGTATAGCTGATGAAGCAGAAGCTGGAATGGTAGGGAATGATCTCCGTGCGGCATATCAAGCGATCAGAGACTTTGGAGGTAACACGCAGGCCCAACACAGTGGTTCACCGATCAATGACTTATTGGGTGTTCCCTGCTAGTCAGACGAAGACACCATGAGATGCTGGGCAGAACACAACGAAGGCGCTTTGAACCACCCTCGCAGTCCACCATGTCAGGAGCTCGATGATGCTGCGAATACCACACTGAATTACGGAAAGTGGGGACCTTTGTACAGCTGACTGGGCTGCCTGGCCGGCCGGTGTGCCAGCCTGTATTTGCAAGCTGCACGCGGCAGCTGTGCGATTGACGGCTCTGGTTAGTGACGAAAAGTGCATTAGAGATGTGTATACACAACGATGTGCCATACAAATTGACAACCTGTGCCTTTTTTACCTTTTGCCAGACGATAGCATCCCAGATGACGCTCCCAGTCTAGATGAAGTCCAGCGCACCATACGGAGACTGAGGGATGGCCGTGCCATGGGGGCTGACGATATTCCCTGTTTTGCCGAGCGATGGACTATATCATGGATCGTGTCAGTCGTAAAGTCGGCATCCAAGTTGGCCAGCTCACTTTCGTGGACACTGACTACGCTGACGACATTGCTCTGCTTGTTGACAAGGAGGAAAGCTTCTGCACCGCTCTCGCAGCAATGGATGAAAAAGCTTCTAAGTTCGGTCTTCGGGTCTCTTAAACCAAGACAAAGCTCCAGAATCTTGGTTCGGGATCGACGCCATCGCCAATAACAGTGGATGGTAACACTGTTGATTCAGTAGAAGAGTTCACATACTTGGGCAGCATACAGTCGAGTTCCAGCAACTCCGAACCAAAATACATTCAGTGCATTAAACTTGCGACTAGTGCAATGAAACGACTCGACTTTATCTAGAGTCAGAGCAAGCTCAATATTGCCACAAAACTGAAAATATACTCCATGTGCGTGTTATCCATACTACTCTACGGCTCCAAGACCTGGACTCTTACACAAGCTGATTGGAAAAGATTGGATTCTTTCCATCTACGGTGCCAACGACGCATCCTGCACATCAGCCGGTACGATTTTGTGTCTATCGATGAGGTTTTGCGTCGTTCTGACCTATCTGACGTCTCCTGCATCGTCCGTAAACGAAGACTGGGTTTCTTAGGTCACGTCGCCAGACTTCGAAGTACTGCACCGGCAAACCACATCCTCCAAATTTTTACCAAGACGAGGGATGGTGATCGGCCTTCGCAGGAGTGGAGACACGCCAGCGGTCGTCCACCCACCACCTGGATCCACAAGATCTGCCATGACACGGTGTTACAGCGACGAAGACCCTGGAGCTAGCGGAGGATAAACCGTTCTCGTGAACGATCACAATGGCGGGACACTTCAACTGATCGCTTCGCGTCTGATGATGATGATGATGATGACGATTACTCAACAAAATCTGAGGTTAACTGTAATGATCACAGTTGAAACACTTTCTTAAACTTGACTATCAACTTGAAAATGTGACAAACACCAAATCGTATTCACAAGGTTTCAAATGGCACTAAAAACGAAAGAAATATAGCACAGCAAATATCAATTAATAACAGATGATAGAAGTAAAATACATATAGTTTATTCTTCAAACAAGTTCAGTGCTATATGATACTAATGAGGCACTAGAAAATAACTACAGTGTGATGCTTAGTATTGTAGTAAATCACATGTTATTTAATTTCTACAATGCTATTTAGTTACACGAGCAGTTTTAAGCATACAGGCTTTTCCATCTGTTTGAACATTGACTCTGTGCACCTATTTACGCACCACTGTAACTTTTTACGCGCGAAAGCAGCTACTGCTTTCAGCGCATCTTAGCCATCGCAATTCTGTCTGTCCGTCCATCACACGGGTGGATCAGTCAAAAACGGTGCAAGATAGAATTACCAAATCTTCACCATTGGCTGCCTGGAAGACTCTAGTTTCAGGAACCGTAAAGCTTTTCCACAAATTCGAAGGGGGTCACCCCGAACGAGGTCGCTAAATGAGAGGGGGTGGTCTAAATTTGTGATTTTCGGCCAATAACTCGCTGTATCTCAGTAACGGTGCGAGATAAGGCCTAGGTTACTATTAATCACTAATAGTAAATCATATACTGGCTTTTGATTGGCGCCGAATTCGATGACCTTGGATGACCTTGAACGCCAAAATAAGGGGGTTTTATGGATTTTTTGGCCATTTTCGCCTGTGAGAGTCTATATCATTTACAAGGTGGCGCCACGCCGCTGACGCCACACACGCCTATGGCCAATATGTATTATGGTCCTGATGGGCCGAGTCCAAATGATATATGATTTTCAAAACTATAACTACTGAAGTGGAAATGCTATAGGCTTTCGCGTGTCTCGTGAGCTTTGGTCAAATTTCTTGTTGATGTTCTAAAAATAAAAAATGAATAAGAATTTGGTAAATCAAGAAAAAAAGCCAATGATTAAAGTTGGCCATAAAATGAATGAAAAATAAAGCAGCAGCAGCAAAATTCACTACCTGCTGAAGCTAAGTAGGCAGCACGTTCCGACACAGCCTTACAAATCTTGCGAACATTCTTGCAGTCCTCAATAGTGAAGTCGTTCACACCAAGTTCATCGAGAATTTCTTTTGTCTGCAAAAATTCTCCATCTTCCTCATCCCTGCATGCATCACGTATTTCAGGCAAAAGCAAAACGTGCCGAAAAAATTCTCACATTTGCAAAAATTTACTATGACAAATGATATTTTCTACATATGTATCTATGACGAGTTGATGACATAGATTTCATGACATGGTTTCAAGAGAGGGCTCAGGGCGAAAAACAATCAACTTAGACTTAGACTTAGATCCTCACGTTCCAGCTAGAACACTGGGCGACGAGCAATCTCCACTGTTTGCGATCACCAGCCACAGACTTGGCCTTTTCCCGGCTGACATATGTTACATGTAGATCATCACGTAGCATGTCCTGCTATGTCTTCTTAGGTCAGCCTCTTCTTCTTATACCAAATTCTGTAATCCACCGTACTGCTGCACTGACAGATCGTGCGAATGAAAGACGTAGGACGTGACCAACAAATCGTCTTCATCACTTGTCAACTGTATCGTGCAGACTGTCTGCTTTCACTCTGTCTAACTGGTCCTCGTCGCTGATAAGATCAAATGCGACTAAAATGAGTACTGCCCAAAAGCAAACAGTGACTTCAATATTTGTCTGAAATACCGAAAGACTGGACTACAATGAACCGCCTAATTACACCGCATCTTCCATGAGTAATGTATACAACACATATAGGCTATTGTACAATGAATGCTGAAGTTTGAATAGTACTGCAAAAGCCACATAAGTATTAAGACACTATGCAAAAATTAACTCAATGTAAACTGTAAAAAAATGAATTCAAATTGTTTTTCATTTGGTCTGTTTTTTTTGTCCAGCACATAACACACAAAAATAATAAACAATTTCAACCTAAATCGAAAAACAGACTATGGCTGCTGCTCATGACATTAAACCATAAAAAAAACTGGCACAAAATTATTTTTTAAACACTTAAGAACTAAATACGAAGCAAAGGCATATCAAAAAGTCCTCATTACTTCTCAATTTCTGAGACGTATTTAGTATAGAAACGATGTGGAGTATTAAGTTCATCTGAGGATTGGCCGCGGAACAGATCACAATCCTTAATACATTGCTGGATGACCCGCCTTGCAATCTCACCCATATACATGCCACTTATCAGCTTCTCATACCTAGAACATATGCACACAGCATTTTAAATACATATCAGGTGGTGCAAAAAAACGTCCCGAACATTTGCATTCATTATTCACCTGAGCAGTCGAAATGTATCAGCACAAAAGCATTTATGTAATGACCAAACATCTTCCAATATGTGTAGGAATTTTTGCCTAAAACACTTCTCTCTTAGCCGTGATACAAACAAAATAGCGTCACACGCCATAAAGCAATTTTTGCAAGTGGTTCATCATTTGCGTTGCCGCTCGTACGCAGGCTACGCCAAAACGTCACAGTAGGCTGAATTATTAGTCAACTAATTAGCAGAATATGTGCTGAATAGGTTCTCCATTCTTCTTTGCTACGGCTGCCAGACGCTTTTTCACTGCTATATGGCTTTTCTGTTTCTGGTTGTCTAACGTCAACATCGTGCCATTTGTCTCTGATAACATTCTGAAGATCTTTGAGGTTTGAAAAATGGTTTACGCATTTCTTCATAGACATAGACAAGTTTTTGCCAGGTATCCAAAACTAAACAATAAGTGGAGATTCAAATCTGTTGAATGCGGTGTACATTTTCGTCAGCTGATGAAATCGGGCATTTTGAGTCAAAAGAAATTGGAGTTGCTTTGGTGCAGTGTGATGTTACGCTGTCTTTACATAATTAGATTTTTAACTTGTCCTACGTCATTAAGCGGCATTCAGTGGTGTCATTAGTGAAGTCACTGAAATTTATAAGCAAGTAAGAGTGCATATTAGTCTACAAATGTGCGAACGAAAATTTATCTCTATAAAGTATACGCGCCCTTATAGTTACGCGAAGTTCGGGACGTTTTTTTTGCGCCACCCGGTATAATGCAGAATAACTTAAAGTACAAAAAGTAACATTTTGAAAAAATAGTAGCAATCCAAGATAAGCGTAAAAAGAACGATGCTACATAAAAACATTGTTATATTTGATAGATATGTCACAGAATATCAACCACAATTTAGAAATTAATTACACTTTCTGCTGCTGTCAACTCACCGAATGTTCATCCTCACAAACCTACCCATATACACTCGATGACTGGCTGCCTGTTGCCGTAACTGCAGCCCTATGTGTTTGAATAAGACAAGCAATGCCACCTATCCACTAATTCGTAGAACTCATTATAGCAAAAACTGGCTGAATAAACTATGAAGAAACTGGAAAAAATGTAAAAACAGCACAGCAAAACACGACAGAGCACACAAAAGGGAAAAGAAAAGATAACTGGTGCTAACGAGAAGGCACTTAAGGGAGTGCATATCTCTGCCAAGTGAAGCAATTTAAATACAACGAAAAGTACTAAGTACGACTACTACTACTACTACTACTATTACTACTACTACTAACTACTATGCAAAGATCTCAGAGCCCATCACCAGTGCTTGTAATTATGTGCAGCATGTCTGTACCTATCTGCAACAGTTTTCACACTAAACGATCCAACAGCGGCAAAATGATGTCTTTTTAAGGGGGTACCCCTCCTTGATACCCTCATTTGGGGGTATCCCCTAACCCAGAAGCACAAAATTTTGTCATGATAAACTAGAGTCCTTGGGCAGCCCACAGTGAAGATTTCATGATTCTAGGTGTCGCCATTTTGATACAGTGCCAAGGTGTGACAGACGGACAGACAGATAGACAGACACCTAGACGACAGCTAAGACATGCAAAGCATTACATGCTGTCGTGCACAATAAAACTAATGAAAACACTTACACATGTTGACCAGGATTCAGTGACTCCTTATCAATGTCTTTATCATTTTTTGTAAGGAAGTTCAAGTTCAATGATTTCAGTAGTCCATTATCACCAAACGCTCCCCACTCCGTGTTGATCACAACCTATAGACACACATACACTAAATCATCATGAATGTGAACCACATGATGATCATTTGAGTAAAAACTAGATGGCTGTTATGACTCAGTCGACTATTATATGCCTCCGCCAACACGTGACCATGACAAAAGACCAACTAGAAAAAAGCTAACGAAAACAGAAATGCGTCATCAGCCAACGTCCAGAATTACGTAATCCGTAATGCAACACAATGATTTTTTAGGCCCTTATAGCACGCATGCCAAAATCAGGTATCTATTTATAGAAAACCAATAACTGGACCCTATCTGTTGACAGCAATTGATCGCATCTCATGAATATTCATTATTTGCATCGCTAATGAGCGTCGTTGCAGCGAAGAGAATAATTTTTAGACAGAGAAAATGTTATAAATTAATTAACTAATTATTACTAATTAATAAGAAACCCAATGAAATCAATGACCAAACCCCAATGTTGCAGAAAGATTTAGGGTTTAATTGATTGAAAAAGAATTAGGTGGTTTGATGAATTAGAAGAAAAATTAATTAAGAAAGGTGACCGCATCACTATACGCATAACGTCAACTGAATAGACCTACTGTATAATGGCTTGCGAACGCTGCCTAGAAAAGTGCAGTGTCAACTAAAGGTGGGTAAATTATCCAACTAACCATCATCATTAGTTGACCAAAGTTCACCAGTTTTTTGTTCAACACAGGAGAGATTGTAGTTTATAACACCATTTATGGCTTGTCGATATCTCCATACGTTCCGGAGACATTTGCACTCAAAATCCACGCACCGACGCACGAACACTCCAAAAACATAATGCCTCCGGCCACACTATGTTGGCAGAGGCATAAAACAGCTTAGAGACAACTTCAGAGATAGCAGATGAGAAAACGGGATTCAAAAAGTTTTAAGTTTAATGATTAAAAAATTTAAACAGTCAACTTTTGACTAAGTCACATAACACCAAGAAAATATTGCTTTTTTAGATACAATGCATCCATCTGACATTGGTTCCATCTGAACAACTATTCCGCTTAGGAAAAATATATATACACTGTGTCCCAAAAAAAGTGATAACATTGCAGATTTCTTAATAACATGCAATAATCTTTACCGAATCAAATATAATTTTATAAACATATACCTGCATGTATTGCAAACAGTTATGCAAAGTTTCTGGAAAATTCATCTTAGCGTTACTCAGAAATCAAACTGTAAACGAAATGACAAAAAGTGCGACTGCACAACTATTCAATAACAACTAGCTATCAGTCAAAGAATGACCATGTTTAAATCTGATGTTCAAAGTGTCCGCCTTTTTCGCGGATACAGTTACGCAGACGCCGTCGCCACTGGCCGACTGCTCTGTCAATGATACGCTGATCAAAGCGGTGCCATTC
>Ga0209671_1000975_pt1 | contig 22109 bp, 11 predicted proteins | sample WorMetHERISLAND2_2_FD_187401 | JGI IMG/M metagenome (GOLD analysis project Ga0209671, IMG submission 187401) | Marine gutless worms symbiont microbial communities from Max Planck institute for Marine Microbiology, Germany - Olavius geniculatus... | ecosystem: Host-associated > Annelida >... | reverse complement strand
ACTTCGTGTTGCAGATCATCATGTCGTGTTCTAGCGCAAATTCTAGCAGCCGTTCTGCTCGGTCGTTTTTGTCTCTATATCCAAAGTTACCCATGACTCTCTCCCATCCATTGTTGTCGCTTCCAACCTTTGCATTCCAGTCACCTGCAATGATTACGATATCCTTCTTTAGTATGTCGTCCAGCGTTGTTTCCAGGTCTGCGTAGAATTGCATCACTGTGCGGAGGTACATTTCAATCTTTATACGCAGCTATTCACGGAATACTTGCGCATAAGCCCCACGACGTGGTCGTAGCATGAAACAGTAGGCTAATAAAAGACTTGGGCTAGTGACGCTACTAGATTTCTGTATTTTTTCAATTTAGAATTTGCAATCTAGTAGTCTTTACAAATTATTTCACGTTGCGTCAGTTTACGTTATTTACCGCAGTCACTTTCCCAAGCCAGCAAGTGAATTTCACATCAAAGAGCTGCGAATATTGTCATATCTTTCAGTCCTACCACAGCAAGATAAGTCGGTGTTTCTGCACTCCGTAGTGACATTTTCGTCATCTGAACAACTTATTTTCGATAGCGTTATCAATGTTGTCTGCGTGCGTTCAGGGCGGGCAAACCGGCGCACGAGCGCATGTCAGAGCCTGGGGCCTACGAGCCGTCACCGCCAGCCTATGACAACCCAGTCATAGCGGACATCGTTCTGCACAGCAAGCAGGGCGGCGGTTATGACGACCTCGGCGACGTTGTTAAACCCACGACTGACGACAGCGCCACGCCAGACGTCGGCAAGACTCTGGTCTAGATCGACCGAGCACAAACACACCTTCCGAGCCACTTCATCCTATTCGCAGCTATATTCGCCTTCTTATATTGTGATTGCCATTATTTATCTAATCAATGCCGACTGCATTGCCTTCGCAAAATCAAAACATATTTGCGCTTTTCCGAGTACATAAGTACGTTTTATTTAGCTTGTTGGTTTATATTTAAATTTACAATTTATATAGAATATGTCAATAATTTTAGTGCTTCCGTCTGCTGAACTATTTCTAACGTGATTTAAGTTAATTTTATTCATTAGCTTATTTGAGCTGAGATTTGTGCCAAAAGGATTAATAAATATCTGTAATGTGATACAATTTTGCCTGTGCAGATGAGATTCAGCCCCGCTGAGGAAAAACTATAGGCCCCTATATTAATATAATACGAATTGTTGGAGCATTGCAAGCAATAAACAAACTGCTGAAGTAATTCTAATGTCGACACCAAATTGCTGGATTTTTCTCCACAGTTCACATTATTTACTGGTTACTGTCACCTGATCCACCCGCCAGCAACGTACAGTGCAAGCGCGGAAATATTTCGCAGAAAAACGCGCAAATTGTCGTTTATCTTTGCTGCTATTAATGTCAAAAAACGTGAAGACTGTACACAGCTTGTTTGCCAATATGTTTCGTCGCATGCCGTAGAAACCTAACAATCAAACTAGCATCGACTTTGATAACAGTGAACGAAACAGTCGTTTTAGCCAACCATCATCATAACGCCAGGGACTAATAGTCCAATCGTTAGATTCAGTGTGTAAAACCGTATTAATACCAAGCCAATGTTGTAACCAAAACATTTTTAAAAAGCGCAAAATGTAGGCACAGTAAATAAAGACATTAAGAACGAGACTAGGATGTCTAACGTGGGCTGAAGTATTCACTCTTTCCAGCTATATTAGGGGGTCCGAGGGAGTCAAAAAGTGACGTGACGCAAATAGGCTTGACTGCAAACGCCTATGGGAACAGTGAGTAGTGGAAAAAATGGCCAGCAGTAAACTTGTCTTTTTCCGCCAAATTTTGCCAAAACACTAGTACTAACACCATTTGGAAGAATAACCGCTGAAGGTCCAGGAAGGCATTTACTCTCTGCTGGCAAAAACGCGGCCGTGAATACTTCTCTGCAGAACTTTTAGAACAGAGCAGAAGGAATGACGCAAAGTGGGAATATCGTTGTTACACGGCAAACACTACACGGACGGGGAAAGACCTGACGTCCACTACAAACACGAAAAGAAGTCGACGCCGAGTGCCGACATTATATGCGGCCGTCGTCCCGTTGCCGAGCGTCTCAGGCGTCAACAGTGAATTAGGTCTATCAGTGGTGAGTCGGCGCCTGAGCTTGATCCGCTTCCGCTACCCGTGAGTAAACATGAGCACAAAAATGTGCGGCAGCTTCTCGAATATTTGCACACCTGCTACTCCTGCGCTAAAAAAAGTTTACGCTAGTTTATGTGCATTTGTTTTCGAGTTAAGAGCCTGCACGGAAAAGGCGGACAAACAGACAGACAGACACACAAACAGACAAACGTAATGCAGCCTCTAGGACGACCACATAATAGACTACCAACATCTGGTTTATAATCTCTCATCAATCTCAAAGTATGATAACAAAAACCGTTGATGCACCGGTACGACGATAAGTTACAGACAATAACATAAAGTTAACAAAAAAACTTGCGCCATTTAAAATATATAACCATATGAAAGGAAGACAGAAAAAATAACTTGAAAACTTTCCCAACTTGAAGTAAATCCGACAAAGTACCACGAACCCGAAAAAAAATACTAGCAGTAGCAGGCCTACTGACAGTAATATTTTATCTATTAATAACAGTGGTAGCAAACATGAATGCACAGTAAGAAAATAAACGAGAATGAAATTAGTAAATAAACATACAGAAAAATACAACTGCGTAGGCTTACTGATGACGATGACTATGACGATTTAGACCTAATGCAGACTAGCTGGTACCTTATGCTGACGGATACATCTAACGATCAACCGACGAATAATGAATGATCGTAATATGGACCGAGTCGTAGGACGGAAACCGCACATTGGTTACCACAAATGCCCATTAACGCATCCAGTAAGCAAGCAATCTACAGCTTTCCCGTTATATCAGCAGTGTTCTGTGCTGAATCCTGGCATTTATACATTAATTACGACTGACACATCACATCAGCGTACACACGTGACAAGAAGACGCCCGCTCGATATAGGCCAATAGATGAGTGTAAGTCGGCAGGCTGATGACTGCGATCAATCTGTAGCTAGCAGTTGGTGACGCTCAACTTGCTGAGTAAGGCAGCAGAAAGGCAAATCGACAACAACGACAGAACGACGTGGGGAAGATGTACAGGGTGTGACAAAAACATCCCTAAAGTTTTTTTTGCCATTTTCTGAGCAACCGCTTGGAATTGTAACGCGAAATGTCACACAGTTATTTCCTGTTCACACTCGCGTAAAACTGCCGAACAGCGTGTCATTCATTATTTTTAGCTATGACAAAGATATTAATTTTCCCGTAACGACGTCGTCATTTCTCATGTTCATTTGCAGCTGAATGTTTGTAAAACGAAAAGTGTACGATGTTTTCGCCGCCAAAAAAACACACTGTCATTCAAAGAAAATAAGAACAACTTGACACTGACTGTGAGAAATCCAAGTGTTCATTTAATCTCAGTGAAATTTTTAAAAGCCTTGTTGATGGCATGTTATCAAAGATCACCTGCAGAGCCTGCTTGAGTTTGGCGATGCATTTCAGTTCTGAACGAAGAAGTGTCAATAAACACGATCATAAATTTAAAGAAAAGACTTTACAAACTTTCTTTATAAAGTTTATGTCACTCTGTCATCATAAGCAACAAAGTAAAGCCAGTTGTTTTTAGTATGCGTAACTCATTACAGCACTAAGTTTTTCAGTGTGCGAAATCACGATGTTGACTGCCGAAAAAATGTTGTAACTTTGCAACAGTAAGGCAACATGAAGTGCCGCTAGGCTTATTTGCGAATATATGAACAGGCAATAATTGGGTAAAGTTTTGCACTGAAATTCCGAGCAGCTGCTGAGAAAATAGCAACTTCAACTCAAGCGGAATGTTTTATTTTGCCGCTGCCTGTAGAGCAGTACAGTAGACGACGACGTACAGTGTACGATACATGAACCACTTTGTGGACAGACAGAAGACACACGGACACAGGGGTAGGTAGACTGTAGTCAGTCGGCCAGATCGACAACATGTCGCGACCGGCGGAAATGAACAAACATCACGACGCACTTAGTCTTCTTGGCCTGCGCACAGTTAGACAAAAAAACAATGCTTTCAGACAGCACGCCAGAAAGTAGTGTTAACAAGAAATTTGAGCTAATGCTCACGAAACGCGCGAAAGCCTATAGCAGTTCCGGTTCAGTAGTTTAGCTGAAAATTTGGGTGTTTACGTTCAGTTAATATACAAATACCAAATTCTCTATCTGGATAGCATAACGATAGTTCCGTGGCGCCACCTTGTGAACGATACAGACTTGTGTCGCAACCCGAAATCGCCAAAAAAATCCATAAAATCCCCTATTTTGGCGTTCAAAGTCATTCAAGGTCATTGAATTCGGCGCCAATAGAGAGCCAGTGTACAACTTCCTATTAGTGATTAATAGTAACCTAGGCCCTATCTCGCACCGTTACTGAGATACAGCGACTTATTGGCCAAAAATCGCAAATTTTGCCCACCCCCTCTCATTTAGCGTCGTCGTTCGGGGTGACCCCTTTCGAATTTATAGAAAAACTTTATGGTTCCTGAAACTAGTCTTCCAGGCAGCCGATGGTGAAGATTTGGTGATCCTATCATGCACCGTTTTTGACTGATCCACTCGTGACGGACAGACGGACAGAGAGAATTGCAACGGCTAATATGCGCTGAAAGCAGTAGCTGCTTTTGCGCGTAAAAAAGCGATGCCTTTTAAGTAGCTTGAGCCTGTTATACTGCAACGAAAGAGTAGACGTAATGCTCGGTGGCATGCATGCCATAATTAGTCAAAGAACAGTCGAGGCTGATTCAAGTCAGTAGTCTTGATCTGCGGTGTAGTTTTAGGCCTACTTGCTACATCTATTTCAAAAAAACTAAAACAACGTGACGATAAAAACTGAAGCGTGGAAATCAGAGAACAACGAAGAAAAGCATCCTGCCTAGTTATTGTACGTACACAATCAAAAAATGGCATAATGGCCAATCTGTACAACACAAGAAACTCGACTATCACTATGAGACAGGACGATGACTATAAACTTCACTGAGTAACCTAGTTATGTGTCAAAAACCGTTTTGCGCCCGTTTTGACATTATTAAAATTTTTACTTTTAGCCAAGCAGGCGAAATTAAACGAATTAAACAGATAGCCTATATATTGGTATTAAAACATGCATAAGATTTGAAGTCATATGTAAAATACAAAACTGAAGCAACAGCTTATAGGGAAAAGTCAACAATTCTAAGTTATTCCTTGAAGCTAAAAATTAAAATTTAACAAAAAAATTAACTGAATCTTTTTAAAAAGTGAACAAATATAATACGCGAGCATTGGCTTTGTGGCAAAGCAAAAAACAAAAGTAATTTGAGCAAAGCTCACTTGACGCGCGATATCAGCGGTTCTGTCACTTTGGCAATCAGTGTAGGCCTACAGCAATAAGATCTTAATTCTTAATGCATCTTGAAAGAGTATTTAAATTTGAAGCCACCATACGGAAGATTCCTTGAATTTAAGAGATCGAAACTTATATTCTTAAAAATGTACGTTCTATGCTAAAAATGTCATACGCAGGTTGTCGAGGTCCATCTCCAGCCATTTCGGCACAATTCACTCTTAAAATGTATGTCACAGCCGGAAATTGCAAAAAATTTTACTAAAAACCCCTTTTGGGGGCCAATCTCATTCAAAGTCATGGACGTCGACACCAATGAAAAGCTTGTCACTATTGCTTGTTATGATAAGCAGCATATCTGTGCCTATCTGCAACCGTTTTCACGCTACACGAAATAATTGCGGTAAAATAACCACTTTTTAAGGCGGTAGCCGTCTTTGAGGCCCGCCTGCGCCGGCCTCCTTGAACATAGGAAATCAGGACGTAGACTGCTAAAATCTACGTTTAATGCTAAAAATTTCATATGCAGGTTGTCTTGGTTTATCTCCAGCCATTTCGTCGCAATTCAGTGTTGAAACGTGCGCTGCATCCAAAAATTGTGAAAAAATTCACTAAAAACCCATTTTTTTGAAGGTTCAAGATCGTTTAAGGTCATCAATGTTAATAAATCTAATAAGCCTGTCACCAGTGCTTGTTATGATAAGCGCATGTTTGTACCTGTCTGCAACTGTTTTCACACTATACGAGCCAATAACGGCAAAATAACATCTTTTTAGGGAAAAGGGTACACCTCTTTGACGCCCTCGTTCGAGGGGAACCCCTCACCCAGGGGCACGAAATTTTGTCACAAAAAACTACAGACTTGGAGGCAGACCCTGGTGAAGATTTTGTGATCCTAGCTTGTACCGTTTTGACACAATACTGTCAGTACAGCAGTGTGACAGACAGATAGACGGACGGACGGACAGACGCCCAGGCCATGGCTAAGACGCTCGAAGCATTCTGCTATCGCGCGTAAAAAGTGACAATTTACCGAACGCAGTCGCAGAGACGGATTACGCTTATAGTGAATAGTGTTATCGTCGGAAGAAGCTGAACAGCGAAGTTTTCTTCGTTAGTGCTGGCGCCATCAGCATCGGAACCTGGTTCTTGTGCGTTATCGATATCTATTGTGCATATGTCATGACAACATTTAATCACAAAACTCGTAGATATCTGTTAACTGTCATCTTAAAATTTATTATTTCGTTATCGAGCGGAATCGCTGTAGCACAAGCAATTCCGCCTATTGCTAGGCTTACATATTTATCCATAACATGGTCTGTCGTCTGACACATATGTGCGTCTTGCTTAAACCGTTTGACGAATTTAGATGCAATTTGGCAGATACACATGTGATATCTAATGACACATTGTGTTAGCTGGAAATACCCACTCCCTCAAAAAAGAGTACATTTGGGGGATCAAACTGCACAGCCAAAACATGCAATTGCAAATTGTTGATCCCACCTAACAAATATAAAACAATTTCGCTTAATACCAAATTACTTTGGTTACTTGTTCACAGTTACGACTAACATCTACTGAGCATGCACACAGTAAACAGTAACATTCCCATAGTACAAGATCTGTAGCTAAACAAATATAAATATTATAAGCACAGGCTAAACTAGGCTTATGTGAATCCGTGAAAATCGTCATGCCATTGCAGCTTCAACGCTAGAGAGACAAGACGTAGCCTACAGTAGCAAATTGCAACAAGACGCACTTACTGTGCATGGCGGCTGCATCCACGGTTCACCGTCGATCTGCATCGGAAACCTCTGACGAGTTCTGACAAACCACAATCCAATGCAAGTTTCATGACAGTTACAAATCAAACGCATTCAGTCAGTCGATCGATTAGACGGACTTGCTCTATGCTCCATCCGAAGCATCCCCGTGATGACGATGATGATGATAACGATGATCATATATAATTGTCACTTGATGCAAAAACTTACGTGCTTATTAAAACGGTAGCATCCGTGTTATACTGTCTAAATCTGTCTCAGTTTAAAAGCGGCTTCGGGTGTATGATCACAGAGTGCTGTAGAAAGTCCAATCTTCAATTGGTTCGCCTTGTCGTAGATCTGTTGTACAGCGCTCTTAAACAAGGTGCACAACAAATCCCAACAAGTTCTACCGAACCACGAGTCTACAAGAAATTTGAAAGTGCAGTTTGTTGCACGACTTGGTGTCGAACAAGTCAACGACAAGTCTGAATGGTAGAGTGTAGGTGCAACCTGATGACGACGTTGGAGCACTGTGCCAGACGGCGGCCGGACTGCATTCCGGCAGTGATTTGGGCCACGTGTATCGAATTCTCGAGTCCGACCACCTCTATCTGCCCGTCACCAACGTCTGCAGACAGTAAAAGCAGCGTCAGTTATTAGCATATAGTAGCCTACTGAAACTACAATAACTAATGCTGTCAAAAACCAAATTGCATTGACGTTTGTCAGTTTGATAAGACAATGTTTATTATGCAAACGTCTTGATAGGTTGCATTATAAGTCTTGACTGTCCGACCGTCTGTCTGTCCATTTGTCCCAAATAGGGTCCTAACTCAAAAACAAAAATGCACAGAAAAAACTGAATTGGTGCAAACGTTTCCCAAGGCAAGCGGAGTGTCAATTTTCAGCTCATAAGATCAAAGGTCAAAAGTCAAGGTTAAGGATGATCATAGTTAGAGTGGACGTCCGCATAAATAAAGAGGTCTATGATATAGGTGTATGTGGAGCGACTTATCCCAACTGTACTGTCAACACAGATTTGGTAGCAAAAATCGCGAGTGAGTCCAAAGCGTAACTGACCGTGTGAATGTATGAACTCGAGAATCTGGCAATGCCCAGAAGGACAGAAGAAAGGACAGCGAAGAAACGTCAGAGATTAAAGTATCTGGACAGTTTGTGTGTATTATAAAAAAAATAACGTAAGCTCATCAGGGCTCCAGACGACAGAGTGCTCTGACATCAAATGGTTGCCAACGTTTTCTACAATGGCCAGGCACCAGGGCACCTTAAAATACATAATTCACCAGATTTACAGAAACCACTGACGCTAAATGCCCTAATGGCCCAAATGTTTGCGCCGATACACGCAATCTACTCTTAATATGATCAAGTAGAAAAGTACCGTTCCGGCACCAGCTTGGCAGCAACAGCAATGTATGTTCTAAAATTTTAATTTATGGACTGTGTTGGAATATTATTGTTGGCATCAGTGCAGGCAGGCACAACGCACTGACCCTGTATAACACTGGACAGATCGGCGGCGTAGGACGACACGCTGTTAGACGAGTGATCGCGATCACGCGCGTCCAGTTTGCGTCCACCACCCCCTCCACTTCCACTGCCGCTGCCGCTGCTGTTGTCCTTGCCCGACTTGGACGAGCCCCCACGACTGCGCCTAGTCGCACCCCCCTCGCCCCATAGGTTCGAGCCGCCGTAGATGCTGGGAATGTTGAGGAGAGCGATGCCTTCCAGTGACGGTCCGCTGCTCAGATCCAGCGCGCAGCCGTCGCACTGCACAGTCGCAGCAGTAACAACAGTTCCTGCAGCCAGAATTTTGTCTTACAAAAGGATAGGCGGTTCCTATCTTCCTCCAGAGACAACAGACATCAATGATCAATTTCAGCGCATCCTTCAAAAGTTGTTAGTAGGGTCCCTGAAGTCCTTGATCTCTCTAACCATTTTTGCACAACACACTTTGCTGACGGATGCACAGACAGACGGACCACGCTACGTTAAGACTTTAACACTATGCAATTCAAGCTACGTCCCGTAAAAGCGACCACTGCCACTAATTTAAAAGTTGAACGATGACATCCGCTAGGGACAAATATTGCGATGACATAACTGTGTACGAGAGAAATTTTGTACTAGGCCTAAGGCATTACTTTTCGCATTTTCCACGCTAAAAAGACCTACAGGTGTGTTACACCCCGCGGTCCGCCTTGAACGCTTCCCTCTCTGGCTATGCTACTGAGTTCCTGCGCGCACTGCAGACAAAAGTGCTCCCACATAACTTCTACCGTTACGACGTAAGCTAGTAAGCTGTATCAAACACAAAGCCTACAATCGACAAATTCACGATGAACAACGCATACGAACCATGATGTCGATAGTCTCGTGCAGATTCTTGCAGGTTGACTTGAACGTCTCCGACGTACCGCATTCAAAGTACCAAAGTTTGTTCTTTATACTACAGCCACAAAACCATCACAAATTTTTCTACTCGAACAGTATTATTGCAGCGATGCAAGACTAGTGTTAGCATTTCTGAAAGATAAACGATTCTTACTGCCGTGCAGTATTACATTCGACGACGTTCACCTTTACAAGCAGCAAATCAACAATTCAACTATTGTAGGCCTACAAATAAAACGATTAAGACAATGATACTATCCTACTACTGTTTGTGGTTTTAATCTAGCCTCCAACTTTTTTTCAGTTGCGCCAAGCCAGGCTAGGTCCCCAAGGAAAAATCTTTAAGGGTTTTAATTGCTGCATGTAAGTTTTAAAGCCGGATAACCTTCCTGCAAAGGTGGGCGATCCGACTAAAGACAAATCGCATTCGATATGGTTCGAGTCGATTAACTTCGAGTCGACTGACTAGAGCGCCAAAGAACTGTCAAAATAACGAAGCGCGCGATAATAAACTGAACTGACAAAAAAACAGCATGACACGACGACCGACCGACTGTTGAACTTCTCCGGGTGTTTCTCGCGCATGACGTGAAAGCGGCGGGCGATCGAAGCGTCGACGCCGATCGAGAAGTAGTTGTTGATGATGTTGCACGGTATCGCGTCGCCTTTTTCGTTCCAGTTATCGTTCCTGTTGGCGGCAGTGACAGCATCGTCTGTGTCGCCGTCGGCCGCAGGCACTGGCGGTGAGTCGCCGGCGTGCTCGTCGCCATTGGTAACGCTTTGTGGGGCGGTGACGGGCTGCTGTGGCGGTGGTGGGGTAGAAGTGGCGGCACTGAACTCGATGTGCCAGCGGTCCAACATGACGACCGTGCTACGAGACACGCGGTTGATTATCTTACCCAGCTGTTCGCCCTCGTAGCCTGGCCACACACCAGTTGACCGCAACTTTAACTCCGTAGCCACTACTAGAGACAACGATATACGAGCGAAAACGTTGGCCCAGTGCCGCCATAAGACGCGGTCATCCGTCTGTCTAAGCGCATTCAGCACTGACTTACTGTGAACTGACAGTACACTTCTACACCGCTTGCAAATCGTGTTTACGTGAGACATGCGCCATTATTAGAGGTTTTGGCGTACAGTAACCTTCATCCTCGACCTTTTAAACCGAAAAATGGCACATTGCTGAGGGAAACGTTTACGCCAATTTCGGTTTTTCTGCACAATTTTGTGTCCGAGTTAGAAGCCGAAGTACTAAACAGACAGATAGACAAACGCACAGACGGGCGAGACCTGAAATGCGGCCTATGAGGATGGCTGCATAATCAATGTTAGTAAAAAACTAAATGTTAAAATGTGGATACAGTTTCTTTTATATTAGTGAAATATTTCTCTATTACATTACGTTACATTATGGATTTTACGTGTCCTATGTGAAGAAGAAAAGCCCAGCTAACGCAAAGGGGAACGCACAACAGCGGTGCATTATTGAAAGCCCGGTGCGAACCTAGCAACCATGTTTCTTTTACATTCGCCAGAAAGCGCCAGACGGAACGACCGCTCTCGCTCGGCCGTATTGGCTGAAAATCGCAAATTTTTCTTACCCCCTCTCATTTAGCGTCCTCGCTCGGGGTGACCTCTTTCGAATTGATAGAAAAGCTTTACGGATCGTGAAACTAAAGTCTTCCAGGCAGCCGATGGTGAAAAGCTGGAGATCCTAGCTAGCACCGTTTTGTGACTGATCCACCCGTGTGACAGACAGTCAGACGGACGGACGGACGAACAGAATTGCGATGGCTAAGACGCGAAAAACCGCAAGGACCATTGTCATCATAATATTCTGCGTACCAAGGCTGTATAATATAGGACAATATACGTAAAAGTAAGTAAATCTAAATGTAAAATCAGCTAGATTATTTTACTAACAGCATTATACGAGTAATCACAGCGGAAAAAACGTTTACTTGCACTATGTTCAGTCATCAAAGTTTGGCGTGACAGAAGCGGCAAACTACAGACAGATTTGACTAATGAGCATGCTATACAGGCTAAACCGCAACCAATCAATCACTTTTCCATCGTCTCGCGTCATCTCTGCTAACAATATTCTGCAAGTCGACGCTGCAAAACGTGGCCTGTATTCTCCTGAACATTTTTATTAGCACAAGTCTTTAAGCAGCTGAAGACTTTTGTTTTCGATGCACTGGTGCAATTAGAACGTCATTAATTCAAGCAAATAAAACATCAATACAATTAGACAATAAACATGAGCGTAAAAAATGTCACACTATGAAAAGTACTGTCGTTGTCATCGTTAATTCATCATCACTATGGTCACAGTCGCTGTAAAAGTAAAACACAACCGCTACAAGTGCTCTACTACAAGCTCGTTTATTGAAAATTTAAACTCATAAGTCCTCTGCTTTGCCACAATTATAGTCGCATTAATCACGACAAATACTTTTTACCCAGCATGTTGTTAAGCCACGGAATAACATCGCCAGAGATGATTGCAGCTGGGTAGCTAAATTTAGATCATTAATTAAAAGAACAGACTCGTCTGGTATTTTTATGTGCTGTGTGTAGCAATCAGTATTTCTGCGCGCGCTGCTGTTCGTGTGTTTTAAATCATTACTCTAAGTGTTAAATTGGCTTTTCTGATCCAAAAAACACAACGCTTTAGTACGGTTTTATATTCATATGTATAGCATTTTAAGGTTTTCTGTTGTTGAAACAAATAAATAAAAATACTCCTCAGAGAAAAACTGCAAAGGTGACAAAAGCCTGAATCGCAATAGAGCTAATTAACAATTGGCGCTATACAAAATAATTCCTGTTTTCTCTTCACTAACTCCTATCTGCAGCCATTGAAAACTTATGCCCAAGCGCTATACACAAGTAAAATGATTGCGTATTGCAGTGTATAGATGAACAGATAGTCGACTGTAGAGAAACTAACCTCCACCCCATCTGAGACATCGTGCCAGGTCGTTGCCAGTACCGAGTGGCAGAACAGCAACCGGCGGTCGCTCGATGAACGTCATCTTATCTACACGCACAAGTCAGACAAGTACTTCTAGATCTACATATACATCTAGATTTCCTCGAGTCAGCCCATGCAGACCATGCTCACGCTGCGAAGTATTGCAATCTAACGTTTTTAGACGGACTCGGGTTTTGCAGCGCAAGAGATTCCGCCTACCCCTACACATCTCTTCGTAGCGTGGTCTGTCTGTCGTCTGTCAGACACATTCGCGCCTCCTGCTTAAACCGTTTGACGAAATTCGATGCCATTCAGCAGAATGGAGTCCAATGACACACTGTGTTACATGGTGGTCCCCGAAGCTCCAGCAGAAAGAAAGATTGGGGTCGAACACTCACAGACAGAACATTTAGTTGCTTTACAAAGAAATGATTTATGATTTACCAGATAGCAAAATTGATCAGCAGTTCCACCCTTACCAAATTACCTTTGTTCTTGGTATTATACGTACAACATTTTACGTGTTAAAATGTCGCTGCTATTCTGTGTTTATTTGCATTTTGCTTTTTTTACCAAGTACAGGTCATTTAGTCTTCTGATTATTATTAACCGTATAAGTCTTAATCCATATCTTGTTTTCGTTACTGAAGACCAGAATTTATGTTGAATGCACGTTAAACATAGCCACACTGCAGCTAGAACAAAAAAAGATGTAACCCGTAGACTAAGCGCCTGGATGAGAATGATAAAAAAACGAACCCATAGCATCAAGCAGCCAGCCGACGGTGCCATCTCCGCCGCAGCACAACACTCGAAACTCGGCAATGTCTTTATAGAACTGCAGTCTACAAACATACGATAGATAACACATTGTGTAAAAGCTACACCTACAGACGCCACCTAGCGTCGTGCAGTTAAAATCAATCAAAAAATCACAGCATAACAGAGGAATAAAACATACAGCATGAATGTGTCAAAAAGCACCACACGGCAAACAAAGTTTCCACTAACGAGTACCCAACCGCAAATAAACACAGAAAATACAAAAAAGTGCTAATAAAATTCATAAGGTAAAAATTTTAAAGCGAAACTAGAACAATTTTGATATAGATCTAATGCCTTTATGCAACTTAATTGCAACTTTCTGCGGTCGTTTTCAAAATTTTCTATAAACTACTGTAGCACAAACTGTGTGTTACAAAAAACGTATTCAGTTACCCTGGCATCGGACCTTCTTTGCACAAGTTGTACACCTGTCGCGGGTTTAGTATATACTGCATTTTTCTAAATATGCTGCAAACAAATTTACATTATCAAAATTAATGTAAACGTCACACAATCAATTATTACATTCAGCGGCGTCGTGCGTTACAAAACTGAATGCGGCAGAATTGTCATTTTTTGTAAACTAAAGCAACAGATCGAAAAAGTATAAGTGCATACTGTTAAACTAACCTACTAACACTAGAGAATTTAAAATTTATATCCTATGCAACATAAAATTAGATTACAAGTTACTTGATCATTAGTTATTTTATGCTACTAAAATGTCCAAAATTTTAATTGAATTTTTATTAATCTAAAAATTTTTAATTGATTAATTTTTCAAAGATTAATCAATTAATTAATTGTTAATTACTGCAGCCCTAATTAAATGTTATCCAACTTATTCCCCATGTGAACAGCCCCTTAGTCGTTCCCGTTTTATGCAGCATTGCAAGCATCTACAATTATCAGCACAGACGTTATAAGAAAATGTTGCCAGTGATGTTGGTGACTGACCGTGTGCCTTGTTTGCCTCCACTTTTTGGATTGACGAACACAAGCAGCGGAATGGTTCCTGCGGGTGCATTGACTTGGAACGAACTCGTACTTAGCGCCTACATACGACACGATTGACACACCAATGGCGTCGCATAAACTATACACGATAAATCTCACAACACAGGTTTTCAACAGCTAACTAATTATTCTCATCACATGTTCATTCAAAAGTTCAACTCTAAAGGGAAAACGCTAAAAAATAAAGGTAAGGTAAAGGTCCTCTACTTGCTATAGCACTTATTACATGAGTCAGAACTCGTAACCAGAAACGCTTTGACAATCTCGGAAGTGGCAGCTGACTGGCATGAACTAATAAAACCGCAGCGCACTATGCGGCCATCCATTGCCCGCGTCAGCGAACGGTTGGAACCGCAGTTTGCAGCTAGCAGACATACCGCCGCCCCAATCAGCTACACTAAAGCTTCAACCCAAAGCCCATAAGCTTCTACTCATTATAAATCCCACAAAGGCTGATTTGACCTATGTGCATTTGTATAGCTGTTAGCTGAGAAAGTGATAATCGTTCTAAAAAGCAATAGTTTTTAAATAACAATCATAGTTTAGTTTTTAATCGAAATTAAACAATTGTTAATCTTTGAAATGTTAATTATTAGATATTGTTACATATTGCCAGCTCAGTTTTCTACAGTTCGAGAGTGCACCTGTTGAGGCCCGGATGTGGAGTCGGGTGAAAGCAGATTATCATCAGAAGAATTGGATCTGCTCATTTCTTTGCGGTCTTTCTTCTGTCGTTCCTGTAAATACAGACAAACACAGAAACAACACTTTTCCCAGAACAACCACATCACAAACTCTCCAAACTGACGTCGCTTAAGCATCAACTGCCAACATGCAATATGGATCACCAAATAGAGATTTTATATTGTTTTGATGATGTGTTATGATTTTATCAATTTACTGTTAAAGTAGATGTTACTGTTACGTAAGTCAAGTCAGCGAACAGTTTCCTAGAGACATTGCATGGCAGAAAAAAGTCATTCCATGGCAAAAAACTGCTGGGCTTGAAACCCAAAACCTCTTTATCGCAACAACTTGACCGTTAGATGAAAAAAGAGATCAATGAAGCAATCAATCAATTAATCAGTCAATCAGTTTTTTGTTCACAAACATAAACATAATTTACCAATAAAATTCTGCAGCAATAAAACAATTACAGTTAGAAAAGACATCATCAACAAAATAAAGAAAATTGAAACTACATGTACGGCTTTGTACTTACGAGGACGGCCGGACAGATGGCTGTGGGAGGCAAAATATGTTGCTTGAATTCTCCGAAGTCACATTCCGGCTTGACATGCGAGGCACACTTGTTATGCAACTACACACAGCACAATGACCTGCCTAACTGCACGACAGATGTATATTCTCGTGTGTATTTCTGATTTCTGCAAGATTAATATAATATGTATGTATTATGCATATTTTATTAACTAGCACACAATATAATATGCACACAAGATATCAATATAATAAAAACGACAAAACACTGTGCTAAGAACAGGAAAAGTAAGATAGCATTTACTGGTAATAGTGTGGTGAAAAAAAAATAAAGAAAATTTACGCTCTTACGAAAGTTTACGCTCAAAACTGATCTAATCTTGCTAAATAGCATTCAAAATCTACTGCCAAAAACCCCTTGCTCAGGGAATTGAGATCTCGAGCGAATTGACATTCTTCACGGAAACCACTTCAGAAGGTAGATCGTTCCTAGCGTGAACCAGAAAAACTCCAAAAGCGTGCTTAAATAATCCGAGTTTCTGTGTAGCACAGAACGAAACAGCCCCCTGCAATAATAAAGTGCGCGTGCGTGCTGCGATGCGTGTGTGGTAGCCTACTAACGCTGATCTTGCACCAGCGGCAGTGAAGACCGTTCAACGACTTGATCGACTTACGACAGCGATCGCACTTCCCCGGACAGTTGGCCTCAACCCAATGATGGTTCATCGCCTATACGACAATCATACAACACTGCCATTCGGTAGATATAAGTAATCAACCTATTATAGATAAGCTACCGCACTGCTGGAATGGCTAAGCGAATACGCAGTACGAGCTTATACCACTCCAGACAATGCGATATCGTACTTGAACCACGCTCGAATCACACAGATTACGCCGTCATTTGTTTCACGACGCACGACTGCAGCCAAAAAAATGCGCAAACAGTAAGCTTACCATTGCAAGCTCAGATTGGTTTAATTGGCGAAGAAGCACGCGCGTTACTTTAGTCCACGCTCAGCACACACCCATAAGCCTACTGTGTTCATAACTAAAGGCGCGTACAGAGCGATGTGACTAAACTGAACTAAACTGGCATGGTTTTGGGGGCAAACAGTAACGCATTAGTGTAGGCACCGTTTAACGGCGTCGATGTCTACGTGACTACGGGCACGTACGCGTCAACCAATGACCAATCGGCTAGCCCTGTTCGCCCATTGGTCAGTTCGTCAAAAACTAAACTGCGCCTCGGCGAACTAACGCAGACTTCCAACGAGCACTGCGTCTGTGTCACACTCGCCAACTTCGTTCGATATTATTAATACGTGATCAGGTGACAGACAGAGCTGATTAAACAAAACAGGATATAACCGGACGAACGTGGCATAGCGTCAACGCAATATCGGTCAGCTAATGAGTCGTGAAGACGTATTCAATTTGCTCGCGCTGGTTTACGGCTCAAAAACACTAATAAAAGGTGTTTAATTACATCTAGATGGGGCTGCGCTTCAATTCATGTGCAGTGACTGTTATTTAACTTGCCGGATAACCATCCTCCCTGCATACAACCGGATGGTCGTCCTACCCAAAGCACGTACACAGGTCGAAACCATGTTTCGCAATTCGAAAAGTTCAAAATTTTGTGCTGAAAGACACTAACGCAAACTGCTTGCTCTGGCTATTAACGGTCTTCCCGTTTATCAGCGTAATCTCTCCTGCACGTGATCATCTCACTAAACTTTACACCCAAATTAACGACGCCGACTTTCTACAACTTGCACGACACTCACTCAAATTTCACTGCGACTGGCTGAACACACTGAGTTAGATTCAGAAGTCTAACTGTTCGTCTTCTCGGCAGCGGATTCCGCGTACTTACCATGGACGCTTTCCTTGACTTGACGTAGGTCGTTATGCAGCTTGAAGGAGCTCGCGCGACACAACGCTCGTGTACCGTGCACTTACAGACTACAGTACACGCACAAACACATTCAGCCAACTATGATCAGACACACATACCGATAAATAGAATCCTATTGGTAAACGTCTTATAAATAAACCAGAAAGCATTCAGATGGTCTAAATCTCTGCCTGTGACTGTATTTTATTCTTGGTCATTTGTAGAAATTGCAGCAGTACGAAATGTCATCAGTAATTCGTCAAAAAAGTCCTCGATCAAGATCCAAATTTAGAAATCCTGGATGCCAAAATCTGACTGCTTGGTCCATGGGTGATTTTCACTCTTAAGTAAAAACTACATTAAAATCGGTTTATTTTGCTGAGATACACTGCAATGCATCAGCTCACGCTCTATCTTCTAATACAAAGAATCCTGGATAATAAATGATCCAAATTTCCAGAGTCCACAAAAAGAATTCGGATCGCCGCTAAATCTAAAAACTTTTTACTGTGGACGTGCTTAACCGCGCACAAACTTTCAATCAATAGAATCCGTACATAAGTGTTTTGTTAATTCAGCTGACAGAGACGATTACGGAGAGAGTAAGCCTACGTAGTTAGTATTGTTTCTTCAATATTAATTGGGTCGTTTATTCATTTTTATATTACCATGTATTCAACTTTTACTTATTATAGGGCCTACTTTTATTGTATTTTGCATTGTACGTCCTGCCATTTGGCGTAATAAAGCACTGACAGATTGAACGTACATCGGCAACAGAGCCCCTGTTTGCCGAGGCCGACAAGCAGGTTAAGACAGAGATTGCAGTATGCCGGCTTGTTAAAGTGCTTCAATCTCCACGAATGCGTCCCGTCGTCCTTTACGTTCTGCACACCAATCAATATCATTCTGTTGCGTTTCTCGCTACGTACTTATTTATTCATTTATAGCACTGACATTTACTGTTACGTGACACGAATTAGAGGAAACACGAAGTCGCGCAAACAACGACTGCTCAGCGATGTTTGTGTGAAAAATAATACATAAGACGGAAAATTATTCTAGGAATTATTGCGTGTCGAACTGGATGCCACAAAATTGTGCGCGCAATCACGCAAGCTGTTCTTTTAGATCACGCCAATCATATGAAACGTCTGTTCATAACTAATAAGGCAAAAAATCTATCAATTTAAAGCATAAAAGACACGACAAAATATGTCAAACCAAACAAAAACACAACAGTTTTAAACAATTTACAAAGCAACAAAACTGAGCTAAACATAACCAAAAAAGCAATAAGCGGACTCGCAGTAATTAAAAAAAATTACAAGCTAGGAGAACAGCAACAAAAACAATATTTGCCACTTCACTCAAAGCGTTGTCATATTAACTTACTATATTTACCGGACACGAACTAATAACACGTAAGCTGATGTCAGATAACTTTAAAATTAATTTCATCTACACATTATTAAATAAAGCAAAAATTACACAGAAAACAGCTGCTTCGTATGGCTGCAACCAGTAGCAACAAAGGTTGCAAAACCGTTGCAACAAAGCCGTAAGCCACAGCCTAAATTTCCGGCAAAATAGTGCAGAAAATAAATAAACTGAGATAGTTTGTCATTCGTTTCATGCATTTATTGCCAAATGAACATTATGTTGCAGACAACAATTTTGTTGCCAAAAGTTCAAAAATTAGCATTTTAATATCGCTTGGCTGCGAAACGTATAAACTGATGTTCAAAATTTGAAGGTTTTTATTCTGTGAATAAAAAACTTAAACTATGCCCATTGAAGCTGTTACGTAGCTATTCTAATAAACGGATTTTATAATGCATTTTAATTCTTAGAATTTTAAAAATGTGTCTGTTCTTTCGACAAGTTACAAGTTTTAGTAAAAAATACCACTGCCTTTATGCTAGCAGCAGGCACAACTGTTACACAATAATTTACAAAATACACAGGTTGACTACCCGGCCGCAATCCGCAACTGTTTGGTTTGATGTAATAAAACGGGTTATCTTAGCCAATTTTTTTTTGCTGAATATTTCGATATTTTTTGTCAACAGTGGTAGTATCAAAACGATCTTTAACTGTCACGAAGCGGTTGGCAACCAATTGTTTCTAGTCACGCGGGACGAGTGAAAGGTGAGTGGGGGGGTACGAGCAGGTACGAGCTGGTAGTACGAGTAGCCGTACGTACGGCGTCAAGACCGAGTAGAACGAGAAGAGGAATCGTCGTCAGACCCCCACGTTTCCACTCGTCCAGCGACACCGTGCCGTTCGAGTCGTAATCAATCTCGATCATCATGTCTTGCAGTATCTGCACGACACACACCGTCATCATCATCATCATCATCATCAGCAGCAGCAGCGCGTCATTAACGCAACTTGTCACAACGCTGGCCGATTATTATGCCATAGGCTATCGCCGAATTACCCAAATGTACGCGGCAAAATCGGCAGACAATACAGAGCAAGTTTAGGAGCTACGCCAATGTAGCCTACACGCAGAAAGAATATCGAAACTGAAACACGGCCTAACTGTGGTTAACGTCCCCTCAACGGAAACTCGAAAAATATTTGCATCATTTTAAACTGCCAGAAACTACGGTCCCTAGACTGCATTTTGCCGTCGTTGGCACGAGTATATCTTCAATCAAATTTTGTGTTAAGCTCCGAGAAAAATTGTTTCATACTGAGTTTGTAATGGCCGTTCAAGTTCATTCAAGGTCGTTGAGTTTGGTGCCAACAGAAAGCGCGCGTAAGTCTTCCCATTGGTGACCAGCAGCAAGATCACAAGCTTGGTTTCACTTTGCGCGCGGTATTCGGAGATACGACGACCTAAGCGTCAAAGATCATAAATTCTCCCTACCCCATTCTTATTTAACGCCCTTGCTCAAATTGCTAAATCTTGCAGAGCTGAGGACATAGTGATAAGACAAGTTGTCGGTGATTTTTTTTTATTACAGACGACACTGTTTGACCCAATAGCAGCGCGTGACAGACGGACGGAAGGACGAACGGACAAACTGGCATGCCAACAATAGTGCTCTGCATAACAAGCTATGCTGTAGAGTTCTGCATCGCAGCCAATCAAGAAAGGGATTACGTGACGATGTCATACGAATAGCATAAATATGGCTTCCGCGTGGCTGGCTTAACATTACTGGCACGTTTACGTTGCCGCTAGATTATTATACTCCCATAAACGTAGCGACATCATCTTTTCCATCTCTACTTTCGCCGAACAAAGAGGTTATGTTTTTGCCTGTCTATTTTCTCTGTCAACAAGATTAACGTCATTAATCAAAACGTTATTAACATATTTCGATAATTTTCTGAACGGGTGGGGCATGGCGCAAAATAACTAGATTATAGTGACGATCTGGATCACGATTTCAATTCAAATCCGAAAAGAAAGTCTCGGCGGAGATCGAAGGTTTGCGCTCTTTAAATTTTTTTAATGGCAGTGCATTACTATTTCTGCCGGAAAGTCTTTTCTTCTGCATCCAATCGCAGCTTCAGTCAAACATTAAGTATATGGACACTAAATTAAAATTTGTCATTAAGTCTACGGTTATCACAGCAGCCTTTAGCTTGCCTGCTCAGTTTCGTCAAAGTGATAACACGATATGAAATTGTGTAGAACGTTAACGGGTATAACGGTTTAAGCGATTACTGACGACGCGGTGGGCAGACTATAGTTTCACAACGGTAAGCCGCTGTGACAACAAGATAACTTATTCACGAAAGTAAGAATTGCTACGTTTTTTCAGAATGATTTGGATAAAATAACTAAGCACGAGTAGAGAACGTAGAAGCGGAAAAGCACGTGGACGTGTCCGCAAATGGAGCTGCTGGTAAATTGAGCTACGGACGACGACGAAAACGCGCTTGATCCGTGGCCGAATAAACCTCAACAAATCCCGCCGACTGCGGTGGGCGGCGGCTGCGGTAGTGGTGGCGGTGGCTTACCGGCTTAAGCTCGGATACGTCCCAACCGAGGTACTCTGCGACTGTCATCATCTGGTTCACGATGCAGTCCAGCTCCTAGCCACACACACACATACAGATATATACGACTGGCTTGCTTGCTGGCAATCCATTAAATAACGCATCCGTTCGAACTATTCCCGCACCTTAATTCCCATTTCCCGCGCATTAATGCCGGAATACATACACCGAACTAGCGCCTGGTCAAACGACGGACACCTTCGGACAGGCCTACGTGCAAATGGCCAAATAACAAACACACACAATGGATGACATAATGCAGTAAACATACAATACGCCTTTTTTCGTTGTTACAACGCTACAGGGTGGTCCAGCTAAAGTGAAGCCAACTTACATTTACTGGTAACATTTGAATGCATAGGTAAAATTCAATGATTTTTTTGCAGATGTAAACTGCATACAACAAGAAGTGGTGTGATGCAAATTTTAAGAAAGCCAGCATCGATTTTTTGATGAGTCGGTCAAGGCTTGATCTGCACCAAGCTTTGCTG
>Ga0209671_1000973_pt1 | contig 22112 bp, 16 predicted proteins | sample WorMetHERISLAND2_2_FD_187401 | JGI IMG/M metagenome (GOLD analysis project Ga0209671, IMG submission 187401) | Marine gutless worms symbiont microbial communities from Max Planck institute for Marine Microbiology, Germany - Olavius geniculatus... | ecosystem: Host-associated > Annelida >... | reverse complement strand
GGACCTTGGTACAGCTGACTGGGGTTGCCTAGCCGGCCGCTGCGCCAGCCTGTGTCTGCAGGCTGCACACGGTGGCCGTGCGGCAGGTGGCTCTGGTTAGTGACGAAAGCGCATTAGAGGCGTGCGCATGCTCGCGACGATGCGCTATACAAATTGACGACCTTTTTACCTTTTAGGTTACACTAGTTCACATATCAACTGATGCTGCTATTTGTATGTGTATAGATGATGCAGAGATTCAAGAAGAAGAGCTTGAAGCAGTCGTTGATGAGTCTGCTGAGCAAGAGTTTTCATTCAAGGACTTTGTCCTCAGGTCAGTAATATTTGTAGTTCATTCATTCAATGCGCTGAGCCAGAATTCTGACGTAGGCGGCAGTCATGATCTTTCTCTCTCGTCGTTGTTATATGTCAAGTGGCTGAATACCAGTTGCTCTTTCCAGCCATCTAAGAAATGTCAGTCATTGACAACCACGTGTTCTATGTCCTTCAACTATGCCCGTTTAGAACAAGATGTTCCAATGATTCTTCTGGCAGAACATGACCAACAAATCGAATTTGTCTTGCAATAACTGACTTCATCAGATCTCGACGTGTGTCAGCTCACTGTAACACTTCTGCATTGGAGATTTTTCGAGACCATGAAATCGTCAACATTCTGCAAAGGAACCACATTTCTGCTGCCTGTTGACGTGATTCCATATCTCTGCTGATTGTTGAAGTTTTGACCAGACATAACGCTTCAGTATCCTCAGCCAAGTTGCTAGTGTCACGCTTTTTGAAGTCAAAACACGTTCCAAACGTTTATAGCTGGTCTTTGCTATCCCAATTCTTCTCTTTATTTCAGTATCACATTTTCCATCAGATGTGACCATAATACCTAAGTTGATAAATTGATCTACTTGTTCTAAAACCTCACCCTTTACTTTTATGTTGCTGGTTGGTTTATTTTTCTTCGAAAACATTTTTTCTTTCGCTTTCCTCAACCACAACATCTAAAAGTTGTTGTAATTTCTGTTTACAGTCTACAATCAGTGCTGTATCATCTTCATATCTCAAATTGTTAAGGTTCACACTCTTATTCTGATTCCGTCTAGTTCTTTTATACATCGCGTTATCATTTCTGTGTACAAAGAGAACGAATCTGATGACAGAACACACCCCTGTAGTTGGTACTACTACTATAAGCGTGCCTTGGTGATGTAATGGTAACGGGCCGGACTGGTGACCGAAAGGTCTCGGGATCGATTCCGAGCCAGTGCCTTGGCCAAGTTGTTCGCACAGATCTGTTTCTGTCACCAAGCAGTATAATTTGGTATTGGTCAAAGGGCGGTGGTGCTTTCTAGCTGGGGAGGTAACCGCGGGCCCAGTGGAAAGATCGCAGCCTACCACCGGGTTTATGACTGTGTCACCTGCGGGCTAACTGCCTTTGACTGGGATCGTCTCCACTGCTGCTGCTACTGTTACTATTGCTACTGAGTGCACAGAGTTCTCATTCAAGGATTTTGTCCTCAGTTGTGTAATAGTTATTGTACTAATGCTGTAAGTACTATAGTGCTACTGCTGAACGTGGTGAAGTCGTGTATTCTGTCACTGGCCGTTTTCTCTTACAACTTGTCCCACGTTAACCACTGCATTGTGTATTTATCTGTCCCATTGCTATAGCATAGCATGGGACAGATTATAAAATCACTTCTGTCATTCTGTCAGTCTGTCTGTAAACACTTCTATGACCGCAATTTTGATGAAATTTTGCACAGTGATTTGCGGCCCGAAAGGTAAGATCGAGTTTGTTTGGGATAAAAATCTGATAACTCCTTCCCCTATTTTGCCCCACATTTTTAAAAATTTGCATTACGGCCTATGGGGACTTCAAAGCAGTATAACTCGATCCCCGTAAAAGATAACTGAACGCTTTGTTTACCTACCCCTTATTTTCGGAGTCGTGCAATCTTACAGTGTTACATGTATTTAAATTTACCCCCTGTCAACTCCTGTTGCCATAGCAACCATTCAAAAGTTGCAAAGTTTTGCATTACAGCCAGTGGAGATTTCACAGCGGTATAACTCGCTCCGGTCCCCGTAAAAGATAATTGTGCACTGTTTGCACCTACCCCGTTATTTTTGGGCCCGAGCTATCTGATGCAATCATTTAAATTTCTCCCCTGTCGACCCCCGTGGCAACGAATTTTGGGACAAAATTGACTAAAACTCGGCTTCCGTGAAAGATAATTGCGCACTCTTTGCACTTACCCCCCTATTTTCGGGCCCGGACTATCCGATGGCATCATTTAAATTTTTCGCCTGCCAACCCCTCTTGCCGTGGCAACGAATTTTGGGACAAAATTGACTACAACTCGGCTCCCGTGAAAGATAATTGCGCGCTGTTTGCACCTTGCCCCTTTATATGCAGCTGCTAGGCTATATAGCGTGGCAATGGGACAGATACCTCGTTCCACAGAACGTATTTCTAGTGTGTATTCACAATTATAGAGATAGGCTAGATGTGCTATTGGTATAAGTACATTAAGTACATGTACATGTATTGTCTGCCAAGTGAATGAAGTGAATTAATGAGATATTGTTTTCCTCGGATGTGTGTGTGCAGTGGACATTAAATGCTAATAGCTCCAGAATGGTTACGCTACAGACTTAAAAATGTAAGACTTGTCTCCAGGTAGTGACAATTGAGACATGGCCTTTAAAAAATTTTTGAAAGGAGGTCGTGGCCAGGGTCACATGACCAGCTGCATTTTTGGGTGCTAAATGTCAGTAACTCCAAAATGGTTAAAGCTACGGACATCAAATTTGGCAGACAACTAGGGTAGAGATATGCACTGTCATGAGCGGCTTCCGTTTGGTATTGTAATGTGTCATGTCACAGCCTCACAGTAACATTGCATCAACCAGGTTACTCGACATTTATCTGGGTTAGTAATAAGATGGATGACTATTCATAGGTATACAGTCTTTATTGCCATCCATGTCAACTCAGCCTGGCCATCTTTTCATGGCGTCCAGCTAACTTGGGCTGTATGCTACCTTAATTGGGACTGACCCTCACTGGCTCAAAGTACCAAAAAGGAGATGAGCTCTTACACAATGATTACACTGTGATTGATGACTGTCTGGAGGATAACAGGGAAGATTATTTGAACTACCGTGATCATGTTAATTACATATGCACGCGTATAATGGGAGTTCTTACAATTTTGGGTTTAGCTTGTTTTTTTGTGTTTTGTGTTTCTGTAAAGGTAAACTTACTGTTCCATTACTATGTGTTTGTGTGCATTTTTCCTGAAAAGGCCGTCCCCGAAATGACCTATATTGTGTCGGGTGGGACGTTAAACCCTACTCACTCACTTACTTACACAATGAACCCTTAGATTTCCGTCGTTTTTTTGTGTTTTGTGCTTCATTAAGGTTAAACTTTCTGTAAAAGTTAAACCCTTTGTTTTGTTATTATGTGTGTGCAATCTTGCCTGCAAAGGCCGTCCCCGAAATGACCTATACTGTGTCGGGCGGGACGTAAAACCCTACTCACCCTCACCCCTGGCTGTCTTTTTCTTCATGTTTTGTTATTTTCTGCATAGGTTTGCGCACCAGAATGTGGTGAAGTCATGTATACTTCTACTGGCCGATTTCACTCGTAACTCCCTGTTCACTAACCACTGCGCGGTGAAGCTGCTGCATCGTATTGCCTTTGACCATAACGCCGTCGCTCTGCTCTTTCAAGCTCGACTTTTCCGCGTCTTCACTCGTCTACTCAACGACTCAGTCTACAGCTCTGCCATTCAGTACAAGGTGAGATTTTGTGGCATTTTTAGCAGAGTTGTTGTTGATGTTGTTCGTCTTTTCCATTTTTTTGTTTGTCTGCATATCGCCTTTATCCATCGTAAGTAAGTAAAATGTAAATTAATATAGCGAATCATCACCAAAAAAAGCTTCGTTTTAGGTGAGGTCTCATAATTGGTTAACTATGCTTTGTCTAAAAATAACATTCCATTTTGTCATTGTCTGTTATCGGTGCTAAATATAGACTGATTTTTACGTGTGCCAGTGAAAGAACGTTGAGAAGTGGTTAAGATTCAGCGAAGATATGGACAGTGATGGTGTGTGTATCTGTATAGTAATGTTGTTATCAGAGTTGGTGTTGCTCCACTTGTTCGTGTCTTTGTCCATATGCTCACTGACCCCATTTGTAGATTAGGGAGTCATCTTCTTAGCGTATGCTCTGCATGCCGAGCCAGGCAATAGCCTCGTCAGCCAAATGTAAGGCCGACAGACCGCTGGGAAATTTAGTATCTGGACAATTGTTCACAATGTGCGACATAGTTTGTGAAGGTGCACTACAGGAACAGGACGGATCTGAAGCCTGATTCCAGCGGACGAGGACGACCCTGGCCAATACGAAAGTGGTTCAACGTCGATCACAAGCTTCAGTCTAGATCGAATCCAGGAGGTGCAATGGAAGGGTCTGTGATCAATGAGCGGTTTACTACATCTGAAGCAGCCCACTCTTCAGTCCATTTCTGTCGTGGTGACACTTCTTCCTGTTGGGGTTCCTCGAGCCATACTGGACATCTTGATGAAAGGCGGACTTCAGGATGGAACTTGATGTCTGATATCAGGGGCAGAGTGATGGTTGAAGACCTGATCTTACTGCGAAGTTGATTTGTTGCTGCCATTCGCCGGATGTGAGGGGGAGTGATGTGGCTGAATACTGGCAACCACGGAAAAGGTGTTGGGCGCAGAGCTCCAGAGACAATGCGCATGGATTCATTCAGCTGGACATCAATTAGTTTAGTGTAAGGTGATCTGGCCCAGACTGGGGCACAGTATTCTGCAGTGGAATAGCAGAGAGTCAAAGCTGACGTTTTTATGGTTGTAGCAGATGCTCCCCATGATGATCCAGCCAGCAGCCTGAGGAGATTGTTACGAGTGATAACTTCAGCTGCAGACTTTTTTAAGCGTGCATGGTAAGACAGAGTCCGATCTAAGGTAACTCCCAGGTCGGCTGGATTGGGTTCGTGTCTGACGTGTTGGCTGTTGAATTGCACACTTATGCCTTGCAAAGCCGATGCGTTTTGGAGGTGAAAAATACAGGACAGTGTTTTCGATACACTCGGTTGAAGACGCCATGTGCTGAGAAATACTGAAACTCTGTCTAGATCCTCACTGAGTGTGTCTTCAAGAGCCGTGAAGGTGCGGTCTTGGGTAGCCAGACAAATGTCATCAGCATAGATGAATTTGAGAAAACAGGTTGAAGATAGATCATTGATATAAGCATTGAAGAGGCAAGGAGACAAAACTGATCCTTGAGGGAGACCATTCTTCTGATGTCTCCAAGAACTGCGTTTATTGTTCATATGAACACGGAACCGTTTGTTGCTGAGAAGTAGAGTGATTGACTCAACAAGCCAGTGTGGTAAGACCTTTGAGAGTTTTAGGAAGAGACCTGTGTGCCAGACTGAATCATAAGCTGCAGATTAGTCCAGAAATATTGCACCCGTTTTTAAGTTTTGTTAAAATTCGTTTTCTACGAATATTGCTAGGGCAAGGACCTGGTCACAGGTACTGCGTCCTTTACGAAAACCTGCCTGCTCAACTGTGATGAAGTCCTCCAGGATTTGGTTGGCACACTGTAGTAGTAAACGCTTTAGGCATTTGTAGCAAACAGAGAGCAAGGAAATCAGTCGGTAATTGGCAGCTATGGATTCGGGAGTATTGTTACCTCCGCCAAGGAGGTAATGTTTTTGCCGAACTTTGTCTGTCTGTCTGTTTGTCTGTCTGCGTGTGTACAAGATAACTCAAAAAGTTATGAACGGATCTTTCTGAAATTTTGATATGTCGGGCATGGCATAAACTACCAGTGTTTCAATTTTGGGCGTGATCCGGCAGGAGTCCTGGATTCTGGATCACTTTGAAATTTTCATTACCATTGCGTTAAAAAGGGCATAAGCGAAACTGCTGGCAAAGCGAAGATGGTGACGCCACCTAGCGAATAGCATTGCCTTGGTGGAGGTACCTGCGAGCTATGATTGCTTTCTAGTTGAGGCATAATTCACTGCTAGAGACAGATGTTGCGCAAAGCAACAGGGAGACAAAAGCACGTATAGATGCAGAGTTACATCAGATGTAGAGATTACATAACATTCAAAAGAAATACAAAAGACAGAAGCAGCTGGCAGAAGAGTTTGCCAAGAAACCTGCCATACGACAGACGACCAAAGAGATTCTTTAGCCCATTACTTGTATATTAGATGCATGTTGTGTGTTTATATTGCCAGGAGCTGCATGAGTTTGCACGCCAGGTTGTGCGTAAGTTCTTTGAGACCCTGCGGTCCAACGACAAAACCATCATGGAGCTGTTTTTCTGGAAGTCGACAAGAGATGCCTTCGAGATCAGGGAGGGCTACGGCACGTACCAGTAAGTAATGCACGACTACTTTTGACTAGTTTCACTTGCTGTTGGTTTACAGCCAAACAGGAGAGATGCAGCATGATAACATTTTGCTTTTATTTAAATTCTGAGGTTTGCTTTTACATCATTATTCATCAGGTTTGGCAGGTTTTTGCCAAAGGTGGTTTAAATCATTTGTTTGGTTTAAATCAGCTAAAATCTGTAGAGTTTATAGCAAAAAAAGTACCTGCAGGACTATGACTTTGCTGTGTAAATTCTGATACAACCCTAGTGCAAAACAGTGCTGTTCCGTGGTTATTGCTCGCTAATCTGCTTATAATACATTGTATATGAAAGTCAGTGCACTGAAAAATTTTAAGTATATCTCGTTTTTGCCACTTTAGACCGGTTTTAATCTTTTCAGCAGCACTAATGGGTTGTTGGCATGGCATAGTTGGTAACGCATTTCGGTTGAAACGAAGTTACTCTACGCCGGGCCCGGTTAGTACTGCGATGGGTGACTGCCTGCGGGCAGGTAAAACATCTCGGTGCGAAGCCTGCCAGCTAGGTCGAGTCGGCCTTTTACCCTCCGTGGGACGGTAAAATGAGTAGTAACTCATTTATATGGGTTACGAAAAGTGGGGACCTTGGTACAGCTGACTGGGGTTGCCTAGCCGGCCGCTGCGCCAGCCTGTGTCTGCAGGCTGCACACGGTGGTCGTGCGGCAGGCGGCTCTGGTTAGTGACGAAAGCGCATTAGAGGCATGTTTCGCGACGATGCGCTATACAAATTGACGAACTTTGCTTTTTTACCTTTTCATTATTAGCACTTGACAATTGCCAGGGTGCCAATTGCTGCAGGCTTACCTTAAGCCCCCTTTCTACTATGCCGTATTGACAACTGTGGGGTGGATGCCAGTGCTGATTTTGTAAACTGATTCTGATTGGTCGTCGCAGTGCTGAGAAGGGGGCGGTGAAGCAGACATGGACTGAAGAACAGGATGAAGAGTTGAGGATGTTGTTTTATGAGTTCACTCAGCTGCCACCAGATGCCGCCAGCGAACATGGTCAGTTAAGTACTACATAATGATAACAACATCTATTACTATTGTAACCGCCAGCATTACTGCTGCTGCTAATCTAATACTACTGTAGTACTGTTACCGTGGTGTGTAGCAGTTGTGTTATTGTTTGCTTGTTCTTGTAAATGACGCAATTACATTCCCCTGTCTTTGGTAACAATGTTCGTTGCATTAGCAAAGTTACTCGACGTTGAGTCGGGTTAGTACTGAGATGGGTGACTGTTCGTGGGTATACCGTCTTCGTATTTGACCAAGCCACCCAGGCCAACTCAGCCTGGCCATTCCTCAGTGGGTTGGCAAAATGAGTACCGGCAACGATGATGTCTATGGCCACCGCTGGGGAAGAAATGGTGAGTTCTGCTGGCATACGGACCAAGTCAGGTAAAGACGCTGGCCATTCGGCTGACCTGGTCTGCATGCTGTTCTAATTATCCTCAACCCTCACTGGCTCAGACTGCTGAAAAGTGAATGCGCTTCCATGCAGTGGACCCAGCCGTGTATGCAAAATCTTTTTCTTCTGTTTGCCTGGGGCCAAATTTTTGAAACTTTCCTAAGACATTTTTCAAAGATCTTCCTACGTCAGATGATTTAGGAATTCCGAAGAAGTTTTCTTATCCGAATTTTCAACGACTTTCTTTGCGTTTCCAAAGAACTTCTTCTTTTCTTATCTTCCTAAACTAGTTCAACCAATCAGATGCGCTAATACCGACCATGTGACGTAATCAAAACTTTTTTGAAAAACTTCTTATCTTAGCACGTCCACGAGAAATGCATTTTACACACCGCTTCGTTTTTTAAGTTGACTAAACGTCAATTTCCTTTACTTACTCATTGTTGATTTTACCACAGTGTTACGCAAAAAAGCCTATGACGTCACATATGACGTCTAAGCTAAATGTCAACATTGCGTACTTCTTTTGCAAATTTCGTTTTATTACACAGCTTTCTCCGTGTAGGACAAGTTTAGTGCTTTCCTATATATTTGCCTAAATTCTTCCCAAGAAGTTTCCAAAGAAGTTTCGAAAATTGCGCACCCTTTCTCAAAATCTTCTTTGGAAGATCTTCTCAAATTTTTCCAAAGACATTTTCCAAAGAAGTTTTGAAAATCTGCATACTTTCTTTGGAAAAGAAGTCTCCCAAAATTTTCTTAAGAAGTTTCAAAAATTTGGCCCCTGGTGTACAGTATTGCGTGTCTTGTCACTCAGTGGTGACCCTTGGTCTACCCAGTGTCACTGTTTACCTATCAGTCTCTCCATCTGTCTGCGGCTTTTTGTCTGTCTGTCTTGCTAGGTGGTGATGCTGTGGACTATATAATGTCACGTCTCAGTGATCAGTCAAAGTCTCGTCGTCAAGTGCTACGTCAGCTGGTTCAGCTCGGAGTCATTGGTAGTGCCAAGGAACTCAAGAGGCACAAAAGGTCTGTAGTCAGTGTTTCTCGGTGTGTTCGTCTCTTTGTTTGGTAGACTGCACCCGTTACAGTGCAGCACGTCAGAGACATTTTGGAGTGGCCACACACAAGGACATTTTTGAAAATGTTGCATCTTGCAACATCATCGCCTATGTTAAAGATATTGGTTTTTACAATCGTATATAATGTTGTTTTTACATTAGCTTAATAGCCTTGATCTTAACAAGTATTTTAACTTTGCTTTTAATACATATATTAACTGGCTTTAACTAATTTTAACCATGCATGGCACTGAATGGCCTATTTTGTGCTGATGTGCCGTTAAGAACTACTCACTCACTCTTTGTTTGTCCATCTTTCTTTCTGTTCGTTGGTCTGTTCATCTGACCAGGCTGGGTTGGTGGGAACATTGGTCGTTACCCATCTCTATTTGTTGGTGGCTACCATTGCAGTTTGATTGCCTCGAGTGACCATTCCTGAAATGATCTGTAATGTATTGTATGGGACATAGAACTCTACTCATTCATTTAGCCATCTCAGTAGTAACCCAAGGCAGGATGGCCAGGCTGAGTTACCGGGGAACATTGGTCGCCAAGAGCCATCTGTCGGTCCCAGTGTCCCAAGTGATTGCCTGTAATGAGTGTAATGATGTGTTTCCAGCGGGACCCAGCGTGTGTCATGCAAGACATAAAATCTAGTACTCACTTAGTCATTTTCTTATCTACCTCAGTACTAATCCAGAGCAGGATGGTGGGGCTGAGTTTGCAGGGACATTAGTCACCAAGGACAATCTGTCGGTCAGTACTGGTGCAATTGATTGTCTCTTATGGCTATCCTCGGCATGTGTGGAATGGGATGTTAAACTCTACGTCTATCATCCTATGCGCCCTGATTCTTTCTGAGACTTTGGCTTTATAAATCATTTACTTACTTACTCACTTACTTACTGATGTACTCAGTCGCTCCCCTAGATGTGATGAATTGCTTGTTTCAGGTCTGCAGTAGCTAATCAACGCGTTTGGACTGAAGAGCAGGCAGATGAAGTTCGACAACTGTTTGAGCGCTTTCAGCATTCAGCCGGTCTGTTGCTTTGTGATCATTCTGTCAGGGATGATTTTGTGCTATTCGTCAATTGTGTATTTGTTTTATCAGTGGTATCATGACAGGGTGTAGGGGATAGTTACTGCACCTTCTTTGAATTTTATCCTGTTGGAAAATTTGGAGAGAAAAAAATTGTTTCTTGTTGTTGGAAAGTCTTCTTCCAAAAGTACACAAATTCTGACTGTAAATCCGCCATTTTGAAAAAAGTTAGTAGCAGAATTCAACTTAGGAGCGACAATAGTCTTGCCGAGTTGAGCTCGTTGTTGCTTGTGCACATGCATTGTGAACATTGGGCGACTTCACTTTTTGACTTAGACTTTCTCTGAGCCTTTTCACTGAGCCAAAGCTAAAGCTGAACACTAAAGTCTGTACTTAGACCAAAGTTCAACTAAATGATTAAAAATGGCGGAAAACCGGTAAACCTAACAGGAAATAAATCAACCAGTTATGCTTGGACTTGCTTATTTAATTGCTTCGTGCACACAAATGACGTAATTACGTAACGTCTTACGTCATTGTGTAGCCATTATGGTGTTTATTTTTAGTACTAGACTGTTTTAATTTACTTAACTATCCGTGTTAGTCGCCATGTTTTCTTTCAGCAAAATCACTTCACTTTTTGACTTAAGTAGGTACTTAGACCGAAGTTTAGGCTCAGCGAAAGTCTAAGTCAAAAAGTGAAGTCGCCCATTGTCATAAACATTTGACTTCACTAATAATTCAGAGTCGGCACTTTTGAATTCTTTTTGACAAACTGCCGAGATTTGTGAAACGTTAAGGTGGTCTGGAGCTTCACCTGTGATATGTGATCACTGATCATATGTTATGCAACCACCTTAGCTCCTGCCAGACAGACTGGTGCTCGATTTAACTACTTGGACGGGTAGGCTGAGTTGACTTCTGAGGTTGGTTACCTTACCTTACCTTACATCCGGGGTGGGCAGGCTCTTACACCTGCCCAGCGCTGAGGCTGTATCAGCTCGGCCCAATGCACATCCCCAAATGTAACCACAAGGTAGCGGCTATAAAGCCGTAGACTGCTGTAAAGCCGTAAATACACGGCTGTGAAGCCGTAAATAGACGGCTGTGGAGGCGAAACCAGCACAAAAGCACTGGTAACGTGCAGCAATCTGCTCTCACGTTTTGGTCAGCGCTTAGTCAGCTCCTCGCCTCCAGATTTTAGAAATCTTTCGGGTCATCGGTGCAAAGCCCCACCACCATGACAAGGTGGCTGACCACGGTGGGTAGAGGTTGGTTATAAACCAAGATTTTTTACCACACATCCAGATAGCAACGACTTGATAGCGACCCAACCAGGAGTTGTACCCGTAATGTCTCGATCTGGCATCGAATGTCTTAACCATTATGCCACAAAGTCACATCTTATCTGATTATTTGTTATTTGATCATATTTGTAGATATCATCGGCGAGATGATGAGCAATCTATCCGTGCCTCGATCTCGGCGCAAGCTCGCGGACAAAGTGTTGGAGCTCGGTCTTGTGGTGGACAGGACGCAGCTTCGCAAGAAGAGACGGCCGAAGGACGGCGGAGCCAGACGTCGACCAAACAATTTCACCGAACTCTCCGATCTCGTCTCAGATGAACACAGCTCATCGGCATCTGAAAGTATGTTTTGATTTGATTACTGGCTAGTGTCGATTTAGCTTCAGGTAAGGCAAAAGTGCCATACCCCAGAAGTAACTTAGGCGGGGTGCTTATCTCCTTTTCTGTGGCCATTGAGCCTGTAGGTGGATAGACCACCGACGAGTCCGTGACGCATGGCCGGCGCGACGCCAGACCTACGGTTACTTTCCCAGCCGCAGAGCATGACTGCCATTTGGCCAGTACCAAGTTATACAGCTTGGTGAACAGAGGCACATGTGTGTGAACGATTTGCGTTCGCTATTTCGAAGGTCCACTATTCCGAAAGTCTACTATTTCCACTAACCCTAAGCCTAACGTTAAGGCTGACCCTATCCCTAATCTTAATTCTGTTCCTAACCTTAACCCAAACGTTAGCACTGTGGCGCGTATCTGCACAATAGACTTTCGTATTAGCTGACCTTTGGAATAGTTAAAGTTAAAAACGAACTTATAAAGCGCCATAAAACTAAATGTGTGTAAAGATACAGAGACGCTGGCTACATTGCAGTTAGCCACTGTTTTCACAAGCAACAGTAAACAGATGTGTCTTGAGTCGACGACGGAATGCAGGCAAACTTTTTGCTTCAATGACTGAAGTAGGAAGATTGTTCCAGATAGCTGGTACGGCTGAACTAAAAGCACGGCTGCCGTATGCAGTTCGGATACGTGGTGCTTGGAGTAGAGGACGAGTTGATGAGCGCAATGTCATCGATGAACCAGGCTGTTGACTGGAGATCAGCTGACGAAGGTATTCAGGTTGTGAAGTAGACTGTATCTTGAAAGCCAAAGTTGCCAGTTTGAAGTTGATTCACTGAGATATTGGAAGCCAGTGTAATGATTTCAATAGAGGTTGTGCATGACAAAACTTCCGCCGTTGCAACACTACGCGAGCGAGACAGTTCTGCACCTTCTGTAGTTTCGAGGTTGTCGAGTTGGGTGTTCTGTAGAGAACAGTGGACTTTCGGAATTGCAGGCTGGTACCCTGCAAACAATTTGTCCAGAATCATTTCCTGGTACTGCACTAGGTGAGAGTCAAACCAGCAGCCACAGATTTGAGCATTAAAGCCAACGCCAAAACGGAGGTGGATGACTAGCTTGTCGGAGCACTAATTTCAAAAACTGAAATATTTGCTTGTTATAAAATTTTTATTTCTCGTAGCCAAGTGGCGTTGTGGCAGGGAGAGGGTAGGGCAATTACTCGAGATCTCTTCATTAATCTTAGCATCTCAGAAAATGTTTTTTTTTCTTGTCGGAGAAGGTTCTTTCAAAAATACCAAATTTGCAACTGAAAATCTTCTATTTTGAGGAATTAAGGGGCAACATTGAATTTCTGAGCACCTGCTTGTGTCAGAAATTTGTCGCTTTCTGTTGGAATAAATTGGAACTTGTTGCAATCTACGATGCTGCTGTATACTGGCTGGTATCAGTTAATGTTTTTAATAGTTATGTTTGCAAAAGATAATGATTAGAAATCATTAATTTTGAACATTGTGTATAATGTTTTGTCATTGATGTGATTAATTAGAAATTCAAGGATTAAAACATGCAATTATATTGAAGAAATGATGTTTCATGTTTTGCTACATGATTAATCATTTATTCTCACCGCCCTTGTTGCATATCTTGTACTGCTGTTGGTTGAGTTAGTTTTGAATTGTTAGCAATATACCGACAGACATTTGATGTCGCCAAGTAGATTTGCGAGAATTGGTAGAAAGTGTGAAGTCCTTCTAAGCCGCAAAGCTCATAGGTGGCACTGATCTCCGTTTTCTTAGCCCTCAGCCAGACACCAGTTTACACTGCAAGACTACGAATATGGGACTAGTGCATCACGTGGTGTGCAGCTTTCACTCATAGTCTCGTACTCATCATGTCTGCTAAGGGAGGGATGGCCAGGCTGAGTTGATCTGATGGACTGGTTACATAGTAAGTAAGTAAGTAAGTAAGTAAAGTGTAAATTTATATAGCGCATACTCAAAAAGATCTCTAATGCGCTTAATGCATTTTGTCATCAATATTTCGCAAAAATGTATGTCTTCAGCCATACCATGATACCATGATATCACATACCATGATAGTTTACCCATTTACCTGTCTCCTGCTACTGACTTGACCCAGCATAAAGTAGCTTTGTTGATTAAACAGAACGTGTTGATGATGATGATGATGATGAAGGACGAATAAACTTTAGCGTGGCGTTAAGTCCTAAGATTACAAGGACATGTAACAATAAGCCTAAACAGTGAAGTCACGTAATAGTAGTCAGTGCAGTGAGACGTTCTTAGTCATGTCTGTAAGACCGGGCAAAAAGTTCGGTTTTCAGTCTGCTGCGGAAAACATGCAATGACAGAGACGACCGGACTGACTCCGGCAAACTGTTCCAGACCGATGCAGCAGTTAACTACTACTACAAGCTGCTAAGTCACAGATAAAACCCCAAACGCCCTAGCTTTAACCGAGACTCATTGCACTCAGGGATGGCCAGGCTGAGTTGACCTGGTTTGTGTGGTTGTAGATGGCAGGAATTCCAGCAGCAGCAGCAGCAGTGACAGTGATGATGACAGTGATAATGATGTCGTTACTAAACCTACACTCAAGGTCAATACGAAACCCACACCGAAGCCTCGTGCCAAGAAGCCATCATGCGAAAAAGCAGCCACCACCACTGCAATTGCTACCACCGCGCCAGGAAATGTGAAGCGCATACGTCGGGCTGTTACGGCTGCTATTGAGCAAGGTTGGTCAAGTAGTAACTTGTTTACGTTTTAACTGCAATGGATAGAAGTTAAACAAGGATCAGAGTAATATGGCAAAAGGCGGAATTACTGTTATGTTCGCCAGGTGGCAGCAGCAATTTACATTTGCATGTTCTGGTTGGAGGTTTGACCCCCAAATCTCTTTTTCCCTTGCAGATTACTTCCTCATTGTCAGTAGACTCGCTTTTTTCGTGAACTTCTTCATGTTGGCTTTATGGAAACATGTTGGGTCTCGTGAGCCTTGCTGTCTTTTTAACTAGGTACCGCAGTTTTCCACGACAAATTTTTCCAAATTTCACAAGCTTGTTTGTCAAATTCCATCACTCACTGCGGCAAATTTTTCTAATTTTATGGCATTCTCTTTAGTGTAAGTTGAGGCTTGTTTGGATTATTAAAACTGAAATGGTCTGTTGTGCCATGTGTCAAATATGACAAACAAAATGAACAACAGACAGAAGGACCGCACTATGCTGAAGTGTGTGGCAATAGGCAGAATCGCTTGCACTGCAACAGTGATTTCACTGAATAATGCCACATACTACCTCCATATCTGCCAGTGTGATGTTCATACTTCATGCAGTTCTTAGGCCACCTGGACATAGTAATGAGAAGTCTTGTGTTTTGGCTTTGTTTTGTCCACTTTATTACCTCCACCAAGGAGGTTATGTTTTTGCAGGTTTTTGTTTGTTTGTCTGTTTGTCTGTGTGTTAGCAAGATAACTCAAAAAGTTATGGATGGATCTTTCTGAAATTTTGAGGGCGTGTCGGGAATGGCGCAAGCTACCAGTGATTCAATTTTGGGGGTGATCCGGCAGGAATCCTGGATTCTGGATCACTTTGAAATTTTTGTTACCATTGCTTTCAATGGGGCATAAGGGAAACCGCTGCAAAACCGAAGATGGTGCTGCCACCTAGCGAACAACATTGCCTTGGCGGAGGTGTGCGGGCTCTGACTGCTTTCTAGTTTTTCAGCAACCGGACAGTGGAACATGACCAAAATTGGGGATGGACAACCCTTACCTCTGTGGAATTGAAGCCAAATTTCAGCGAAATCCGTTGAGGGGTTTTCGAGGGTGGGACATTTTATCACCATGGACCGTGCAGCCGTGGACCAAAACAGTTGGACTTACGGCAAAAAATTTCTAGTTGTCTGGCGTTCTGTGTCTGTTTCGAAGCTAAAGTGCTCTGATGTTTATGTGCTGCCTGTCATTTGCATTGGTGAATTTTTTTGTGTTGGTTTTTTGTTGTCAGTGCAATTGATCGCTTGGCTGACCATCTCCAAAGTTATGTGTAATGTGTCGAGTGGGATGCTAAACTTTACTCGCTGTCCCTTGTTTCACTTTTGCATATTGGGGAAAAAATGAACTGATTAATTTTTGTGGTGTAACATATGCACGTAGTAGCTAGTTGTTGTTGTGTTGTTAGGTTCGAGTTCGGCTGTTGATTGGTTGCGAATGAGACTTCTGCGCACTGCTGACGACCGCGATGAAGATGGTTTGTCTGTGTTTCTGTCTGTCTGTCTGTCTGTCTATCTGTCTGTCTGTCTCTGTTTGCTTGTGTTTGTCTGTTCTTCTCTCTGTGAAGGAGTCGTTACTGGTCTCTCTGCTTGTTTTTTTCTGTCTTTCTTGTAATGACTGTGTCATCATTGCTATATACAGGGTGGTCAGAAAAACGGCACACAGTTTATGGCACCATAATTTTGCAACTGTACACCACAGAGTCATGTGGTTATTAGCAAAATGTTCCGAAAGAAATTCTTTACATGACTCAAGTCAGTGTTTAAATACAGCAGTTAAATATTCCTTGTTTTTGCTGCTGACAAGTGAACTATTGAAAAACAGAATTACCTTCAATGTACCTTGGTCCATAAAAACATGCCACTATTATTTTTTCAATAGCTCCGTGAAACATTGGCAAATTTGAATAATTTTTGGTGTGCGACATTAAGAAGAAATTTGACACAAAGGTCTGTAGTTTTGGCCACCTGACCTTAATGTTGTCGCTACACTACCATGTGAAATGCAGAAATCGCAGTTTGGCCATTGACAACAATGAATTCCTTCTGGGTAGTATATGCATCAACAAACGCAGTTGACAATTATTATCACTCAAAAAGTCACACGTGTCACATCACATCATCTTCATTTCAGCATGTGCTCAAAATGTCTTCCTGCAGCACAAATGTAAGTGGTAGATGTTGACACCATTTGCCAACAGCACGTTCAGTAACTGCGTGACTCAAGCAGCCCACTCGCTGTTGATGTATCATTTCAGTTTGTCGACTCAGAATTTTAAAATAAAGATGAAGCAACAGATTTTCAATGATTTTGTGGTCTCAGTAATTTTCTGAGCTGACGCATGCACTACCCAGTATGAATTCATTGTTATCAATGGCCAAACTATGACTTCTGCATTTCACAAGGTAGTGTAGCAACAACCTTAGAGCGAGGTGGCCAAAACTACAGATATTTGCGTCAAGTTTCTTCCTAATGCCACATGCCAAAAGTTATTAAAATCGGCCAATGTTTCACGGAGTTATTGAAAAAATTAAAGTGGTACATTTTTATGGACTGCAGTGTCAAGGGTAATACTGTTTTTGCATAGTTTAATTTCCGGCGGCAATAACAAAGAATATTTAACTGCTGTATTCAAATACTGACTTTAGTAAAGAATTTATTTCTAAACATTCTGCTGAAAGCCACATGACTCTATGACATAAGGTTGCAAAATTATGGTGTCATTAACTTTGTGCCGTTTTTTGGACCACCCTGTATATATCCGTGTTGAAATTGGCTTTTGCCAGACACTAGCAATATCAGCGTGTGTTGCTAATGAAAAATGCACTATTTTTTGCTATGTTAATGTTATATAACTATGCTCGTGATAAAAAAGGGTGCATATAGCTCTCTGTGGGAAACCATCTAAGAGCTACATAGTGTCACCTGCCATATAGGATCACACACAGTGTCACCCGACACAGCTAAAGGCATGCCATCTTAACCCCAGCCAGGCTTGCCACTACTCCCTTTATTGACTAGTCAGCATTGACTGAATTTTGGCCTGGTGATAGCAAGCGACACACACACACGCAGGATGGAGCAAAATGACATCTACTCTTGGCAATGGCAGTGTCCATGACAAGCTCCTGAATGCAGAAGAAGAGGGATGGAAGGCTTAGTTGTTCTTGGTGGCTGATTGTTTACTGAGATGGTTTATCATTTTATGTAAAGTAGTAACCGCTGACTGGGACTTGAACTCGTGACCTTCTGATCATAAGTTTAGTGATTTAACAATTACGCCACCAAGGCAACTGTCTGTTTATCTATTCTGTTCTGTAGCAGCGTAGAGAGCTCCTCAGACTCTCTAGCTAGATTTGTCGAAAAGGCCTCAGGAAAAATGCGGAAAAGGTAAGTACATCAGCGAAGGGGGGAGAAAGTCGGAGATAAGAAGGTAGGGTGCTTTATCCAGTAGTTGAGGGGAAGATAGAATGGTTACGTTGTGCTGGCTGCAGATGATGGACAGGCAACTGCACTGGTGCCGTTGACTGATGAACAGGAAGATGCAATGGAGACGACGATATTCCAGGAGTTACTGCGATGCTGTGGACTTTATCCACCGCCCACTGAACAGGTTTGTTGTATCACTATTAGCTCAGATGGTCGGACATTGGACGAACCATTTTTTTAGGTGAGCTGGCTCACTACGCTGTAAGCTCAGGCGATAGGCAGCTTGATCAGTTTTAGGAACAATGGACAGCTGCTATTGCACGCACACAGATAGAGTCGGCAACAGACATGCTGTGCAACAATAAGGGTTGCTATAGTTTGCAGTGCATAGTGAGCCAAGGCAACACAAAATAGGTGACAGACAGATAAAGACAGATGCAGACAAACAGATGCACAGAGAGAGACAGATGGACATGCAGTACAATGACAGATAGACAGGCTGACAAGAAGATGCTATGCAGTCGGCAGCCTTTCACGAATTACTGCAATGCTGTGGAATTTGTGCATCATCTACTGAACAGGTTTGATAGATACAGGCACCGGTTGTTATCTGTTACGGGATCCACTCTCTGGAACTCACTGTCCAAAGATCTTTGAGATCCGGAACATTCTGCAGACACTTTCAGACAGTCATTCTAGTAGACGGTCATACTAGTAGCACCATCTATGGCAGCTAGACGTGTGTTAACTAAATTGAAAACTCTTGTTCTTTTCATCTTTTACACAGTTGACTGTTAAGTGACTGCGATGCCGTTGGCATTTTCCACTTTAAATTGCATTGTGCACTGTGTCCCAAAAAAGCAACCCTGACATTTTCCACTGTAACTTGTAAACCAAATATCAAATTTTGATAATTTTTGGTAGGAATATTTCTGACACACCTTGCCATCAAATGACCGTTCAGTTTCCCACCTCACCCAATGTATGCTTCTGCACTACCTAGGGAAAGCAGATCAAGCGAAATATGTGTTGAAATATGCAGAAAACCTAAAAAACATTTCCGACATTATCGATCAAAACTTGAATAAGGATTAGCAGATTTTAGTAATTTTTGGCAAAAATATTTCTGATACAACTGGCTATTAAATAAGTGTTTTAGTTTTCACCTCAACCAACGTCTGCTTTTGCACTACCTGGGAAAAGCAGACCAAGAATAATACATGTTGAAATGAAAGAAAAAACGTCTATAAATTTCATCGATTTTAATCTGTGGGCCCCAACAGCCAGTCTAGTACAAGATTTGACTGTCATGCAGCAGTGTCTACCAGATGAAGTGTAGGAATGTTTGTGAAGTCAAGAAGCAACTGGTACAGGCTGGATTGGTCTGGAGCAGAACATTATCGATTACTGCTGTCAACGAATGGAGAACGCATCCCCTTGTCTGTGTTTGCAGAGTGGGCAAACACTTCAAGCTATTTTACTGCATGCAGTTGAAAAATGGACAACTGGATGAAATGTCATCCAATGTGTCAGAAATGTGAACAAAATGTGTTTTTATGTGTTATGTTAATTAAGCATTCATATCGCATTGGATAAAAAAGTGATATTTTGCTGGTTGTGCTTTCCCCAGGTAGTGCAGGAACAAACGCTGGGTGAGGTGGGAAACTGAATAATCATTTGATGGCACGTTGTGTCGGGAATATTTGTACCAAAAATTATCAAAATGTGATAATTGGTTTTCAAGTTACAGTCGAAAATGTCAGGGATGCTTTTTTAGGGACACAGTGTATTGTGTATTGCTCTGAAAACATTCTTGTTCTTGCATTACTACTGTGTATAGCACATCAGAGTTTTTAACGGAGGCTGATCTGCAATGCACCACTGTGGGCGGCACTATAAACCCTGATACCACTCTAGACTCTGTGTTCTGGTGTATGTAGGAGAGTTACTGGCGGATTGCTGGGCAGTTGACCGGGGCTGATCTACGACGCACTGCTGCGGCACTACATCCACTGAGTTCCGAAGAAGAACAGCAACAAGAAGAGGATGAACAGCAACTGAGCACACAGTAAGACTACTAAGAATTGGAAATATGTATTTTACCACTGGTAACAATCAGAAAATGATTGAATTAATTAAATTTGACATGATTCTTAATGAAATGGTTCATGGCAATTAAATTTCTTAGTCATTAAAATTTTGAAATTATTATTGCATGATTAATCATTAATTTTTGCAGTACTGGTTTTTGTGTATTCTGTTTCCTATAAGTCTGTTTTTGTATGGATCATTTACAGTCAAAAGTTTTGAGAGGCTTTCATGGTTCAGTGATTAAAAAGTTGTAATGCAACACATCAGTCTGTGTATTGAATTCTGGTTAGTTCTTTTAACATTTTTTGTTGTTTTTTGCTGCATTTTTCAAATTTGGGGTTGAACGGAGAGGGGAGGTAGGAAAAATGTGCACTTTTAACGGAAAACTTGCCAAATTTCAGAAACTGTGAGAGATATGGCCAAGGTTACTATTAATCGCTAATAGGAAGTGGCATGACATGAAAGTCATTGACCTTGGGTGACCTTGAAGGTCAGTGCTGCAACAGGAAGCTGTAGCGCATTTTTCCCAGTGACAGCTGGGCTTTTTTGTTTTTGATTGTTAGGCGCCTGTCACCACAGCAGCAAGACACCGATGCTGAGGATGGTGACAGTAGCCACGACGACGACAATGATGCTGTTGCCATGGAAACAACAACAGCAACTCTGCCGGTAGGTCGGCATGACTCACTGAAGGCAAAGAAGCGAGCGCTGCTTGCTGCGCTCGCTCAGAAACGACATCTCGAGGCAACCAGTGAAGCTGCCACGCCTCACGACAACCAAAGGTTCTCTGATAATACTATAACTTTTCTGTGTAAAAGAGCTTTGGAAATTAACGACAGGCATTGAAAAATTTCACAACTTAGTCTTTAGCCAAAATGTAACTGAAATGCAGTTGGTCCAGCATTTCTCCAAAGGTTGGATTGCATCACAGAAGAATTGTTCATCTTCTTGTGCAGATTGCTTCTTCGTCGTCAGTGAACTTGTTTTCTTTTATGAACATGTTAATTTTAGCTTTGGGGAAACATGTCATATCTGTCTTTTGTCTGTTGCATATGACAGGTAGTCATATGCCTCAATGTTCTGGCAACTAGGGCTGTGCACGGTTCGATGAAAATGTCAATTTTCGTCAATTTTTGAACCAAATTGACCTCGTATTTTGAAAACTGAAAAGTCCATTTCTGAGTTTTTGATTTTTGGCCAGTTTTTACTTTTTCATGTCAGTCAAAGTATTTTAGCTATATCGCGAGTACTGAAACTGAACCAAAAACCGTCCTTTCTGCATAACTGAGTCAAAAGCTGCACCAAAGTCATTTTGCAAACTGCACGCCTGTGTCTGTAACCTTCACGTAAAGGTAGACTGGTAGTCAGATACTTGCTATGACGCTTCTTACATGAGTCGTGACCAGAAGTGCTTTACAATCTTGGAAGTGGCAGCTGATTGGCATGAGCTAATGATACCGCAGCGCAGTATGCGGCCGTCCATTGTTCGGGTCAATATGCCTTGGTGTGTGTCTATAACCTGCATGTTTGTCATGTGCTCGTATGCAGAGATGATGCTGATGATAAGATCAATGCTGTTGGTCATCCATCAAAGTCACAGCGGTTCAAGAAGAAACTGGTTGAATCTGATGATGACTCCAACTCTGTATCTGGGTGAGCAATGTCTTTGACTACACGTAGGGCTAGGAGTAATCCTGGTGGTCAGTGCTTAATATGTGGGAAAGGCTGTGGCCGTGCTGTCAATCAAGGCGTCGAGATAAAGTCGCTAAAAGTATCGATCGAGGGGAGGCCTCGTCCTTTCTCTTCAGCTGATAGGGTGTTTGAGGAGCATTATAATGTCCCCTGTAGTAGTAGGCCTAACAAGGGGTGAAGCTTCGACCAAAAACAAGTTTTGATGCATTTTGAGCTTGAAAGATGCATCTGGCGTGTAGCAATTTTCCCAAATCAACTGCAGGCAGCGTACCATCATTGTGACAGTGCACCATACTGGACAGTGCCAGAACCAACTGGAGAATTTGGGGCCGGGTCCAACATGACGCTGCCCATTGCTGTAAGTTCAATTGAAGGAAATTGTTGGTGCTGAAATTTGGCCTCAACCCTTTCCGGGTAAGGGTCATCCCCCTGCCAAATTTCGGTTTTGGTCCACTGTTCGGTTTCAGAGGAGAAATTGGAAATAAAAAAGAG
>Ga0209671_1000971_pt1 | contig 22130 bp, 23 predicted proteins | sample WorMetHERISLAND2_2_FD_187401 | JGI IMG/M metagenome (GOLD analysis project Ga0209671, IMG submission 187401) | Marine gutless worms symbiont microbial communities from Max Planck institute for Marine Microbiology, Germany - Olavius geniculatus... | ecosystem: Host-associated > Annelida >... | reverse complement strand
GTGACAGACAGACACTGTAAAACAGACGCCTCGACGACAGCTAACATGCATGAAGAGTTACATACGGTCGCGCATGAAAAATCATGTGCCGTTTTAAATTTCGCTCGCTTCGACTCGCTCGTATGTATTGTCGCTCGCTCACGGGAAAAATCTCGCTCGCTCTCGCTCGTCCAGTTTCTCGCTCGCTACCGCTCGCTTTCGCTCTCGCTTACAGGTCTACTAATGTCATTAAATTAAATTTTTTAATACGTTCTTTGTAATGTAAATTTCTTAAATGCATATAATAGTACAAAGTGATTATGTTCAGCATTTTCAGTCCAAGTGCAAATACGATAAAAACAAGATACAAAGCAAACACTTCAAAAAGTAACCACCTTGGTGTTCCACCATATAGCACTCGCCAAACTTCCGGCATGTGGTGCTCTGGTACAAAAGTCTTCAATAGATCTTCGAAAGAGTCAAACTGTTGAGCAGACATGACCAAAATCCAGTGCGATGCTCCGTAAACTGAAGACTGGTTGTTCTCTAAACTTTCACGCAAATGTCACAGCTAGAAACTAAATAGATCAATCAACTTTGATTTCACAGTCACAAGTACCTGTCGCCCTCTGACCTTTGACCTCGCAGAATCTGCAAACCCTCCAGTCCACTGCCGGTGCTTCGAACCAAAAACCTGAGTTTAGCTGATATGACATTTTTTCAGTCATGTGTGCTTAAGTTTGTATGGTTGTGAACTTGTAGCTAAAATCATGCAAGCCATCGAACATTAATTTATAACATCGTGGAATCTAGTAAACTCCTCCCAACCTGTTCCAGACGTTCGAGTGTTCCGTTATGTTAAGTTGTTTATACCAGATGTTGAATTGTAATCTGTAATGTAAACACGCAACAGCTGGTGATGTTTGGCGATTTTGCTGTTATTTTGTGACATCAGTGGACGTGTTCTTTGTCTATAATTCGGTTTCTCTAAAGTTTACATAAAAATGGAAAAAGTTGAGACAGTTTGTGACAGTAAACAAGACGCGACGTCGGGTAGCAACGGTGAAGAAAATGATAACCTCCCTGCGTGGGCCAGCGGACTACGACGAAGGGCTCACAAATGTAAGTCTCCACACTCCAGTGCCCGTGGTTGATAATTTCACCGGTAAAAGGTTATTAACCTTTCCTCAAATTTTAGTGATTCAAAAAGCGTTTTTGCAAAGATTTACATTTTATGGGTTATTATCTGTAATAAAATTGTTGTTTTTTTGTTATTTTTTTGTTAAGGGAGATTTTTTACAGTAAAACAGCAAGAATTGGCGTAGACATGGCATTATGCCTTTCGATAGCCAATGCGACGTCATGTATAATTTTAGCGAAATTCTGTTCAATGTAACGTACTAAACGTATCTTTTTTGATGGTTTGGCGTTGAAGTCTTTGATTTAATCGTTTTAACTAAGCATCGTTTAAGTTTTTATGCAAGCGAAACAGAATTTGTCAACATCAACAATTGAACCGGAAAACCATTGAACGTCACAAAGTAACGTAACATATTTTTCCACCACTAGCTATAGTTATATAGTTATCATAGTGTGTCAGTATTCTACGCTTGTTTACGTTTGCATGTTCGATCAATGTCAGCAATCAGATGTGAAATATATGACCAGGTAACATAGCTAACACCAACCCTAACCCTAAAACCTAACCCTATCCCTAAACCTTAACCCTAACCTCAACCCTAACCAAAATTTTTGCTCACAAGCGATTTAAAGTGCCCCGGTGTTACCAGTGGCAACACTGGGGCACTTTAAATCACTTGTGAGCAAAAATTAAGCAAAAACCCACAAGATGATTAGTATGCAAAAAAGTAATTTAGAACGCAATGATTCGAGCACAGATTGGTAACCCTTGGCCATTTTGGCCATTAGCTATTAGGCAAAAACCAGGAACTAAACTACCGTGGATTGAACAAAAAGAACTGCAAGAATTGTTTCAGTAATGATATGTCCAAAATCTGAGTTTCATTTCTGGAAACAAAATATTTTTGGAACAATAAATTCTAGTCACCGCCGTAAAAAAGGTGAGATACAGTAGTTACGCTTGTGATAATGACTTTATGCTATTTTGCTGTTAGATGGGCAACATCTGTTCTCCAAGAAATTTGCTGAGACTTCCCAGTTTGTGGTTTCCAGTCGTATGTGGTCTCGAACAATACCAACTGAGAACTGTGACGTACTGGTTACATTTCCATCAGCGCTTGAAGATGACGTGTTGATGTGGGTGTTGGCACGCTTGCGTGCTCGAGTGCCTGAACTTTCCGTTCATGTACGACACCACATTGGCACGGGAATATATGGCTTTTACCTCACTGCCTCATTTGAAGAGTATGTTATTTACTGCTGTACTCTATCTGATATTTTTGATATCAAAAATATCAGACATATATCATCAAAAATAATGAATCCAATTTATTTTTATTGACAGATCATCCAGTATCCTGAGTGAGTGAGTGAGTGAGTAGGGTTTAATGTCCCACCCGACACAGTATAGGTCATTTCAGGGATGGCCTTTTCAGGTGGAATGCACACAAACACATAATAATGGAGCAGTAGGTTTAACCTTTACAGGAACACAAAACACAAAATACAAAAAAGCTATTAACATTGTAAAAACTCGATTATTCGTGTGCATATGTAATTAACGTGATGGTAATTCTAATAATCTTTCCTGTTATCCTTCAGACAGACATCAATGTGATAATGCTGTCTATTCGAGGACAGAGGGTTAATATCCTGAAATATCTCTTGCAAATGTATACTATATCCACTCAGTCGACTACGCCATGCTAAAATGGTCTGCAGTAGTAAATTAAAAGAAGGAGCTAAATGCTTGGTTAAACTAACTGTCCATGTTAGGCCTATATCAACAGGCCCATCGAGAGGGTGGGCTAGGGGATAAACAACTCTGGGCCCCACGACGTTTGGGGGCCCCGCTGTCGTTCTGAAATATAAAATACACCCGAGTGCACCATTTTGAAAAGAAAAATTCACAAATTTTCTTCCCAGAGGGGCCCCCCAAAAATGTTTGGGGTCCCACGTGATGACAAGAATGTTTCCCCAGGCCCCGCTGTGGCTCTTGATAGGCTTGTATCTCAATGACAGTTATTAGCAAATTAGCAATATCACTGCTGCAACACACCATGGTATTAAATGCAGTTTTTATTCGTCATATCTTTGGTTGATTATTTTATGGTAAAACTTTTAATTTTTTGCATTACTCAGTATAGCAGACATTTTGGCTGAAATTTGTGAGTAAACACTGTGTAGTACAAAATGTAAGCTTTGTAATCTGCATTATACTCAACTCACAGGGCTTACCTGCAATTTGTATTTGTGTTTGAAGTTTGACTAGTCAGTAAGCCAGAGAGTCAACAACAGCAGCCATTTGATATGTACATACATCTGGTGGTGAACCTGGCCAATGTTCCTATTATCACCCATCCACATGTACACACCGTTTGTGATCTAGCAGACTGTTTTAGTTTGCCCTACAAGTCGTCATACCCCTGCAAGACACGGCCTTAGCCAGTACCTAAGAGCACCCTAGGCCACCCAAGATGGCTGCCAGATAAATAGCCAGGTTGGATAGGACCGGTATTTATCTGACAATGCAGCTGTTCATCCGGCCAGATTAATATCCTGTGTCATAATAAAATGATGCTGATATTAACAAAAAAAAATTTTTGCCATGCAAATGCTTTGTATCAGCGTCTCATTCATACACAAGCATATGATATTAACATATTGCTTGGTAGAATGTAATTTAAACACATCAATGGATAAATATCGAAAATATCATGATATTTTTTATATTTTCGAAAATATCACAATATTTTCTAACCCCGGTGTGTGTTAATTAATGTTAGCCTGCTGAAGGGTGCTGAAGAACTGTGCATTCACAAGTCGGTCAAGCAGGAATATGGCGGTGGCAACAAGGAGTTTGTTTCAGAGGATCGGCATTTCTTTGTTGAGTCTGATAATCCAGCGACGTTCTTCACCAGTCAGGAACGACAGAGCATTGTCCGACATATGCTGTTCAGCTTGAGAGCACACCAGGGTGATACCGTGGACAAAATTAGATTTCTGGAAGGACAAGCTGTTGGTATGAAAGTTAGATTTGTGCTAAAATTTGTATTTTTGATTTACCAAATTTTAATGGCTTATTTCAGAGTAGGGACAGTTGTGTGTTTTGCCAGCAGTCCAGGTCGTCATTATCAGCCATAACTGTAACTATTTCCAATTGTCGACAGTTTCTGCAAACAAACACTGCTTTTGCATTATGCAAACTTCTTATCACAACATTATATCATATATGATAGAATTGCTTCTAGCATTCTGTGCACGAAGTTGAATTATTGCCAACTTTTTTCTAATGCCTGCTGCAAGGCCATGTGTTTTTTCCCGATTTTGCACATGTCATTACGTGTAAATAGTTAGTTTCGTGTGAAGAGTTTGACATAACAAGAACACTAAATTGTGTGGCAGTTTTTTAGACCGGGCATATCACAGTTTTGCTAGTCTGATATTTTTGCTTATATGCCAAATGTGTGGAAGTTGTGCATCGAAGCATAAAGGGCATGATTTGTGTAAAAAGATTGTGATATGGCATTTTGTTGTTTCCAGTTCCAGTGCTGCTGTCCTGCGGCATTATTCAACAGATCTTGCCACTGCACAACAGTGATGGTCTTTCATACTTACGAGACAATTGGGTTCAGGCTTTTTTCCACACTCAGCCACTGGGTATGTAACTAACCTTGAATATATTTGCAAAGAGCTTAGGAACTGGTTATTATCATCATGACTGTTCTTTGACATTGTGTTTAGTTCAGTGAATTTGTGCATGCATGTTTGTTAACAACTTAATGGTATACAAGTACTTTTTTCCACAAATTAAGACTTGTCATGAAAGACCTGTTCAGTACAGTGAATGTATAATGTGTCTTGTTTTTGACCAGTTAGGTAGTGAGGTGCTTGATAGTGCCATTATTTAATCAAATTATATCACTTACAAATGCATGTTTTTCAAGCAGGGTTCTCACACCTTTTGGAAAGTCCTTGGAAAATATTTTTGAAAGTCATGCATTTTTTCATATGCTCAAATGGAAATCAATTTTTTCCTGCAGATCGCTTGTAGTCCCCTTTCTTTGTCAGTAAAAGAGTGGGAACCCTGTTGAAGGATAGAAGTGTTTACAAAATGTAATGGTTGTGTGCTGTAGACAAGGTGTGTGATTACTTCGGAGTGAAGATTGCGATGTATTTTGCATACTTGGGCCACTACACTGCTGCACTGCTTTGGCCTGCATTTCTTGGCACCATGTTATGGATGCTGAGTGGTACACACCAGGTAAACACAGTAGTAATGATATTATTGTTTTGTCTACAAGTAAGTAAGTAAGTGAAAGTTAGTAAAATGGGAATTTCTATAGTGCATATCGTTAAATTAACCTTTAATGCGCTTAAGTACATTTAAGATAACATTCTGCAGGTGGTTTTTTTCTGTCACCATTTTCATTTATCCTCATCACATGCAATTGCCTCTTTTTGTCCGCATGAGCTAAAAACATAGCTGTTCAGTGGAGTGTTTTTATTTTTAAAAATTATAACTGTGAACATTTTAGTCTGCTGTATGAACAACCTTTAACTCAATTGCATGCATTTTGAGCAAATAATGATTACCTCTTTTTCCCAAAAATGTTTACAAGTCTCATGCAAAACTGTATGAACAAGAAATCTGAGCTAATGCTCATGAGATGCATGAGAGCCTATAGCAGTTTCTGTTCACAGGTAATCTTGGTCTATTTCCATTCAAGGTCGTCAATGTTGACAATCCTAAGAAGCTTGTTGCCAGTGCTTGTTATGTTAAGCAGCATGTCTGTGCCTATCTGCAACCATTTTCAGGCTAGACAAGCCAACAGCGGATAAATAACCACTTTTTAAGAGGAAAACCCCTATTTGACACCCGCGTGCGCAGGCCTGCTTGAACCTAGAGGGTCCGGACTTGGATTGCTAAAATCTATATTCAATGCTGAAAATTTCGTATGCAGGTTGTCTTGGTCTATCTCCAGCCATTTCGTGCAGTTCACTTTTGAAATGTGTGTTGCAGCCCAAAATCTCAAAAAATTCACTAAAACCCTTTATTTTGGGGGTTCAAGGTCATTGATGTTGACATTCCTAAGAAGCTCGTTGCCGGTGCTTCTTATGATAAGCAGCATATGTCTGTGCTTATCTGCAACCATTTTCACGTTAGACGAGCCAATAATGGTAGAATAACGCTTTTTTAAGGGGGTTTCCATCTTTCTCTCCCTCGTTCATGGGGACCCTTGTTACCCAGTGGCATGCAATTTTGTCACAAAATACTAGAGACTCTTAAGCTATCATATGGTAAAAATCAGAAGTCTCTATCTCACCTGGGCTCCAATTGGTACAGGGTTGTGACGGACAGACAGACACCGAGACATAATTACCATAGCTAATACGTGCTATAGCTAGCTAGCTCTCGCGCGTAAAAATGGTTACTGATTTGTGACATTGGGCAACTTCACTTTTTTACTTAGACTTTCGCTGAGTCTAAACTTTGGTCTAAGTACCTACTTAAGTCAAAAAGTGAAGTGATTTCGCTGAGCCGGAATTTCACTTTTGACTTTAGCTGAGCGAAAACATGGCGACTATTTACAGTTCTATATGGATAAACACCATAATGACTACATAATGACGTAACACGTTACGTAATTACGTCATTTGCATGTGCGGCACAATTAAATAAGCAAGTCCAAGCGTAATTGGTTGATTTATTTCCTGTTAGGTTTACTGGTTTTCCGCCATTTTAATTGTTTAGTTTAACTTTGGTCTAAATACAGACTTTAGCGTTCAGCTTTAACTTTAGCTCAGTGAAAAGACTCAGCGAAAGCGTAAGTCAAAAAGTGAAGTTGCCCATTGTCTCAGTGTACTGGGGGTATTTGTAATAGCCAAGCGAAACGATAACAGTTTTGTGCTTGGACAGTTGATCACAGTTTAGTTTGTGTTCAAAACTAGTCATTAATTAGTTGTTAATTTTTGAAAAGTTAACTGTCAGCATTGTTCGATAGTTACCAACTTTGATTGGCGTGCTATCGTATTTGCTAGCTGTTTACATTGTTTCTTGAATTCTTGATCGCATGAAATAGTCTACAGGCATAGAAGTGTGAGACCAAGGTGTGTTATTGTACGGTGCTGTTGATGTTTTAGTACACTGATGATGTGTGCTTCGTCGTCTTTGCTTTCTTCAACGTCGCCTGGGCTACACTGTATCTAGAACACTGGAAACGGCGCAGTGCCGTTCATGCCTACCGCTGGGGAACTCTGGATAAACAGGACGAGTTGCTTGTTGAGCCACGGGCACTGTTCTATGTTAGTACAATTACATGTTCTTACTTCATACTGTCTCGAACATTTTATTTGTTTTTTATAAAAACTCAGAACTTTATTTAGTTGATCTGTATCGACAGTACTTGCAGAAGTATACGTGCTTGTTGTCTAAGCTCATAAATGCCTACTGGTAGTCTTTTTGTGGTGTCAGAATTTTGTATCACGAATCTAGGATGCTTTAGGTTTTGTGTTTAATTAATCATTTATATTTCATGTTGAATACATATGATGTTTTTAGTTTTGTTAGTCCGCCCGAAAATGATAGTTTTCGGAAGGACTTATGTTTTAGCCCAGATGTTTTTTTTCCGAGTGCGAGATCTCTGAGATGCGTGGGCCGATTGGCTTGAGATTTTGCACGATGGTCAGTACTAGGCCGAATTTTATAATGCCGGTCCAAAATTTTGGGGCGCGCACCCCAAAAAAATTTCAGGGGCCAAAAACGTGCAAAATTTGGCCCTATTTTGGACGACTTCGAAGTTTGGCGGCGAATATCTCCGAAACGGATGAAGATATTCAAAATCGGATAGTCATTCTGTCTACCGCGATTCCTCCTGCGTTAGGAGAAACAAGTACGGTGAAGTTTGGTCCAGTGACCTTGGAGATTTAGATGTTGAATCGTACCCACCCAAAGTGCATTTTTTGGAAAACCATATTTCGGCCCTTAGAAGGTGCTGCGCCCCCAAATTTTTACACGCGCTAGAGAATGACCAAGTCTTACTAGCGCACCCCCCACCGGGAACGGCGGCCCCCCTGACAACTTTTTTCAAAGGGGAGTCAAAAATTGGCTAAAAATGCAATAAAGGAGCGCTTATAACTTCGGAGTTAAGGGGTGTAGCTCGACGAAACTTTGGCACTTGACGCATCCCTAGGTTGGGGTGTTAACGCACATACGAAATTTGGGGGCACCACCCCCTTTAAAATTTGGGAGGGCAAAAAACGTCCAAAATTTAGTACGTTTTACGACAACTTTCAAGTTTGGCCGCGAATATCTCTGGAACGGATAAAGATAGCGGCAAAATCTAAACGGCGTTGACGAGAGCGATCCTTTCGGCGTTGAACAAAAATGTTTTGTAAAATTCAGTCCACTACGGACAAAGTTATAAGCGCTCATGTTGACCTACCCTAAGTCGACAATGCGCATTTGGCGTATGCCAATGCATTTGAGTTCGGGGCGCGTGACTTTGGTGCCGAGGAAATTTTACCCCCACCCCTAATTTCCCCCCAGTCGGACTTAGGGCGCCGGGCAGACTCACGTTGGGCTTTGCCCCAAATTTCTAGTTTTGTTGGATTTTTTTTTAGGCTTATCTTGGTTAGGCGGTTACCTCTTAAAGATTGGAGTATATTTTTACGAGCTGTTTTAAACATCCGACCATTTTACTCTGCGGAAATTTTAAAGGCAAATGCCATAATCCATATGACTGTATATGCTGCTTAATGTATTATCACAGTATCTATGCTGTAGACAGTCTGGCCAGTTTTGTCATGTTATTACTGATGTTATCGTTGTCAAGGGTCGTATCGTTCGGAGCCCGGTGACCGGTCGCTACGAGCCGTTCTACCCGGCGTGGAAGCGTAGCTTGTTCCGCTATGCGGTGAGTGTGCCGGCGATTTGTCTTTGTCTCAGCGGAGTGTTTGCGAGTCTCTGGGGCATTCTGGAGCTACAGAGCTGGGTCAACCATCGCGTGAAAGCCGGCTCTGTTCCATTCTTTTGCACGTATTTGCCGAAGGTGCTGCTTGCGATTTCAATCTCGGTGCTGGACGACGTTTACAAGAGGATTGCAGTTTGGCTGAATGACAAAGGTTTGTATATGTATTTGTTGATACTTCCATCTGTCCTCCAATAGACAGCATTATGAGATTGATGACTGTCTGGAGGATAACAGGGAAGGTTATTAGAACTGCCATTACTCTTACATATGCCAGGGTTCCTACAGGTCAGGGAAAACTGGAAAAAAGTCGGGGAATTTGTTTGGTCAGGGTAAGTTGGGGAAAATATTACTTTTGAAGAGTTAGGGAAAGTCAGTGAAAATAATTTTGGATCACTTGGATCATGCAGACTGCAGACATCTGTGATTTTTTGGTGTTTCTAAATATTAAAAAGCAGGCGAATTTGCAGGTTTTATTAAACATCCAAAAGCTAGAAGTGTTTCAGCTTCAGGGGCCTGACTCCTGACCGTGGTCTCTGTCGTTTGCATATTGCTTCATTAATAACGTTTCATTGTCTTGTAATAAAGTGTACCATTTCTGGAATTTGTGTGATAGGGTTGTTGTTTCGATAAGGGAAATTGTCATTCCATGACTGGAAAAGTCGGGGAATTTTGCTACAGAAGACCTGTGCACAAAAATAACTGATCGTTCTTACAATTTTGGGTTTAGGTTGTTTTGTGTTTTGTGTTCCAGATTGAGTTTCTCTGTAAAGGTTAAACTTTTTGTTTTATTATTGTAAAAGTCAAGCTTTTTGTCCTATTGCTTATTGTATGTATGCGCAATTTTGCCTGGAAGGTCATCTCTGAAATGACCTATACTGTGTCGGGTGGGACGTTAAACCCTACTCACTTACTTACTTACTTACTCACTGTTGCTACTGTAAGCTTACTCTGTTTTCGTTGCTGTTAGTTAGGCATTAGTTAGGACATTCAGTCGATAAGGAATGCAGCTTCGGTTATCTCTAGAGGTTTTCTTAGCTCGCTTGGTTCAATTATTTTTTGCTTTTTGTTTGTTGGTTGAATTGTTTGGTTTTTGAGTATTTTACGAATGTTTTCTTAGTTGTTTGTTTCATTGCTGCTGATAGGTTTCTGCATTCTTTTGCTTATTTATTCATTAATTGACTGCTTGGTTGTCTTGATTAATTGATTTCTTAGTTGATCAAGAGTTGTTTGTGCATTTAGTTAACTGTCTGTAAAGAACTTAGTGACTGAGTTCGTGTGGTGTGAATTGTGTCACAAAGTACCATTGTACAATGTGTTCAGAAAAAAAACATCCCCTCATGCTTTCATTTGTGTCTCCGTGGAAAATGTTTAGATTTCCACAAAATTTACCAGTAACATTAAGAAGGAATCAAGTATTCCAACGGTATAAAATTTAAATATTCTTTGCTACTGGTGACGTCATGCTGACATCATAAATTGTATGTTTTACCATTAAGGACAGGCATTTGACGAAATGTTTGTGAGTTAGCTAGGGTTTTGGAACCACAGGTTTGTGCAAAATGTTTCTGGACAATTGACTGACAATTGAGTATTGATGAAATGAAACTTTTGAATAAAAAAATTGATATGACCGGCAGTATCAAGCCGTTCAACTGTTGACGGGCAAATGGTCATCCAAGCCATGACATAATGCCTGTACGCCTGCCAACATCAACAACATAAAGGCTTTCGCACGCAGTGAAGAAGATAGACCACGGAAACAGTTCACATTGAAAAATGGCGTGACAGTTTAGTGTATTTTTGGGTTCGGTCTGCATGATCATCAATTGGTGTGTTTTAACATTTTATCATATGTTTGTCTTCAGTGGTAAAACCCATAATTTGCAAACACGGAAATATGATGTCAGCATGATGTCACTGGTAATAAAGAATATTTATCCTTTCCATTGTTAGAATACTTACTACCTCCTAAACATTCCCTGGAAACTTTGTGGATATCTAAGCATTTTCCGTAAAGATATAAAAGAAAACATGAGGGGGTATTTTTTTCTGAACACAGTGTCCAAATGTAATTCTGTAAATAGATTGATCTGTTGGTTTTATGTGGAAGATGTTGTATGTGTGTGATAATGCTGCAGAAAATTATCGTCTGGATATTACATATGAGAACAACCTGATTATCAAACTCGTGCTGGTCAGTATTCATATCTTTGGGTATTGTTCACACCGTCAACTGTATATTGTTTAATTGATTGGATGATTGCGGGTTATGGTGATGTGCTTATAGCTAATATCTTTGTATAGTTTTAGTCTTCAAGACTTGATTTAGACTAAAGAGTGATGTGCTTTATCACCAACATTATCAATCATATTGTAACTTGAAGAAGGATTATCAGATTTTAATAATTTTTAGTACGAAGATTCCAGACACAGCCGGCCATCAGTGTACGAATATATTTGTACCAAAAAGTAATAAAATCGTTCATTTTTAAAAAATTACGATCGATAATGTCGGGGATCCTTTTTTGAGGCACTCTGTATATCGTAATGCTGTGTGATTTGTGTTGCAGTTTCAGTTTGTCAACTCATTTCTATCTCTGTTTTACATTGCGTTCTACCTGCAGGACATGCAGATGCTCAAAGACGTGAGTTCACTGTAATTCTGTTGGCTCTTTACTTTGCATTTTGCATGTATTTTCTATCTAATCATTTTATAAAAGCAGTGTTCCTAGGCACTGAATAGTTTGTTTTGCGCTTATATGCTACTATGAATCTATTTGTTTACTTATTCTGGCTCTGTGTAGGTAAAATCCACATGTAATTTACATGGCTGCTGAAGAAACATTGTACCGTAATTATAATACGTTGCTATACCTTAGGAAAACTGCTTTGGTCAAACGAGACTCAGTGGCTGACTACGTACACATTTAGTAGTCATGTTCAGTATTTATATTTTGGCTTTTACTGCTTTGTAGTGGGTTGGGCAACAGGAAGAGATCATCTCTCTTGTAAATATTCAGGTCTCCTGTAGCAGTCCCAGTGCATTTTCTTTTCGTGATTTAGCCTAATAATATCGTGGATTAATTCCAGATCAGTAGGCTAGTTAAACAATACCAACTGTGTGTGTTTACATATTTATACGTTTGTATTTTTATTGCTGTGATGCTCGCTGCAAATTTTTCATCAACTTTGCAGTATATCTCTCTCACTGCGAGTTATAAACCACATAAAGTCAGTAACAACAGAGCTTTGTTGATTTTGCCTCATGTTACATGTTACGTGTTACAAATTCCAGGATCTTAGGACCCGGCCATTTTCGCCAATCCTGAATCTCAGGATTGGCAGCATCACAGTCCTGGAATTTACTTTTTCGAGCATTAAATGATACAAATAACAACTGTAGAGGAGTAATAAATAAAATATTTTATGCGTGCTAGAGTTCTACTTCTCATTGTGCCCTGTAATTTGTATTTTGACAGTCACTGTCACTCCCTATTTCGTTCTGACATATGCGTATGCGCCTACTACATCTTCTGTGGAGATACAAAAATAATGATCAATCTACAAGCATAATCTTGAAATGGGATCCTGTGATTACCGGTACAAATTTCTGAAACCCAGATACTGGCATTGAGAATTCAATCCCGGGATTGCAATCACTATCTTAAACTGTATTTTTTTGTTGCTGTTTACTTTTTTTGTGATACTCATTGTTTCACAATGTGATATTCGTTTTTGTCATCACTGTTAATATGTAATGAAATATGCTTGTGTTTATTTTTTCACATGTTGTTGTTCATCATTTCTGCATTTGTTTCCATGAGCTGTGGCAAGTAAGGTTCGGTGACCACCTGTATGGCGTGCTTGCAGCAACTGGCGACGTTGCTCATCACGCGTCAAGTGATCGGCAATTTCAAGGAGGCAGTTCTTCCGTATGTCGTGGAGAAGGTGAAGCTGATGCGGATCGGAATTCGCATCGCGGAGTCGATGAGCGCTGACTCGTTGCAGCATGAGATGCGGCAATTTGCCGAACAGTCGGCAGCTGTGGAGTCCACGAAGAAGACAGACGTTCAGTTGGCTGATGACGGTGATGAAAAAGTTGACAGTGAGACTCAGCTACATGTGGAAACACGCACGATCGGCAGCGAGGAGATCGAAATCGTCCACAGCGGTCTGAACCTCACGCAGGCAGAGGTCGAAGCAGCTATGAAGAAGGTCGGCACTTTTGTCACTTTTCTCATTCATAATTTTCGTATTTATGTTGCCATTACTAGTCGTTCTTTGGTGTGTGTCAATCACAAAACGTGTATAATGATTCTTTTTGAACTTTTATAGTTTGTATTGTGAGCATTCTTGCGTTATGTCAAGTTCTGCTATTAAACGAATATATGTATGTGTGTCGCATTCTTAGCAGATTTTAGCTCAAAGTGAAGTACTGTTACTCCATGGTTATCAGAAATTTGTTTTTTTTACATCACCAGTAACAGTATGTATGAATCTAAACCAGTCGCATATGCGTCATTTTTACCAGTATACAAAACTGTTTTATTTAATGATGTGCAGACATTTGTGTCAGATTTGCAGTAATAAACTCTAGACTATACTGCACTGTAGTTCGCACTCTGTTCTGCAACTTAATTGATTAGTTGTGAGCATATCTCGATATGACTCAAGTTATGACTTGCAGGTAAACACATGCACAGATGTACGCTCATGCTTGTGTACAGTATGAAGATACGTATGAAGACTACCTGGAGATGTTGATTCAGTTTGGCTACGTCACGCTGTTCTCGTCGGCGTTCCCGATGGCTGCAGTCTGTGCTCTTCTTAACAATGTGATCGAGATTCGCAGCGATGCATTCAAACTGTGCATGACCTTTCAGCGACCGTTCGGAGAACTTGTCCAGGACATTGGAATATGGCAGGTCTGCTTCTTGGGGCTTATGAGACATAATGTATACTTATTTTGCAGTTTATTCGTTTTTTGATCTATTGTCTTATAGCTGTATTGAAGATGTGTTAAGTGCTTGGACAGTGTTGGCTGAATTGCATTTAGACTTTTAAAAAATTGACGCAAACATCATCGGAGGTTATGTCTTTAGTGTCGATGTGTGGAAGTTTTTCGTTTCAGTTTTTGATTGTTTTAGTTCTTGTTATTCCCTCTGTGTTTTGGCATTTAATCTCATGCTTTTGTCTTTTCTGTAATGTGTCTTTATTTTTTACACATTCAATGACCGTGGATAACCTTGAATGCTAAAATAAAGGTTTTTATGGATTTTTTGGCGATTTTGGGCTTCAAGACACATTTCAAGAGCGAATTGCACTGTAACCAATTGAGATAGACAGGGAGAAGCTGCATATGAAATTTTCAGCATTGAACGCAGATTTCAACGGTCCAAGTGTCAATTTTCTAGCTTCAAGGAAACCTGCGCACGAGAGCATCAATGAGCGGTACCCCGCAAAAGTCATTATTTTACCATTGTTGGCCAGTCTTTCATGAAAACGGTTGCAGATCACCATGGGTATGCTGCCTATCACAACAAGGACTAGTGACGAGCTTTTCATTCGTATCAACATCGGTGACTTTGGAGGACCCTGAACTTTAGAAATAAGGGGTCTTTATTGATTTCTGCAACGAACACTCCAAGAATGAATTGCGATGAAATGGCTGGAGATAGACTGACAGTTTACAAACAGGAACTGCTATAGGCTTTCATGCATCTTGTGAGCATTAGCTCAAATTTCTTGTTGCATTTTAGTTTCATTTTAAAAAAAGTTTAGTTTCTTTAGTTTACCTGCTCGATTAAGCTGGCAGTTTGCCTGCAAGTGTTCCAGCACGGGTCATTGCTATCGCGTATGGATGGAATTGATTTGGTGATTGACAGCATGGCTTGGAGCTGATGAGCGTCATTGCTGTGATGGTGAACTGTGCTCTCATTGGAATGTCTGATCTTGCAGACCGACTCTTCCCTGGATGGGGCACTGCGGAGCGCATCATTTTTATTGTAGTCCTTGAGGTAATTGTTCAGGTTATGCTGATGAACGTTAAGCCATATTAGTACTCTTACATGCACTGTAGCAGCAGATGTGTTTTAATAATGATAATGAACTGGATTTTTCAGTTGAAGAATACTTGTCAGCATCTTTGTAAGGTTACAGTCTCTATTGTGTGATGTCGTGCTGTATGCAAGGAGCATTTTGTGTCTTTATCTGCCCATTTGTCAATGGTGCTAAATTATGTCATAATGTCAAGATGGTGAACTACACAGTGGGCCATAAAAAACATGGCATCTTACTTTTGTCAATACCTTCACCGATTATTGACCAATTTTCAAAATTCTTTTACCGACACACTCTGCAGACAATTTGCAATAATTTGATTATCGTATATCCCAACACACGGTAAATGCTTTTCTACACTACCTTGTGAAAAATAAATGTAAGCAAAAACTAACGATAATAACAAAAATTAAGGTAAATGAAAAAAACGCTTCAGCCCAACATTGTGATGAATGATTCGTATGACACTAGACTGTCTTATACCCACACAGGCTAGTGTCATACAGACCGTTCACTGCAATGTTCAACTGAAGTATTTTTTAATTTTACCACAATGTTTGTTTGTTATTATCGTTATGTATGCATATTTCATTGATATTTTGCAAGGTAGTGTAGAGGTGCATTTACAGTATGGTGGGATATGTAATAATCACATTATTGCAAATTGTCTGCAGAGTGTGCCGGTGAAAGAATTTCGAAAATCGATCAGTAATTGGCAAAGATATGGACAAAAGTAAAGTGCCACATTTTTTGGTCCACCCTATAGGTGTCTGGGTGGTATAACTGTTAGGATGTTGGTCTTCCCGTTCAAGAGGTTCAACTTTCAGTGGGGTTGCTATCTAGTGATTGGTACTTTGATGCTACACTGTCTGTGGACAGGTAAACCATCTTGGTATATAACTAACCACTCAACTCAGTCTGCTTTGTGAGGTGGTTACTCGTTAATTGAATACCAGCTTCTCTGGCTGGGATTAAGGCTGTGTTCACATGAACACGAGTACGAGTCCGGCACTGTATGGGTTCCCATATACAATTTCCAGCAAGCATGAGTTTGCATGTATTTCAATGGCGGCCATTTGCATACATACGAGTACGGGTTACCTGTAAATTTCACTCGTACGAGTAGTTTCTGTGCTGGTCGTGTTTTTTATCCAACTCGTAGTAAGTAAGCTACTCGTAAATAGCATTAATATATTTTCTAAAAGCCATGGCACATATTTGATGTCCGAACTGATGTCATCGTAAAATTGTTCATCATTAGAGGTGTGCATTTAGTAAAGTAAAATAGTAACTTTGTAGTGGAATATTGTTGTTTTAATGCTGAAGCATTTTCTTCATTCGATTTCACTGTGAATTTTCAATATGGCCGACATGTGTTATGTGCTTGTACCAGTGACCGTGAACGCTCTGCTCGTACGAGTGAAGCTTCTACGAGTCGTAAACCGAAACCCGTACTTGTACTTAAGGCGATGTCAGACGAACGACAAAGTCGGCTGACTTTTGTGGGCGTGGTTTTTAGTTGCCCGACAAAATCGGCCGACAAAATCGGTGAACCATGCCACGCGGCCGATATTTTTGTCTGCTACTTTGTACGATATCAGCTAGCACAACAGCCAAATGCAGATCGCAAAATAATACTTGCATCACTATTTTTCTGCATCTAATGAACGAAAATAATAACAAACTCAATAAATAACTAAAATAAATATTCATCTTCCGTTGTAAACCATGGCAACATAAACAGAATTAGTTGTTCGATATACAAGAAGTCGGCCGACAAAATCGTCGAAGATAGAACATGCTCTATCTTGTCCGACAGAATCGGGCGATTTTGTCAGCCAACAAAATCAGGCGATTTTTGCATGACACGACAGATTTTTGTCGGGCAATTTTGTCGGCAGATAAAATCGGCCGATTTTGTCGTTCGTCTGACATCTTCTTTATACTCCTACTCATGTCTGTGTGAACGCAGCCTAAGGCGGGTCATGTTTACTTGCATCAGGTGGCAGGTCTTAACACTGTGTGATCCCATATGGCATGTGACGCTTCATAGCTTTGAGGTAGGTTACTGTTAAGAGCTATAGACAATTATTAACCTTTTCGTAGTGGCTAACATATTACGTCATATTATGGTGAATTTGTTGTAATGGCTAAATTCTGTCATATTGTGAATGATGTATGCTGTTGCAGCATGTCGTGCTGGCAGTAAAGTTGTTGGTCGCGTACGCCATTCCTGACATTCCCGACAGAGTTGCAGAAGAAAAGGCCAGACTGGAATTTCTTCGTCGTGAAGCATTAAAGGTATCAGTCGGCTTATCTCTTGAATTTTCTGGGTCTAGTGGTTCTGCAGATTTATAGTTGGTGCAAATATTTTATTAAATAAACTTTCTCTTTTGATGACCAGTGTCTTGCTGGACTTGTTACGAGTTGGTGAAGTTTTTGGGTAAGTATTTTGTTTTTTTTGCTTTTTTCTCGGTAGTATGTTGTTAACTTTTAACAGTAGCATTTGCATTTTCTACTATGAACAGCTAATGTGTAATTAATTAGAATCTTTTTAAGCGTTGATTTTTCACAGCGCTGACTAGCATGTGCTCATGTGTCGCAGACAATGAACTGCAGTCTGCGAATATGCAGACGTTAAGTGAGTAGTGCTGGCATTGGACTGAGTGCAGTGGATAAGTAGATGATATGTTATTAGACCGTGGAGTAGACGGTTGCTTACAGTTGCTGGTTGTCCATAGACCGTGCTAACAGTTGGCTTGCGCTTGCATGGGCTGAACTAATCCATATCATTCACAGCAACTGACTTGATTTGATTTTGTCGTAGATTTACGTTGTTATAGACAAATCTGTATACTTCGAAGTGCATGGAATTTACAGAATAATTGCAGTTTATATTCTGTGTGAATTTCGTTAATATTGAAGTTGTCTGCTGCGTTATGCTTGTAGCAGATTTGTTAATAACACTCGTCATCGTGAAGATGACGATTGTTATTATTTTCTTATTACACGGTTTTTTAACTGTTACACCTACTAACATTGTCGTTGGTCGCATCGACGAAGTTCATTAACATTGAGCCCAGTTACTGCGGTTAGTGTTCGGATGGGTGACCGTCAGCAGGCGGGTAAACCATCCCGGTATGTAACCAGCCACCCAGGTCAACTCAGCCTGGCCATCCCTCCGTGGGTAGGCACAATGAGCACCAGCGAGAGCTGGCATATAAACAGGCACACCACGCGATGCATTAGCCACATATCTCTGGTCTGGCAGTGTAAACTGGTGTTTGGCTGAGGGCTAAGGAAACAGAGATCAACGCTGCTCTATTGGCCTTATGGTTCGGGAATGACTTATGTTTACATTTACACTTACTAATAAATAAGTAAAATATCAGTGCTATTTTTCATAATGACTCAAATGACACATTAAGTGGCTGTCATTCCAGTAGTATTTTAACATTTGATGTTTTTAGCTATTTTCAGCGCCAGTAAAATCATGATGATGATAATGATGATGATATGATGATGTAAATTTAACATGGTGCCAGAAAGGCAAAATAGTTGCTTGGTGACAGCAACGGTTTGTAACAAATTTGATTATTATGCGGAATACAGAAAACTGCAGAGTAGAAGCTGGTGTAAAATGTAGTCATCAGATTCTCTCGGAAATGATCTGCTGTATGATAAAGGACAGTCAGTCAAAATTGTCATTACTGTGCTAATAGTGTCATTTGAGTACATTATTTATTGTTTAACTTTGTGATTGTATCAAGTTGCACCAGTGGGACGTAACCAAATCCAACTAACAAGGTATCGTGTGGTCTTCCTCATAGGATCTGTGTTGGTGCTGTTCGGTTTGAATTCACCCTTTCCGAAAGTGTCATATCTTCCTGGGTGTGGCTTGTTAGTCTTTTTGTGGTGGTGGCTGTTTCAGCATAGTCCGCATTTTAACTGAGCTGAACTGCTCAATGCACTTGACATGTATGGCTTCTATTGCAATTCTGGCTAAAACCTTTAACAATCAATTTCTTCTCATTTGCTTGTGAACTTTGGTTTTTTGATTTCATCGATCTCCATGCTTTATAGGGGAATTTCTAAGGGGAATTTTGGGTGTATTAGGTGTAATCTGTGGTAAGTAGAAGTCGAAACAGCATTATGCATCACCTAAGTGTATGGAATTTCGGCACCAGTACTTGTTTTTGCACATCTACTGAAGTATGTCGTCAGCATCTGGCAGTATTTGTGCATAATACAAACAGTTATTGCATCACATACATACACTGTGCTGCTTTTGCTGCTGTCTCTGCGTTATTTCTTTCCTCGAGTGTTGATTTCACATTTCTGTTGACTTGTAAAATTTGTGAAGTTACCAAGGTTATGGTGCTAAATCGTTTATAGATTTCAGAATTTTCTTGGCAATGGTGTTCAACTGCGACCATATATAGATGACCATATTGATTTTTTTAGTTCAGCAGTTATTTTGGAATGAAATGTGAAGACTAACATTTGCAACTTTGTTAGATCTAAGTGGTTAGATTTCCACCGCATCTGGCTGTTTTATGGCGATATTCTAATTACTGGTGAATAATATTGCTGCTTCTTTCGCTACTGATTAGATGGCCATACTCTGAGGCTGGTGTCACTGATTGCTTGCTTTGCATGTAATTACTACGGCATTGAAATTTCTGTGGGTTTGCTGACTGCATTTGTGTTAGCTTCTAGAAATGGCATATTCAAAGGGATGCCAGTTTTTGTTGAGACAACTCGCAAATATCTGTGGTTTTCTGTGTTTTCAAGTTTTATGAATGTGAGCAAATTTGCCACTTTCATTGAACGTTTAAAAGCTAAAAAGTGTTTTGACTGTAGGGGGCTTACTCTGTGCCCCCTGACCACTGGGCCATGTACCCTGCTGGATGCTCTGCTCCAAGGTCCCTGTTATAGGCTCACACTGTGCGTGATTGCCATGCCCTCCTTTTCGCAACATTTTGAATACGCTACTAGCTGTTAGTTGAAGAACTGACAACGATTCCGAGCAGAAATGAAATGTTCTAGGACAATGATTGCAGTTTATATTTCACCAAAATTAATGAGTAATTTATCATTAATTTTTACGCGCAACAGCAGCTACTGCTGTAGTGCGTCTTAGCCATCGCAATTCTGTCTGTCTGTTTGTCTGTCTGTCCATCTGTCACACGAGTGGATCAGTCAAAAACGGTGCAAGCTAGGGTCATCAAATCTTCACCGTCGGCTGCCTGGAAGACTCTAATTTCAGGAACCCAAAGCTTTTCCATAAATTCAAAAGAGGTCACCCCAAACGAGGGTGCTAAATGAGAGAGGGGTATGGAAAATTTTCAATTTCCACTCCAAACGATACAGCGTTGTCAGAGCAAGACAGGTCACACCCTCTGGTCAGTACAAGTAGAACATTGTAAATAATTAGCCGCCGGTCATCTGGTGCTTTCTGGCGACTGTAAAAAAACTGTGTGACTGAGTAGGGTTTAACGTTCCACCCGACACAGTAACTGTAAAAGAAACATTGTTGCTAGGATGGGTGTACTTAGATTTTGTTTTACTGGGCTTTCAAACATGCACTGCTGTTGCACGTTCCTCTTTGCATTAGCTTGGCTTTTCTTGTTTGAACAGTTAGCTATTAGAATATTTATAATCATTACGGGCTTTAGTATTGCTTTGATTTATCATCAATTTTTCAATTTTCTCTCTTCGTATTTGGTAATACTAACTTGTAATGATCATAGATATTTTAATAGCTAACTGCTTATAAATTAATGATAATTAATACATATTAATAATTGGTTTGATGTGTTGATCTATGTGTAGCAGATGCTGATGATGAAGTCGAGAGCAGCTGCGGAGGCTGCTGTAACCATGACAACAGATAACAGTTACACTTCTTGACCTATCACCCTGAGATGCATTGCTTTCCTCGTCAAACAGCACCGGTCTACAGGGTGTGCCAGGAAAAACAATAACCTCAATATTTGAAATTTTTGAAAGAAGTCAAATATTGTAATGAAATTTGCTTCATATCTGGCCTGAATTTTGCTCTGTAAACTTTAGTCATCTTCTTAAACAAACTGCTGTGATTTCGGAGATATGGAATTTGTTCCGGTGACTGTTTTTTATTGGTGCATCCTGTATATTAACTGCCAACGAATCTTTCAATATGTTCAGCTTTAATCCCGTGCTTGCTTGTCCAGTGTTTTGTGGACTTGATTTTTTTTTCTATTTTAGTGCTTATCTATCTTCATTTGTTTGTTTTACTATTTGTTGTTATTTGTTATTGTTAGTATTTACGTGTGCTTTTTGCTTGTTACTACGGTATAAGAATGTCTCGATCGAAACACAATGGTGACGTGTAATGCTGTGTCTGAAGTATGTACAGTATGGGGACTTTTATTCCTATAACTGGTGGGCACAGCTTGCAGTTGCACCCAGCGAAAAGGTGGGGGGGAAGTTTTGTCAATGGCGTGTGCAAAATTGTATATCATCAGAAGCGCTGTTTTTAGCTCAAAATGCACCGGACCTGCTCGGGGAGCTTATAGCACTCGCTCTTTCTCTCTTATTCCTGGTCGGAGGGGGGGGGCAGTACCGCCCCGATGCGTTCGAGTAAATCCCATAGGCATCGAGTGTCCACATTGAATTTTCCACCTGGCCAGACGTCCCTTCGGACCTGGTGGTGAGCTGGGCACTGTAGCACCAGGTGTTCTGCCGTCTCGTCAGCGCCGTTGCAGTGTGGACAGGTGGCGGAGTCCCGGCGCTCGATCCGGTGAAGGTAACCTGCCAGCAACGGAGAATGACCAGTGTGCAACTGTGCCACCGTCATGCACTGGTCCCTGGTCCAGTCACGTTGCTTATGGCACTCCCACAGGCCCTCTAACTGGACTAAGGGAGTTGATTTCCGAGGAAGTGAGGAAAGGATGGAACGCAAAGGGGAGGAGAAAAGGGGGAGGGGAGGGGAAG
>Ga0209671_1000970_pt1 | contig 22134 bp, 10 predicted proteins | sample WorMetHERISLAND2_2_FD_187401 | JGI IMG/M metagenome (GOLD analysis project Ga0209671, IMG submission 187401) | Marine gutless worms symbiont microbial communities from Max Planck institute for Marine Microbiology, Germany - Olavius geniculatus... | ecosystem: Host-associated > Annelida >... | reverse complement strand
TGAAGCAAAGTTCATTAAACCTCCATTCGTCAGCTTTACGCGTCCATTCCGCGACGATTTCGTTCTGTTATTGTGCACAAAGGATTTATGAAAAAATTCTGAAACGTCAGGTAAGCGCTTTCGTTGAGATAATGTTGTTTACGATGTTTGAATTTATCTGGCAAAAACGAATCGAGCGTTTGCGCTGCCGCCATTATGACACACTTTTGGCCACATGCTGTAGTGTGTAAAATATTTGAAAAACTGATCTACAAGAAACTAGAACCTATAATTGACATGAATATGACAGAATTCCAAGCAGGAGGAAGAAAAGCAATAAAGACAACTGACCGTATTCTAACACTAAAAGCAAAAATTGAGTATGATCAGTATTTACAAAGAGACACATATATACAATTCTACGATATTGTGAAGTGCTTTGACAGACTGTGGCTAAAGGATGTGATGTGTCCGTATTAAACCTGGGCAACAACGGTGTGAGTGGGAAATTGTATAGAACAATTTAACGCTTGAGCAGCTGTGCAAAAATATCAGTCAAAACGTCATATGGAAAGACTGAAGTTTTTGAATTGGAAGAGCTGGTGAGACAGGGAAGTCTAGGAGCAGTCATAAGTGCGAATTCAGTGGTCAGAGATGCACAAAATGGAATGGCGGACTCCAAACTTGGAAACATGTCCCTTTATCCACTTTGCTTTGTTGATGACAAAGCAGCAGTGAGTAACTCGTTAATGGATGCTAAAAAATTTGACTAATTAAATTACTTTTTCTAACAAATAAAGCACTTTAGCATGCAGCCGGCCGTACCAACGTATTCAACTAGCACTGCGGCATTATATATCTGAATATTGTTTTTGGCGCTATTCCTCCTTTAAAGAATTATCTGAAGGATCTCACATGGGAAAATTTCCGAATAGTGTTTGAAGTCAGGACAAATATGTTGAAGTTGAATTCAAACTATGGACAGAAAGACGAACAATGGGAAACAAGAAACAACACGGCACATATTTGAATGCGAAGGAAGCACAGTAAAACGACTAACAATAGAAATATGCCTTGCCTTGCCTTGGAGTAGTCCATCAATTACGACGATGACTCGAACAATAGAAACATACAAACAGATGATTGGAAAAGAAGGCCCACAGACAGACGACATGAACGGTGTAAGTCAGTCTGCAAAAATAGTTAGAAAGAAAATGGAAGAAAGAACAAAAATAAAGACGATTGTGAGTGTTATGATGTCATGTTGTTTGTAGGTTGATGTTAGTGAAGCAAATAAAATTCTGCGTGTATTATTTGCAACCAACGCAGACCAATTAAGGTGCACTGGAATGAGTGCCGTTACCGGTACACTGTTTCGCTGCTGTTTCGTTCCTCAGCCACCACAGTCGACAACGGTAGTTTTACAGTTTATGAGTTTGTATGAGTAATTGTAATTTTTTTTACTTTGGATCATGCTTAATGAGAAGCTTAAGTAGTGATGTGGAATGAAAAACTTGATTTTGAAAACTTTGGCTAAGTTCTAAACTGTCGTATAGAAGGTAACTGGAACTTTTGTACCCGAGAACTTTCATTCCTGGGAACAAAAGTTTCGTAGGTAGAACTTTCATTCTTTGGAACTTTCGTTCCCTAACATTGATTATTAGGCCTATACTGTACACGATTCTTTGAAGCACTACAGCTATTCTGTAGACGTTTATGGTACCATTGTCGTCCTTCTGTCTTTCTGTCCATAATGGATGTATTGTGGCTAAGCATTTGGTAATAGGGGAAAACTTTTTGCTCAGATAATTAGCCCTTTGTTGAGGCTTTTCACCTACAAAATTTGGGTAATGCAGTGTAAGGGGAACATTTTCAAATTTGGGGTTGAATGGGCAGGGGATAAGAAGAATGTGCATTTTTCGATGAAAAATTAGCCATATCTTGGAAATGGTGAGAGATAGAGCCAAGGCTACTACTAATTACTAGCAGCATACGCCCTTTTAGATGAGATAAAAATCATCGACCTTGGATGACCTCAAAGGTCAGTACTGCTACAGTAACTGTATAGGCTGTAGCACATCTTCCCTAGCAACAGCTGGGCTTCCTTATTATTATCATATCCTGCTGAAATTAGCTATATAGGTCTAGCAAGCGACACAAAGAAGCTACCCAATACCAAATATTATTCGGTCATACCGATACCAATACCCAATACCAATACTGATAACCGTCAGATCATCAGCCTCCTGCCACGTTCTGCCGAGCCGACCGTCAGGGCTAGACACAGGAAGTAAAGTGTGTTATTGTGCACACTGTGTTAATCTAATGAGTGTAGTGTAATCTGTTTGCATTGTTTTGCTGTATCTGTCCATTGCCTCTCAGCCTATGCATGCTGTGGTGTATGTAGTGCCAGGAGTAAAACATTTGATCCTCACCACCATATACAGTACTAGACTACATTATATTCTGTCTATTAAAATTTCCGTGCAGTTCCGGTCAAGTGTGAACAAACAGTAATACCGTGGGAAAGTGTTAACACTGACTGAAGGCTCCATATGACCACCCACGATGTGGCAGCATGCCTTGCCCTCCCTTCCCCCTCCATCCCACACTCAGTGGACAGTGTGCCTGAACAGACAGGGGTGACCCATTGTGTGCGGTATTACAATGATTCATATACTTCTTTTATGTCTCTTGTGCTAAGTTTTATGTACATAGGCTAGTAGGCCTACAGTACCGTGGATTGTGCTCGAATCAATGACTGATTGATATAAACATAAGTAAATAAATAAAATGTGAACTTATATAGCGCATAACGTTAAAAATTAACCTCTTCAACAACTAAAACCGGCTGTTTTTGTACTATAGTTAACTACCACGATGCTTATTCATTAACACACGTCATTTGTCTAATAGCGATTTACTCTAATGTCTACTTTATCGCAACAGCCATCAACCGTCTTTTTGTCACCATCAGTGACATTAACAACACCAGTGGCTGACCCTTCACCCGAGGAATCCACAGCCTGAAGCAGATGCAGCAAAGCAACGCAGTGTTATGGCTGGCTTAGCAAGGACAAGACATTGCAAGGCCATGCCATAATGCCATAGACTGGATGGGTGATATCTGCATCAGTGGTTGTGAAAAAACACTTGGTTCATGGGTATCAGCAAGGCTGTTATTCTGAAAGGCTACCACAGTTAGGGAGAGGGTTAGGGTCAGTGGTAGTCCAACGTTATAGTTAGTTTATCATTTAATCAGTATGGCTTCATCGTTTAAAACTGGTTATTGGTGACCTTTTGGAATGGTAGACCCTAACTGGTTTATGTTTTCTGTAGAAAAATTCATTTACAGATAAACTTTTTGCAACGTTAAATCGTATCATGCAACTAGGCCTAGACTTTGAGCTGAATGCCAAGGTTGTGATGGATTCCATATGTGTACCTGTATTGTGTTAATGTTGAAGTTAATCCTTTCAATACTGTCGTTTAAAGATGTAGGTTTATGTTACTGTTGTTATGTTTGCAAATCGTGACAGAAAAGAAGACCAATAGATCGGACAATGATTGGTCTACCGACCAACTTTCAGCACACTGCACACATTGGTTCTGCAGACATCGACGGAGCAGCTTCACAGGTATGTTGCAGCAGTGTTGCAACAGATTGCAACACTTGCTCTGTCATCAAAACGTGGCTTGGTGGTGCAATAATAGGGTGTCAGACTTACTATAAAGAGGTTGTGGGTTCGACTCTTGGTCGGATCGCTATCAAGTGGTTACCACTTCTGTGAGTGACTGATTGTAGACAGGTAAGCCATCTACACCGTGGGCCATAAAAAAATGTGGCACTTTACATTTGTCTATATCTTCGCCAATTATTGACCGATTTTTAAAATTCTTTCACTGGCACACTCTGCAGACAATTTGCAACAATGTGATTATTATACATTTCACCACACAGTAAATAAGTTTATACACTACCTTGTGAAATATAAATGTAAGCAAAAACTAACGATAATAACACAAATTTAGGTAAATGAAAAAAACACTTCAGACCAACATCACGATGAATGACACTAGACTGTGTTAGACCTACACAGTTTAGTGTCATACAGACCATTCAGTGCAATGTTGGTCTGAAGTTTTTTTTCCAATTTTACCAAAATGTTTGTTATTATTGTAATATATGCATATTTCATTGATATTTTACAAGGTAGTGTAAAGACGAATTTACGGTGTGGTGGGATGTTTAGTAATCACATTATTGCAAACTGCCTTGTATAAAATCTTTAAATTGAATGATGAGGTTAATTTGTTGTATATAAATAGTGCAATATTGTCTTCGTATTTTGCCTATATCCTATGTGTTCGATTTGTGCAGATTATGTTTTCTGTTTAAACAAAGTATTCATATTATTTCTGTCCACAATATTTTTTACGATGTGTTTGGTTTTTATGAGTTTAACAAATTATGTTCAGCTTATTCTGTATACAGGCATTTTCATAGTCATTTTAAAGACATTTACCAAGACATTTTTAAATGATTAAAATAGCCATCTATTCAATTAAATACACCTTTTGTTGAAGTTGAGAGTTTGAACAATTTGATTTCTTTGGATAAATTTGATCTGGCGTGTTGATTTTTCCGGCCTGTCCTATTCAGTTTGTTTTGATTAAGCAATTTCGAGGCCAGGTCGGGCTGGTTCACATGTTGTATACATTGACCAGACCTGATACTTGACACAGTTTGCAGGTGTATACATGTGCAGGGTTGTTAGCAATACTGGCAAAAAGTATTGCAATACTGATTGCAATACTTTTTGCAATACTCCACTATCTGATCCCCTCAAATAAAGTGTGATTTTTGCCTCTGTGTACAAATTTTAAAAATTTCAGGTTGACTACAAACTACGCGATAACGTGATCAACCCAGAATTTAAAAGCAAGTTGTGTTGACACGCAATTTTTCCATTTGGTCTTTTTCATGCGATCAAGCAATAGAATGAAAAGATTCTTTGCGTAATTAAACAGCGTCCTCACGATTAGGAGTGTACCAAACATAAAACATATTGCTTTTAAGTATTGCAATATTTCAGGACTAAAAGTATTGCAATACCACATGCAATACTAAATGTGGAACCAGTATTGCAATACCTGTTGCAATACTAAAGAGTATTGCAATACTTATTGCAATAATTGCAATACTGCAATATTAACAACCGTGTACATGTGTGATGTTGTGTGTGTGCTTTGCATTGCAGACAGGATGTCCAGTCATGCATACAAAGGGTGGTTACAGCGACGGTGAAATACATTCACATTTAAACTTAATCGATCTGCCAAAACTGTCATAATATTATTTTTTCCAACATTGTCGGTGTTAGTCGCTAACTGGTGCCTTGGGCTAATTATTCTGAAAGCCTAGCGCTGAGTAGTAAACTAACGTTTTGCTTCACAAGTATACAGCAGTTAAATCATATGTAGATGATTTTTCAAAGCTGAAAGTTGTATACAAGCAATTGATCCTCGAGTGTTTTGTACTCGTCAGCATTGCCACCCATCCGGGATTTCCCTGGATGTCCTGGATGTGTGTCACTATCCCGCATCCTGACAAGACCTGCCCCAGGACACCAGATGTCCTGGATTTTCATTCATGGAAAAAATCACAAGAATGATAATAATCATAGAATGCCGTTAATTTGTTTGGCATCTCAATTAGCATTGCCACGTTTTACATTGGTCTACGCTGTAGCAATAATGGACCATATGCTATTTCAATAAATTCCACAGACTTGGATATAAGCTGCTATTGTGGGCTTCAATCCATTATTGACAGGCGGACATGTTTCGCTGAACGTTTCGAGTGGGACTTGGAATTAGACTGCGTTCACATAAACACGCGTGCGAGTCCGGCACCGTACGGGTTCCTGTATACGAGTTCCGGCAAACATGAGTTTGTGTGTATTTCATTGGCGGCGGTTCGCATACATACGAGTATTGGTTACCTGAAAATTTCACTCGTACGGATAGTTTCTGTGCAGGTCATGTTTTTATCCAACTCGTGAGAAGTAAACTACCCGTGAATAACACTAATATAATGTACAAAAGCTATGGCACATATTTGACGTCAGAACTAACATCATTGTAAAATTATTCATCGTCAAAGATGCACGGTTGGTAAAATTATTAGCGATGTGATGAAATATTGTTGTTTATTCGCGAAGCATTTCCTCGATTCGATTGAATTCAGTATGGCCGACACGCGTTGAGTTATGTGCTTGTACAAGTGACCGTGAACGTTCCACTCATATGAGTGAAGCTTCTATGGGCCATAAACGGAAACCCGGACTCGTACTCGTACTCGTGTCTGTGTGAATGCAGCCTTACTCAGAAATGCCCCTTTTTGAGGTCAACAACGTGTAACATTACAATGGAGTGGATGGGTAATCTCCCCGATCCCTGTCTCAGATCGAGGAAAGGGAAATGTGGCAACCCTAATGCAAGATATTTGAAGGCCTGTGATTGTCAGCTTCAGTGCGTAGCAGCAGTCCGAAGCAGCTGCGCATGACAATACGTTTGTATTACTCTCTGCTGAATATGCACACTGCTTGTTTTCTAGTAGGTACTTACGTTTTGTAAAACCATTTTATTATGCACCATTTGTAACATATGGTAGGCCCATTATTGTTATTTTATTGGCCTTGAATTGTATCAGGTGTGTTTATGTTGACATCATGTGCCTTTCATCTGCTGCTGAGGCGACTTGTTAATACCAGTGCTCTTATGTTATCTGTACAGTGTACTTTTACATGCATATGTTTCAGTTGTGTAGCCAGGGTGGGACAGTAGGGAGCAACCCCCCTCCCCTCTAACTTCAGTTATCAATGCAAATTTTTGAAAATTATGCAGTATTACTAATGAAATTTATACCAACTGTATGAATTTTCAGGGCTTTTTCGTGTCCAATAATGTTCGCAGATGGACCCCACTGGGGGAGCTTCCAGCACTCCCCCGACTTCTAGCTGGTGAGAAGGGGGCTCGCTTCCCCTCCCCAGTAATCCTACCCCTGCTCTCAGCCTCAATTTTTTGGCTCAATCCGCCCCTCCCAACTCCTTCTCTTGGCTGTGCCTATGATGTTTTTATATTTTTACGAGGCACAAATTCCCAAAATATAGTGATTGACTTTCTGTTGTTAATGTATGTGGTATATGAGTGATAAAGTCATCAGTGCAGTGCATTTGTAGGATTGAGTTTTGTAATTTTTCCGGCTTGTTGTGATAGAACTACTGTTATTTAGTAGTCCAACAAGTACGTAGAACTGTGTAAAGGTGTGTGTTCTAATCTGTATTTAAAAAACATTAACCTCTTCAACAACTAAAACCGGCTGTTTTTGTACTATAGTTAACTACCACGATGCTTATTGTAGGGAGCAACCCCCCTCCCCTCTAACTTCAGTTGTGTAGTTATTTTTACATAAGTAAAAGTATTTAAACCAAAACTCACAATTTGTTATATACATACAGCTTGACATATGGCAATAATATTGCATGTAGCTAGGGTTTTTATGCGCGAGAGCTGGCATAGTATGTATTAGCTATCGTTATTCTGTCTTGGTGTCTATCTGTCTGTCCGTCCATCACGACCCAGTACCATTCCAAGACCAGCTGATGTAGAGACTTTGGGTTTCTACCATCGCAGCTTAGTGTCTCAAGTAGGCTATTCCATGACAAAATTTCATGCCGCTGGTGAAGAGGGTCCCCACGAATGAGGGGCACCCCCTTAAAAAAGCATTACTCTACCGTTATTGGCTCGTCTAACGTAAAAATTGTTGCAGATAGGCACAGACATGCTGCTTATCATATCAATCACTGGCGACGAGCTTCTTGGAAATGTCAACATCAATGACCTTGAACCTCCAAAATAGGGGGTTTTAGTAAATTTTCGCGATTTCTGGCTGCGACACACATTTCAAGAGTGAATTGCACTGAAATGGCTGGGGATAGACCAAGACAACCTGCATATGAAATTTTCAGCATTAAATGTAGATTTTAGCAATCCAAGTCCTGACCCTCTAGGTTCAAGGAGGCCTGCGCATGCGGGTGTCTAAAAGGGGTCTAAAAAGTAGTTATTTGTCCACTGTTGGCTTGTCTAGCATGAAAATGGTTGCAGATAGGCAAACATGCTGCTTAACATAACAAGCACTGGCGACAAGCATATTAGGATTGTCAACATTGATGACCTTGAACCCTGAAATAGGTGTTTTTAGTGATTTTGGGCTGCAAAACAGTGAATTGCGACAAAATGGATGGAGATAGACGAAGATTACCTGCGAACAGGAACTGCTATAGGCTGTCGTGTGTCTCGTGAGCATTAGCTCAGATTTATGATTTTTGTATACAGGACGTAAAGCTAGCAGGGTTTGTGCATATTGTAATAGGCTTGTGCATTTTTTTAATGTATGCCTTTTTGTTACTCATTTCTCAAAGTGCACCACTAGTTTGTAGAAAATGGTCATTAGTAAGCCGTGTTGTTGTGTAGTGATCGTCCATTTTATAATCAGTGTGATAAGATGCAAATACTTTAATTACTTGTAATGTTGGTTGTACTTTTGTATAGTGCTCATAATGTTTTTTCGTGTTCTTTTTGCATTTAACTGTGTACATTACGGTCTCCGTAATATTTACCAACTTTGCGGCAAAAGAAAATGGCACTAGTAGACTGTATAGGCTATGTGACCAGGTGTAAGCTAGTCTGTGAAAACCCTGATTGCAGTGAATATAATGTATGACAGCTGTCAACTGAGTCACCGCATCCCGATGCCGTAACTATACTGTAAGCCTATATTTCGGTGCTTTATACTGCTGTTGTTACTGGCAGTTAGGGCTATACTAAATGTTCAATTTCTAGTCCATTCGGCCCATATATGACGCCAAATACAGCAGTATAATTTGCATTTGGCTTGTATTGGAAGAAATTGAATGGAATGCATTATGTGCAGAAAAGTACTTGTTGGATTGCCGACAGAGCTACATTTCGGTGCTGCCAAGTAACGCTCATTACTTCGCTGTTGCCACAGTAATTGTGCCCCCATAGTTTTGTACTTGCCAGATCGACACATGGGGTCTTAAGTCTTCAGTTGGTCATTCAGATCAGATGATGGCATTTCATGATTTCAGTCATCCTACTCTGGTGATGTAAAGATCGAAGCGAACATATTTGTAGCTAAACCATAAAGGCTAAGGGAGGAATGTTTACTCATGGCATGATTATTTTTTTTCCAGGTAAAGTTACTGCGAACACTATCCCAATGAATGCTTGTTTAGCTTTGCTAGTGATATCTTCTGTACAATGGAAAATGTATTACTGACAGTATCAAAAACAATGCTGTTACTAAATACCAGTAATCTTTAGTCTGCTAATACTTTTTGTAATAGTAACAGTTTTTTGCACCTGTGTGCATATTTCACCTAGATTACACCATACTGTATATTTGATGCATCCCATTCATGTATAGAGATAATGTGTCTTGTGCTGGCCTCTGTTATGAACCGTCCATTCCACTGTTACTATGTGATCGGTTGATTTTGTACGTTTGTGTAATGTATGCTATGCATATTTCTGTATAGTAAACTAAAAATAATGTGTAACATTTTCTGACGTTGAATTATGTTCTACATAACTCATAACAGCCAGTTTGTCAGACACATTAGGAAAGACCATCACAACAACAGGTAAAATAAAACATCAAAGAACAATTCGAACATTCATTACAGCTCGAATGTTCCACTGAATTAGTCAAGAGTACGTACACAGTTGGTCACAAAAGGATGCCACTATTTTCTATACAATAACTGCAAATTAGAACTTTGATTTTATTTACAAATGAAAAAACTGCAGGAGAAACTGGAATAAGTGTGTCATCGTGTCTCTAAACTGTTACCACACTAATGTACCGTAAAAATTAAATGTTCATATCTAAAGCTGCTATTTCGTATTGCATTTATGTTAGCAAGAATAACACACAGCTATTAGATCAAATCTTAATTTTGCTTTTCACTGATATGCTACAATAACGATGAACTATTAAAATCACTCCACATTTGTCTAGCTTCTACATCCGCAGTACGTGTGCGAAGTCGAACAAAGCATAATTTCTTGGATGCTGGGCAAAGCAGCACCGGGAAAAAGCACTTACAACTGCTAATCATAAACAAGGACTTCGAGAACAGAAACAAAGCTGAAGACAGCAGCAGCTGGCAGTAAGGGATCATCATCAGCATATGACAAAAAGCCCCGAAGTATACGCTGTGTAGTGCGTAAAATATCTTCAACATAATAGGCAACCCTTTCAACAACCAAACTGGTAGCAGTTTGCCTATCACAGCAACAGAGCTACACGTATAACAGAACAATATGTCATGGTACATGAGACGCAAAACATGACAAGAGTTAAAAAGATAACAAAGTCAAAAACACAAGGAGAAAATCGACTGGAATACAGTGATGGATAAGGCCAGATATGTGGCTGGGAGACTAGGCTGGATAGTCGGGGCCCTTTTTCTCCTTCCTTTCCCCACCCTTTGTTTTCTTCTCACAGTGCCAAATGAAAATGGTGTATGTTGCATTTTGAACTAAAAAAGCAGATCTCTGGTGACAATTATTTTAAAAATTCCCGAAACAAGTTGCTAATTCGTAGCACGAAATGTGCGCGGACAGCAGTTACAAAATCTCTACAACCAGTGAATGAATCCTGGGCTCTGGACTGCAGCCTTGTTAGCCAAGTGTTTAACCCAACCATGGGGCTGTAAAACGAATGTTAGCATTAGGTTTTGAAGCAGTCCGATTTCAAGTGGTTCCATGTAGTACGCAGTTGTGCTTTCAGAGCATCGTCAGCAAAAATGTAATTAATACTGTCATAAGATAAATCCCACAAATTCTTCTGCGTGAGACTGAACGTTTCCGCTGCAACTGCATATTCCCTTGACAGACTAGTAGCAAAAACACCTTTGTCATCCGTCTGCAAATAAATTACACAGCCAAGATCACAGGAATGCACAGCAAACTTGATGTAGCCAAATGGCTATGCCACACAGTCAACAAAGGCACAGAATTCTGCACTTATGTACTCCACAGGCAGTTGTCACAGCCGTTCACTTTTGGTCGCTGCCAAGATGTAAACTTTGTCACACTGCAGGATGAATGAATGCTCTGTAGTGTAATGAGGATCTTACATGTTGTTTTGATTCACAAATCAACTTATACTTAAATTTTTACTTATTATTCTATCTTCAATCTGACAAAGCTTCAATTCTTTCAACAGCCAATTGTCTATATACATTAAGCACTATACCATAATGAGATCGAGAAATGCAGCACAATAATGAGTAAAAAATTTAAACTTTATATTTTCCAAAAATAGTATTAACTTAAATCATCTAAACAAAACGTCGAATGACACAAATGCCAGCAGTCACTAAAAACTGGCAGCGAAATTGTTATACCTCAGTGCAAAATACCTGCACACGATTGGTCCAAATCACATCATGTGACATTAACAAATACGCCCTGTTGACCAGTCAACAGTGAGTCGTCGGTTTTTTTCATTTAAATGATTTTTGTTTAATTTTTTTTGGTATTAAGGACAACAAAACATATAGTGACTGGCGTGTTGATCATCATCGAAAATTTCTGACCCTCAGTTTGTAAAATGTTGCTCGAGATCAAAGACTGAGGGCAACATTTTACGAACATTCGGGTAAAAAATTTTCAACGATGACCTCGACACCAGTCACTATTTGTATACTGACATCGTCAGAAACTACTACTGTTATAGTTAACATTAACCAATACACACGCAAACACATGCAAATATGATATTATAAACTTACACATATGACACAAGGATGATTCCTGCTGTACCAGAAGTCGAAATGATGATTGTTGTAGCCAGAAACCGTTTGTGTATGAACGTTTGAACTCAAACACAACTCTGCAACCACACATTCACTCTATTCAATACACCAATTCAGTCAGGAAACTCACAAATTCTTTCCAAATTATCCATTACAAATGAAATATGTAAAATGCAGCTGCAGCAAATTCAAAATCTGTTTTCCAAAAATTGCATTAACTGCAGATATGCAGTGTTACTACTGGCAATTCAGTACGAGAACATTTTACAATTAGCCATATATGTCATCATGTACATGTACAAAACTGCTGCAAAAAATAATTTGCTATGTTCATGGTATTCTTGTAGAGGAATTGTAATGTTACAAAAGGATATCTTATCATATTGTACATTCTTAACCAAACGTGACTAATTCTTATTAATTTCTGTTGATTTTCATGTTAACTGAATCCACAGAGAACAGTTTATCCAGCAATGCAGTGTGTGGATAAGAACAAATGAAGTACTAGTACCTATTGGTGTTTTCTTGGCTAGAATGGCATTGGCAAGCTCCGATCCACCAGCAAGCTCGGGAATAAGAAACGTGCCATGGCCAACACGATCAGGTTCAACTGACAACAGCGCAGGTGTCTCATGCAATACAGCAGCAGTCTAAACATTACAAACCAAAACTAACCAACTACACTGGGCGACTTAACTTTTTGACTTAGACTTTCGCTGAGCCTTTTCACTGAGCCAAAGTTAAAGCTGAATGCTAAAGTCTGTACTTAGACCAAAGTTCAACTAAATGATTAAAAATGGCGGAAAATCGGTAAACCTAACAGTAAATAAATCTACCAGTTACGCTTGGACTTGCTTATTTAATTGCGCCACGCACGCAAATGACGTAATTACATAACGTCTTACGTCACTGTGTAGCCATTATGGCGTTTATTTTTGGTACCAGACTGTTTTAATTTATTTAGAAAATGTTTATATCTTTAACTAGGGGACATGTAACTTAATATTACGTTATTTCACTTATGTGTAGAAAATCAGTGATTATGCAAATGTTACATTCTCCCAAATTCAGCTTTAGCTCTGGCTAAATTTCAGCGTGTAAATCTCGAGCTGGTTACAGATGGCCAGATATTGAAAACTGAAATATAACACATTTCTACCAGCTGGCTAATGACAATTGGCATCCGATGTCATGAAATCATTCTCAAAATGTAAATAATTACTTTCAATTATCACAAAAATGGTATGGAACCAGTTACCTCTGCCAAATGAAAACTCAACCGCAGGCCTTGTAGTTTTGCTTGCCGAAAGTAAGGTACAAATGTCTCGACATTCCCGTACTACAATAAAACCAATCAGCAACCAAATGTTACCATGTCAAGTACCGGTAACTAACAATTATAAAATTTACACGAACACTTTCTACTTCTTACAGTTTTACTCCACAGCAAGTCAAAAAAAACCTGGCACCAAAGCACACCGTATCTTCTCTAATTCTGCCTAGCTTCAGCTGCTGACTGCTTGCCTACCAAAATTTTCGAAATTTTTTAAATGACACACTTAGTCGAAAATTTGCAAGAAAACTGCCATTTTCACTCACTATGCATAATGCACATTTATATTAACACACAGACAAAAGGATTCCATTTACCAGCATGTAAAAGTTCACTATAAAAGCCTTTTTATGCTAAGCACTGTCACCCTCTGTAAGTAATTTTCACTGAATGACTGTATCATACTCGTAACTTATCCCATGATCAAACTCATACTGCCCGTCTCTAATACTACGTCTGCAGTGGTATAACCAACTCCAGTGGGTGTCCTCAAGCATGACCAAACAAACAGTGTGGGCTGTGTGAATGACTGTCAACGATTATGGAACAAATACGTTAAACTACTCTAGCGTACTGGTACGTTTAAAAAACTCATGTATCCCACTGCAGACCGTGGTTTAGCATACACTGAAAACACAGTTACATACTGCTGGATCACCACTGAGGTCAAGACCAACGACTATGCCATCCGAGTGACAGCCATAAGCCTCGGCTAGTTTCAGCGTTTCATCAACATCGGCAGGACACATCTGCCGATCAATCGCCAGCAACAACCGAACAACTATGTTCTTCTCGGCTGCAACTGCAGCGTTGATGGCTGCGACAACGGACGCTATGTGTGACGACTTGGTCATGCGTGTTGCAGGCACATCACGAGGAGTTGTTCTCAACTCGAGGTACCTAACGTTGTCAGCTGCAAACTCCTTTACTACATCGCTCGTCACCTGCACCATCCAGTATCAACACACTACTGGCATGACAGTAAACAAGTACCAGTAACAAAACTAATTCGGTACCAGGCAGAATTGATGATGGATGCTGCTGCCACCTGGTGATCAGAAATATACAGTTGCATGTTTTGGCTAGGGGTTTAGACCCACAAATCTCAGCTTCCACTGGGGGGTCAGAGATTCCATCTGACAAAATGTGTTGACTCCACGAGCATACCAACCACATGGCATCTAATAGTGATGAGACACTGGCCAACTTCAGGCACCTGTTTCTGGTACCAGTCCAGTCAACTGGTACCATAAACTGGTCAGTCTGACATACTTTTCTGGTGCCAGAAACCAGCGCCAGATAGAGCATGTTCAATCTTGTGCCAGAAACGGACTAAAAAGCTAAACTGTGAGTGCTTTCCTTCTAGATTTTTTTCAACAACTTGAATGCTAAAACAGCGGCTATAACATCATCATTCTCAAAACTCTCAAAATCGGAATCCATCTATGTTTATCGCCGGTATCATTTGCTGGCTTAGTGTGTCGTATGGTTTCTGGCACCAGACAACTGGCGTCTGTTTCTGGCGCCAAAAGCAGACTCTGTGCCAGAAAATGATCAATGTGTCATCAGCTTAAATTCATCCAACAGCTTAAGTAGATGCAAGAATGTGACAGATAGACAGACAGAAAACAGACAGACCACACTACAGAGAGATGCATAGCTATAGTCGAAATTTCATGCAGCAATGCTGCTTGCATGAGTCATATATCCAAAAGTGCTCAAAAATCTTGGAACTGGCAGCTAATAAGGATGAGCTATACCACAGCCATATTTTAAGCGGTCTATGACCACAGCACATTACACGGCCATCCATTGCCCACAAAAATGAACAATTGAACCCACAGAGCAGCATGCAGACATACCACCACTCCAATCAGCCAAGACTAGACCTTCACCCTCATTTACCATGCCACTGACAGTAGGAGGCTGAGTTGGCCTGAGCATAATGTAGGATAACACAAAATGAGCAAAACACATACAGCAAAAATCATGAGGTCACTCGACACTGCCGTGTGACGGTGTGACAAACACAGTTGTCAGCAAATCGGCATTGTAGTTGGCAACTGGGCAAAAGATAGCAGTGCTCTGAGGCTCAGAAGGTAACAAAGGGCCTAACAGAAATCTATAAAAGCCTACAACAAGAGTTATGACTGCGAAACCATCTCAACTCCAAGTAAAGAGAAAACTGTTTTTACTATTCCTCAGACACATTGCATTAATAATTTGGAAAACCAAAATGCATTAATTATCATAGCTACGATAACTGAACTGTTAAACATCAAGAGAGTCCAAAAGTCAGATGTACTTACAATATATGCAGCCTCATCATTATTGCACAATTCATGCAATAATCTGAACTGCTCAAAACACCTAAAACAACATGCATGCCCAAGTAAGCTACAAACCTTCAATTTACCACATACAGCTCGTAGAAACAGCCGCACAAATAAAAATAATAGGCCTACTGCTTATGTGCATGTTTAAAATGTCTAAATGTCTGTCTAAAAACTAACCCTAGAGTATTCAGTGCCTAATGCTAGAGATTACGCAATAGAAAGAATGTCAATGCCATAAATACTCTGACAGACCTATATCATCTGATAAAAATTGTGACACTAAATAACAATGCAATTATCATCATCATCGTCGTCATCATCGTTGTCACGAACTGATTAACGTGGTCTAAGTGCAAAATGCAAAAATGCTAAAAAAAACTAAAAGAATAAAACACTATACAAAAACAGAGATAGTCCAGTCACGCGCCGTGTGATCTACAAAATAAAAATGATCTCAGTTAATGTCAAAAAGTTAAAAGTTATATAGCAGATGTGATGTCATCTGGCAGTGCGTTCCACAACTTGGCGGCAATGACGGGAAAAGCCTGATCGCCGAGTGTTGAGTGTCTTGTAGCCGGAACAACCAAAGCTGCAGCAGATGCTAAGCGTAGCCTGTCTTGAACGCAGGTTGGATACGCTCGTGAAGTCGCTTGGCAGATAGTCCGGACCAAGACAGCGGAGGCAGCGGTATGTCAGAACACATAATTAGCTGAATATGACACCACAGAACCTCATCTCCACTGCGAAAAAATATTAGCACTTCTATAGTGCTTCACCTAATGCTCAAGCCTACAACACATTGGCATGGGCATATGCTCTAACAAAGCACCTAAACACTCTCCATCTCTCTCAAATTATAACAAAGTTATAAAATAAGTTTAATATCACAAACATTTGAGAAAATCTAGCGAGAAGTATGCAGTGTCTTACTCTGTGAGTGAAAAATGTCTGCCTAGCTTCAGCTGCTGACTGCTTGCCTGCCAAGATTTGTCTTTTGACTGCTTCAAGCAGACAAGCTTGCTGAGTGTTTCTTCGCTAATTGAGCCATTGATGTGAGCATGCAACTCCTGTAAACACATAAGACAGCTCAACAGCACAACAACGACTAAGTCACACAATATTAGCATACTTTCTGCCAATGAACCAATTAATCCAGGCATATAATGTAAGCAAACGTGCCAACATTTAGTAAAAAAATGTGTGATATATTTTTCAGAAATAGGTGACAAATGCATGACACTTAAATTAAGACTGCAAAAAAATTTATGTCTGAGAAGTTAACGGTGCAAGCTGAAAGTCAACTGGCCAAAAGCCAGTGGGAATACGCTGTCAGTTCACAGTAGTATACCTATATAGGTGGACTAGCTAGTTCCCGCCCCCCCCCCAAAAAAATTGTGATGTTGCAGAGCACAACTTTTATATTTTCGCTAGAGCTGTTAAATTAACGTGTTAATTAACACGTTAATGCGTTAATAAATTAATGCACGTTAAAAAAATTAATGTGCATTAAAAAAATTAATGCCCATGCGTAAATTCGTTTAATTTACATAATTCTGTGAAGCAAAAGTTCCAATATTTCGCTAAACTGTGGTTACTTGACCATCAAATGAATTCAATAACCAAACTGTAGTTGCCGTTCCATCATTACTGTAAATAAATATTATTTGGATGACAGGCTAATAGATTTTTATGCTAGCGACTCCGATGACCCAAAAGATTTCTAAAATCCATAGGTAAGGAGCTAACTAAGCACAGACCAACTTCATGTGAACAGTTACAGTCACTTTACCGGTGCTCAGGCACTGGTTAATCTTCCGCTTTAATGCCAACTTCAGCCTCACGGCCGTCCACGGCTTCACAGCCATTGTATGACCTTCGGTTACTGTAACTTTCTGGGGATGCGCATTGGGCCGAACTGATACGGCCTCAGCGATGGGCCGGTGTAAAAGCCTGCCCGCCCTGAAGAATGTAAGGTAAGGTGGCCACTCGCTATGTGACTGTCACATGTCACTGTCACTATGTCACCTGCGGGTAAGTTGGTGCAAACATGGAGTCAATTTTTTTAAACTTCATGGGTGCTAAACGCCCACGTTGAAACTCGTAAAATAAAAGTCCGATTTTCGGACCTGGTGACATCGAACCGAAATACTACACTTACTGCTTTAGGCAATGTCTTGCAAAACCTTTCCATGTCATCCGTTCGCTATTAGCATAAGAGACCAATAACCTTACTACGTTCAATAGATATCATTTTAACGTTCATAATCAACAATGTCTTTCTGTAACTCAGACATTTTAAACTTGTAAAAATGCCACAGAAGCGCCGAAAACAACGCGGGTATGACTTAGTTACTAACTGTAAACAAAATGTCTAATTACCGCATCGGCCCCATCCGAGCGGGCGGACGGTCGAGGCACAGCATATAACCATGAGCTGTGGTCGAGGACTGTTAATTGCCGTCGGACGACATCAGATGATCAGATGGAATGGGACCAGTGGCTTCTGTCCCCCCCAAATCTAAAATCGACATCGGGCGCAGCTTCCCCCAGTTTTGAGCTCAGGTTCTTCCTCAATTTCTGACTCAAGTTTTCTCCTCTATTTTGCTCTTCTTTCCCCTCTAGGGAAAAAGTTGTTACCTTAAGGGTGCAGGTTGAAAAATAGTGGAAAAGTAATAAACGGAAAGTTTTGTTAAGGCCTATGGTGCAGATTGAAAATATGGGAAAAGTGAAAGGGGGGAATTGTTAAGGGTGTAGTTTCCCCAGTGAAAATACAACCTTATCAAAACTCCCCTTCAGTGTTTGAATTGCCAGGGGTTGAACCCCTTTAACTGTTTTCTCAACCCCCTAACACACTGTCAAATTATGTACAGGGGGGTCAGCTATATACTGTATACATACAATTTACATCTTGGTTCAACCCTCCTCCCCCTAGCTAATTTTTCACAATTCAAACATTCCCCCCGTTATTTTTCACTGGGCGCAAGCTGCGCCCACCAGGTATACAAATAAAAACCACTAGATGGGACCTGCTAAACGGCGCATATATCGCATCAACTTTTCTTGTCGGACTTTGTCCATGATATGTAGGCTACGTCGCTCATCTGATTTCTTATTCGAGTGCCGGCATCTCATGTTTATGGTAAAACGCATAATAGAACTGTTCCATCGATCACCAGTCTACCACTCAATCAGAGAAAACAACTTTCGTGCAGCTAAATGACATCCTTTTTCATACTTTTCGATCTTTCACGAACGACATCGTTTTGCCAAAAATTCAAAAAATGGTTGTAACATTATCAGATGAATTGTTTCTTAACGCCCACGTCTATATGCATGAAGGATCCCTGGTTATCATTACTTCTAAATTTATCATTTTCTTTTTGGCTATTTTATTGTAAATTTGCTTACCGGTACTTATCAAATTGTTCCATTTTATCGAGATAGTTTTATTTTTATCGTATAAATTTCTTCTTCTAAACTTCTCCCGTTCCGGTTTACGTAAATTGCTACCTAACAGTTCGCAAATTGCCCCCTTTAAATTATTCTCCCAAAATTACGCGTGTTCGGCGAAAGTTTATCGTCGACTCGCCCTAGCGGTCGTCGAAAGTTGGACCGACGACCCCTCCCTGGGATACTCTAGCACGGCCGCATGGGATACTCTGTCACGGGGTTTAATGCAGAAAGTACGTTTTTTCACGGAAACGTATAAATAGCCTCGAGTACAACTAAACGCCTACCGTTCAGTCGTTCGTCAGCAGTCGTCCGAGTAAGACGTGCTCTTGCAAGTACTGCTAGTGACTGTTTTAGTCAGTTGTCGTCGTCGGCAGTCAAGACTTTGTCAATAAATAGACTTCGTCGTTAGATGTCGGCCATTTTTATTTGGCCGTGCGATAATAAGTAAGTAAGTAAGTAAGTAAATGATTTATAAAGCGCCAAAGTCTCAGAAAAATCACGGCATCAATAACTTTAAACGACCATGAATGCCGAAAATAGAAGGTTTTGATGAATTTTTCGCAACTTCATGCTGCGACGCATATTTAAATAGTGAATTTTGGTCTACGTTACCGACGATAAACCTAGACAACTACGTCGCGCGTCTCATGAGCATAAGCTTAGACTCCTTGTTTTATTTTATCTGTGTGTAAGACCTATAACACCATAGGCCTACATCACTAGATGGTCACATCAGAAAAAACCTAAAGAATGTTACCGTACATGTTACTTCATGTAGGGACAAGAAGCAATATTTTCATAAATTGCGTTACGTCGCAGTGCATTAGGCCAAAACGCATTCACTCAGTGTTAAGGTGTATTTCCACTATGGCTGCGCGTTGCGTTGCTTTACGTCTGATATAGAAACGCCGATATTGTTTACTATTGTATGAAGCACGTTTATCGGTAAGCGCGTTTAACGCGCTTCATATATCGTGTCAACGTGATGTGAAGTGCGTTTAAAGGCGTTCAAACGTAACGCAACGCAACGCGCAGCCGTAGTGTAAATATACCTTTACACTAAGTGAATGTGTAAATACACCTTAAGCTGCAGTACCAGAACAGTGATAGCTCGCTCTTCAGATTTCAGGCTATGACGTTCGTAAGACTGCCTACAGTGCAGACCTAAGCAAAATTGCTAAAATAATAAGACATTGCGTAATTCATAAATCTGTACTCTTATAGCTTATTCCATTTAATTTTTTGCCCTAGTTGCGTTCTAGCGCAAGTGATTAAGAAATTAAATGTAATCGTCTGCTCAACACATATACGCCTGTTAAACCATCGTGGTCTTACCGTCTTAAGTTCTTAACAGCGACAGAGCACAACGGCTTAGCCGGGAACGCTAAAATGCATGGCCTAAAATGCAGAACTCAATCATTTAATAAATCAGCCAGTTACAGATTTTCAAAGTGGCCTAAATAGGCCTAATAAAAACTACTACTAAGTTTACTATAGAAACAGCTTAAATGGAGTCCAGTCCAGGACTGAAATTTGACGTACTATAAAACATTTTCCAGCCCTGCTCTTTAGTCCGTCAGATTCCAGTCCTGCATTTTCAGTAGCTCTATGCACGCGTGTAATACACAGCCGATGACATGCTGCTATTGCGAATCAGACTACGAGAACGTGTGGAGCGGAGAAGAGGATGGCGAATGTGGATATGACAGTGAACATGGTGAACAGACAGAGACACAGTCTGTCGACAACCATCGCCGCGAACTTCCAATCGCTGCACTCGTCCTCGAAGCGCTCGTCCTGACGCAGCTTGTTTGTGATGGTTCGCAGCTCGCCGAGGATGCTCTTGAGCAGGCAGACGCCCGGCGTCCCTCCGCTACCGCCAGGACCACCTGGAACCCCGTTCACCACTCCGCTGGTCGACGTCTCACCACTGTCTATGAACGCAGCGGCAGCTGGAGAGCAGAGACGAGCTGACGGACGATGACGTCGACAAATACCCGTGCCCGCCCTGACGTCCACGCGTCGACCACCGTCAGCTCCCACGGCGTAGTTGTTGTACACGCCCCCAGTGCTGCCGTGGAGCATCCGATAGTCGTCCTCCAGGTCGAGAACGTTTGCTAGCAGACTCCTTGACGATCTCTCGCGCAGCTCCACTTCACGGATTTTGCGACGATGTTTCCTCGTCGGCGAGTTCTCGACGTCACAGCCTAAACTACAACAACAACAACAACTACTACTACTACTACTACTTCTACCACCACCACCACCACTACCACCAGCCGTCGTTGTCGACGTCACAGCCAGGACGCTTCATGCGCAGCACCCACGCCAAGTACTCACACACACCTTTCCTCACCTGCAACGATTTATCATTAGCACGAATAGAATATAGAATCCGAACATTGAGCAGTGTGTTGTGACTCTAATGCATCTACACGAAATTACCGCACGTTTTTCACTGATTGAACGCGTGCCGTCCTATTTTACCAAAATCCATGTAAAACTAAAGCTCGCAGTTTGATCTGCTTGCACACGTATGACATGTCCGTCTATAATTGCCTGTAATTTCATTTTACAGTAGTTTCTGTAAATGTAAACTCCAAAAATACAAATTTACAATAACTTTTATGCATTTCTTCGTATTTTCGTGCATACTACAGTTTTCTTTTAACACGAAATTCAAAAACATGCAGGAATAAAGTTCTGAGTTGCATGAGGCTTCCCCAACTTTTTAAAGAACTATGCACTCCTTGCATGTGTCACTGTTTTGGCACAGAATAGGCCTATTGATACAGGTGACGCGTAAACGAAGATTTATTCCCCGTTTACGTCGTGCGCTCGTCGAGTCGGCTTCGCCATGTAAACGGGGTATTACTGAAAGATACATGTAGTTACCCAGCGCGGCATGACGTGTGTGTCCGGGCTGCGATGATGACAGTTGAGTACGAGCACAGTGCAGACGACCGACAACGAACACATGAACATTATCGCCGAGAAGTACATACCTGCAATGCGTGCATATATGGTTGGTGGCGTGGCGTAGTTGGTAACGCGTTTCGGCTGAAACGAAGTTACTTTACGCCGGGCCCGGTTAGTACTGCGATGGGTGACTGCCTGCGGG
>Ga0209671_1000967_pt1 | contig 22143 bp, 15 predicted proteins | sample WorMetHERISLAND2_2_FD_187401 | JGI IMG/M metagenome (GOLD analysis project Ga0209671, IMG submission 187401) | Marine gutless worms symbiont microbial communities from Max Planck institute for Marine Microbiology, Germany - Olavius geniculatus... | ecosystem: Host-associated > Annelida >... | reverse complement strand
GTTAGGGGGTGTAGCCCGACAAAACTTTGGCACTTGACGTGTCTCTATTTTGGGGTGTTAACGCAAGTACAAATTTTGGGGGCACCGCCCCTCTTAAAATTTGGGGGGGCAAAAATCAGTGCGATTTACGACAACTTTCGAGTTTGAGCGCAAATATCTCTGGAACCGATGAAGATAACGACATAATCTAAACAGCGTTGATGAGAGCGATCCTTTCGGCGTTGAACAAAAAAATTTTGTGAAATTCCGTCCACTACGAACCAAGTTATAAGCACTAATGTTGACCTACCCTAAGTCGCATTTTTCAGAAGAACATATTTCGGCCCCTATGGGGTGCTGCGCTTCCAAATTTTTACACGCGCTAGAGAATGACCAAGTCTTACTAGCGCACCCCCCATCGGTAACGGCGGCCCCCTTTACAACTTTTTTCAAAGGGGAGTCAAAAAATGGCTTAAAATGTAATAAATTAGCGCTTATAACTTCAGAGTTAGGGAGTGTAGCCCGACGAAACTTCGGCACTTGACGTCTCTATGTTGGGGTGTTAACGCAAGTACAAATATTGGGGGCACCGCCCCCCTTAAAATTTGGGAGGGCAAAAAACGTGCAAAAATCGGTGTGATTTACGGCAACTTTCGAGTTTGAGCGCAAATATCTCTGGAACCGATGAAGATAGCGACAAAATCTAAACGGCGTTGACGAGAGTGATCCTTCTGGCGTTGAACAAAAAAAATTCTGTGAAATTCCGTCCACTACGAACCAAGTTATAAGCGCTAATGTTGACCTACCCTAAGTCGACAATGCGCGTTCAGCGTATGCCAATGCATTTGAGTTCGGGCCACGTGACTTTGATGCCAGGGAAATTCTCCCCTCCCTCTTTACCCTCCCCTCTTATTTCCCTCAGTCGGACTTAGGGCGCCGGGCGGACTCACGTTGGGCTTTGCCCCAAATTTCTAGTTTACTTTTCACTTTTTGGAAACCGTACAGTGGACCAAGACCAAAATTGCGGGAAGAATAACCCTTACCTGCAGGGAATTGCGGCCAAATTTCAGGGAGATCCATTGAGGGGTTTTGGCCTGGGGGCATTTTGGATTTTGGTCTCATGTTGGGCCATGCTCCAATTTGTACTTTGCATATGTGTGCAGAGAGACCACTAACTGTAAGATAATGCAGTAATGTTAGTTCCAATGACCCAACCGGGCATAACAAAGCTCTTGTTGATGTGCATAAAAATATCTCCGACATGTCATCTGTTGCAGCCACAACGACCAACAGTGGAGAATGCGGGCATTCAGCCTCTGGCAAAGATTGAAGAAAGCCTGGCAGTTAAAAAGCCGGAGACAACTGGAAGTCGACTAGCGAGGGCTGCCTATGAGCCCATTGAACTGCCCTCGACTTTTGCATCTGGACTATTCAAGGTTCGATATACTGTATTTAACTCCTTAACTGCTAGTGCTAGCGCACAGAAATTTCCTGCACCACAGTAGGGGTTGTTGTAGTTGTATATTATAGTTGTAGTAGTCCTAGTTGTAGTAGTAATCATAGTGTCTGTTGTAGTAACTACTAGATGCTGTAGTAATAGTTTTTGTTGTTGTTGTTGCAGTAGTATAGTAGATATTGTTGTAATATTTGTCGTAGTAGCAACTGTAGTAACAGTATTTGTAGTAGTTGTTCTAAATGCCATAGGCCATGCAATAGAAGTAGTAGTAATTGTAGTAGTAGTCGTATTAATAGTGGTAATTGCTGTAATAGTAGCTTTTTGCAATAGTATTTGGTGGCATTTTAGTAGTTGTCGTCATTGCAGTACAGCTGTAATAGCAGTTGTAGTACCAGGTAGCAGGTCTCCTAGTTGTTGCCGTAGTAGTTGTTCACAACTATAATGTAAACAACAAGAAATTTGAGCTAATGCTCACGAGACGCAGGAAAGCCTATAGCAGTTTCGGCTCAGTAGTTTAGCTGAAAATTGGGGTGTTCACGCCAAGTTAATATACAAGTACCAAATTCTCTATCTGGTTTGCATAGGCCTAACAATAGTTTTGTGGCACCACTTTGTGAATGATATAGAGTAGACTTGTGTTGCAGCCCGAAATTGCCCAAAAAAATCCATAAAACCCCCGATTTTGGCGTTCAGGGTCATTCAAGGTAATTGAATTCGGCGTCAATCGAGAGCCAGTATACGACTTCCTATTAGTGATTAATAGTAACCTAGGCCCTATCTCGCACCGTTACTGAGATACAGCGACTTAGTGGCCAAAAATCGCAAATTTTACCCACTCCCTCTCATTTAGCGCCCTTGTTCGGGTCACCCCCTTCGAATTTATGGAAATGCTTTACGATTCCTGAAACTAGAGTCTTCCTGGCAGCCGACAGTAAAGATTTGGTAATTCTAGCTTGCACCGTTTTTGACTGATCCACCCGTGTGACAGACGGACAGACAGACGGACAGAATTGCGATTGCTAAGACGTGCTGAAAGCAGTTGCTGCTTTCGCGCGTGATAGTGTTGCCTGCATGTGACCAAAAAGTTTATCAAAAGTAGCCCAATACACGCTGAGTATCAGCCAGTATAATTAGTATGCCAGGCATCAATGCATCCGGTATGCGTACTTCCGGATATTTCCGGCATGTGGCGCCAGCAATATACTGCAGGCACCGGAAATATCTGGCGTGTGGCATTCAAGGGGTTAAAGAACTGATATGTAATGTGTAATGTGTACATTGTTTAGCGTAGGTACAGAGGCATGTCGGGTATAACTTGTAGTATCTTGAGGCCGTAGGATGCAGCTAGGAATGTGCAGAATGGTCTTTCGGAGTTTGGTTCATTTTTTAGCGAACCAAAACTTAACCTGTATTGCACTGTTTCTTAACGACTGTAGATTGCCAATATGTGGTGTTTTTCAGAGATGAGGATTGGTTATCTCGAGTGACGTTCTTGGTCGTATCATTGAAGTTAATCAACACCGGGCCCAGTTAGTAATGGGATGGGTGACAGGTATGTAACCAGCCACCCATGTCAACTCAGCCTGGCCGTCCTTTCGTGGGTAGGCGCAATGAGTACCAGCGAAAGCTGGAACATAAACAGGCACACTGCGTGATGCGCTAGCCATGTTCTCATGGTCACCTCGTAGTGTATACTGGTGTCTGGCTGAAGGCTGAAAAACAGAATATCAGTGCTATCCTGTGGGTATTATGGCTTGTGACAGACTTGAGCTGTATTTTTGTGTGATGCGGTTCAGGGTAAGGACACTTCTGACTTGAAGCTGGACTTCACTTACGATGCAAACCTGGCGTCAGTACCCAGTCTTGAGAAGTCATCAACAGAGTCCACAGATTCTGCTGCTGTGGAGCCTCCGCCACCCATCTCCATGCCACCGAGTGTTATGTTGCATCGTAGCACGGCCGTAGTGTCCGCCAGCGTCACCGAACTACTGCCCCTACAGTCACCCGCAGCAGACGACCTCAATCTCAAGATCATGTCAGTCAAGAACGTCTGGGAACGAGGAGAGCACCAGGGGCGCACACCTCTCGAACAGATCTTTGAACAAAGGTATTGAGACGTTTTTGTTTTTTAGCATTTTATTTCCAGACAGCTGAACACTGTGTGACAAATGTTGTGAAGTGGCTTTGCAGCAGATAGGTGCGCATGGTTCCTGCTGTCAGGGAAAGTCAGGGAATTTGACATTCCAAAGTCAGGGGAAAATCAGAGGGTCAGGGAAAATCAAAGTACCACGGTGCAAAAGTTAACAAAAATGCAAAATAAATTTGAACTGTTGTATGCAGGCTGCGTACAATGGTTCAAAAGTTGCTATGCTTGCTTAGCTCACAGATTATGTGTATCTCCACTTTTTAATTTGTTTCTTGAGCGATTGAAAACTGATATTGGTATTTCGCATGAGGAGATTAGTCAGGGAAAATGATTCATTTTGTCCTGGAAAGTCAGGGAAAATGAATTCTGGAGAGTAGTAGGAACCATTTGTGCCGACTGTAGCTGTGTCTGTCCGTGGATGTAGATCTGCAGCATTTGGACTGACAGCGAATCCTCGAATCCTTGGTCAGAATATTTATTTCCTGTAGCAGACACAGACGTGAATCCTTGGTCAAATTCTGTGGACTGATGTGGACTCTAATTTTGAGATCCGCACATCTCTGTGCTGCTGTTATTTGATAGTGATGCTCTCGTATCAGTAACTTATCATTATCAGGTCAGCTGTAATGGTAGGAATATGCTTACCGGAGTCTACATCTATCCTCTACTTGGTGCTTATTTGTAGATATGTAAATATGAAATTTTTGCTTGACTGCAGATAGGCCGATGACCACTAGTCTGTGAAATGCAGGATGTCATGGAATTTGACTGGAATCAAATATTTCATTGAGGAATGACTGGCTATCTTTTAACTCTCACCATTTTGTTAGGTGCCCTTACAGTTATGGCACCTTATACTACAAATTGTATAGCAATAATAGTATGTGACGTATTCTGCCTATATATGTAGGTTTCAACATGGTCTGCAGTGTATTATTATCTCCACCAAGGTGAACGTAGTGAATATTGGAGGAGATTGAGAGATTGGTCGTTCCGTCCATCTGTGTGTGTGTGTGTTCGTGTACATGTACTCGAGGCACCATATCTTTATAACAGTGCTAGGCGAATGGTCACAATGGACCACCCATAGGAAGTCGACCACCGCGAGTTAAATGGTCATGTGACCCAAAAGGTCAAGAACATGACCCTGTTATTTTTAGCTGGAGTTGTAGGTGTAGGTGCAGTAGTAATAGTAGTAGTTATAATGTTTAAATTACTTCACTTGGTGGAGATATGCACTCTTACGAGCGCCTTCTAGTTGAATTGATGTGAATGTTGGGAATGTGGACTTAGCCTGATGCAGCAGCAGCAGGCGCAGCAACAGCGAGGCAGTGGCTTAACGTCAGTGACATTGAATGAGCGAGGCAGTGGTTTGACGTCGGTGACTCTGACCGATGAGGAGCTGCTGGTCGTACAGCAGCAGCAGTCGCAGCAGCAGCAGCAGCAGCTGTCACAGCAGACTTCTGTTCCTTCATACGTTGACTACACCAGCTTTGACAGCGTCAGTCTTGGACAGGTGGTTGCCACGTATTTCGTGCTCTAGTGCTTTTATTGAATGTTGGACTTGTAATCTTAAGGTTGCAGTTTGAGTCGTATTTGCAAGCAGCATTGAGCATGTTGTAGTCTACTGTTGCTTGGGTTAACTCAGCCTCCTACCCCAGCGGGAAACTGTTTGGTATGTTACCAGCTGCCAAGATCAACTCCACCTTCCATTCATCAAGCGCGGGTAATCGAGTACTGGCCACCGGCCTATCTAGCTGGAGCTAAGGCAAGGCATGTTTACACGGGTAACACAGTGTAATGTATGATGCTCCATAGTTTTTGATGGGTTACCATTAAGAGCCACAGAGAACTTCAACCCTTCAGGTTTTAATTCCATCTTATCACAGTTCACAGGTGTCTTCAAAATAAAGCCCTGAAGTACCTTTTCGACCACTGCATCTCAGTCTCCAACGTTGACAGTCGACAGCATCTGAGATTTGCCAGTCGACACTTCCTTACTGTTGTCTGGTTTTGACGAAGCTGCCAGGCCTTCGCTGTTGGGGGTCCGATGGCTTGGAGTTCTCATTACCGGACAATATCTGTTATCCATTGCATCACAGCAGTAGCTTTAGGCGCGACTTAAAAACTGTACTTTTTGCGAGATACTAGTGTACACATCACAATACGACTTTGATGATATTGTGTTATATAAATCTAGTGTTGATGTCAGCATCTACGTTGACATGCAGGTGTCGACGGCGACAGTGTCAGCAGTAGAGGCCGACACGTCACGTATTGACGTGTCACGCATTGATGACCTCGTGGTGTCACTATCTACAACCACGCAGACTATCATGTCTAGTGTGACGGCCTTGGAACACACTGGAAGCAGTCTCATTTACATGGACCCTGATGCTACATCGTACGCTACGTCAATGAAAGACTCGCGAGGACTGCTGAACGAACAAACCAACGTCTGTAAGGTTGGACACCCAATTTCTCTGCTATTTGTTTAAATTTGATATATTGGCCGATGATGTAGCCTTGTTGTTGTAGTCATGACAAACCTGTCGATCCAGTGGCTGTATGAGGCTGAAGGGGGGGGGTAGATGCCTGGAAGAAATGGGGAATTCTGCCACATTGTCACTATCTTGGAACACATCTATGGTGTCACTGCAGTTACCGAAGTACCGCTTATGTTTTGCTGCCCATTTTGGACAGAAAATAAATATTTAGCTTTCATTGGCCAGATTATGTCTCCAACGGTAATGGGGAGAACACAGCTAAATATTTATCTTCTGTAAATATGTTCTGTGTTCTCCCTCTTACCAAAATGGTGACAAATTGGGGACATAATCTGGCCAAAGCTTGATACAAAACTGCTCAGCCTATTTTCAACTTGGAACGATCTGTGATAATCAATAAAGTTTATGAATTTGTTTAGTCTATATATGACAGTATTGAAAATGACTCTGTGGGCATGGCACATCCGTGTTTTGGAAGAATGGGAGGTGTTGTTCTGAGCTGAGGACTACAGCATTTCAAATGCCAGTACACTGGTGTGCTTTGCACCATTTGCTGAAATTCTTTGTATCATGACCGCAAAAGTGATCATTAATGCATAGTCGGTGAGGACCCCTGGACCATTGCGTCATTCCTGAGTGTCCATGTGTCATCTCTTATCTCCTGAGGTCAGCAGGCGGAGTCTTGTTGTTCCCACAAAGTTGATCAAGACATCTGTTCTTAGGGCGGCCTGGGCGACGTCTCCAGCTACAGTCAGGGGGGCGACTTAGGGTCACATCGACATGGTACCACAATGCCTGATGAGCCAGAGTATCCTTGGTGAGCCTGGATACGTGCTTGAAGAGTGCAGTAAGGCATCATAATCAGTTCAGACGCAGCACTGAGGCCAGTTAAGCCCAAATTTCCTTACGCCGACTTTCACCAAAACTTCCCCGCAGTTAAAGTCGTGGACATATATCATGAAAGTCACAAATCATCTCAACACGTCAAGATCTTTGCGACAAAGTCCGTGACAAACCCGTTTGTGTCGCTCTAATGGAATTTAGTCTGTTACAATGCACGGGGAAAGTCTGCGACAAAGTCTGCACGGACACAAATCATGAAAGTCGGCAACGTGATTTGTGTCGTAGACTTTCATGATTTGTGTTCACGACTTTCCCGCGGGGAAGTTTCAGTGAAAGTCGCAAAGTTAGCGTAATGGAATTTTGGCTTTAAGGGGCATCTCTGTGTCACATATGTGGTCTTGTCAGCACAAGTGTGCTAACGCATAAGCACTGTGTCTCTATATGCATTTAGGTTCGGCCGCAGCTGCAGGCATCCAGCACAAGCAGTTCATCTCCCATGGCTCAGATGCGCTCAGTGATCGGTGCAGCTGGAGGGGGCGTGGCCTCGGGCATGTCAGCAGCTGCAGCAGCTGGTCACCTGATGATGCCAGCTGCTGCAGCTGGCGGCCAAAGCTACCAGTACGCAGCTGCTGCACTGGGTACTTCGCCGCTACTCACTCAGGACTCCAGTCCGGCCATCGGCTTTCAGGTCTGTCAGACACAGACAGTTTTATACTGCTTTTTGTTACTTCTAGATGTAAGTAAGTAAGTTAGTCAGTGTCAATTTATGTAGTGCCTACTGAAAAAGAAAATGTGCGATGTGCTCAGTATAGTTTGTGGGCAATATTTTACAAAAAAAGTGTCGAGACTCAGTTCTGGGTCACGAAGACTGTCAGGCAGCGAATTCCAAGTCGACCGTCCTGCAACAGCAAAGCATTGACATCTGAAACTGTTTAACTGTTGGATGTTGGACGACTTGGTAGGAAATGGCATTTGCACTGATCTGACGAAAGCAGCTGGTACACAAGTGATATGTGAACATCAAGAAGAAATTGTCAAACCAGTCGAGTGAGCAGATCTCTGAAATTGAAAAGAATTTTCTTGACAAAATGGTGTATACTTACAGACTCTGCCATAAAAGGTTTATTGTTCTGTATTTAGGTTTGTCATAATATTATTGTTTATAAAAAGTTTTTTTTTTATTATTGGTTGGATACTGTTTGATAGTGTTGTTGCATCCCAGGGGCAGATCCCTGCTTGCGCATGATTTCCCGATTTACTTAAAGGCTTTATAAAGTGCAACTTTTATGTCATTTTGCAATTTGCAAGCAAGATTATTGAACATTTTGGTGGTTCCAGAAACGTGATTTATGCACATTTGTCGGTCACTGGCTAGATTTTCTGACGACTGGTTGGGAACCGGAAACTAGCTCTGAGTGATGCTGCTGTTGGCAATTTTTACACAGCATTGCATTACATTGTATAATTGTTAATGTTGTTGTCAGTATGGGCAGGCGTACGGCTACAACTTTTCTCAGCCAGCCCAGCAGGCGGCTGCGTTGCTGGCTCCCGTAGGTCAGAACAGTCTCTACCTGCAGGGCGCAGCGTTGCCGACAGCTCTACAACAGACGGACATGTACGGTGCAAGCGCTAGCACGCTGGCAGCGTACCGTAATCTATTTGCCCCACCGCCGCCCGCTCAGCCTAACACCATCATGGTGTCGTCAGCGACATCATCGCTCATGTCAGCGGGAATCAAGCCAGCCACCCAGCATCTATACCGTGAGTGTGCTTCTCTTCTGCGTTGAAAACCCGGGATTTAAAAAGCCAACCTGGTGCATTTTATTGGGTTTGCGGTTTTGGGGGCTGATTTTCTTTTCACTGTATCAAACCTGTTGGGTTTTGGGCTTTTTAAGTTATAGTCTACGTCAGAAAAATGTCTAAAATTTTGCATATTCATAGGTTTAGATTTTTAGAAATACCTTCCATTATTAGTGGAACATGAAACTGAAATTGGACTAAGGTCGGTTGGGGTGCATTTTTGGAGCCATTTTCTGGCTTTTAGGTGGGTTTACCAATTAAAACCTGCTGGGTTTTTTAGGTATGTGCTTAGTTGTCTGAATCCTGTTTCACGTATCTCTAATAAACAAACCTCTCAGTGGACTGGATTATCGGTTTGTTGTAGTTGCTAGCAGCAGTCAGAAGTCGAGTCAGATGGCGTCGGCCGTGCAATATGGTCAGCTCATGGGCAACTCAGCTGCACTGCACACAGCTCCAGCTGCCGGCCAATCACAGCTCTGCTACCAGTACGAGGCCGCGCCCACTCAACCTGCGCTGGCCACTAGCCCTGTACAGTCAGACCCACTGCAATTACTACAACAGAGGTCAGCCATCCGTGTAGTAGTAGTAGTTGTTGTTGTAGTACTAGCAGCAGCAGCAGTTCTTGTAGTTAGGCCACACATACGTAGTAACGAGAGATCTCATGTTTTATCTTTGTTTTTCTACTTTTTTTTCTGTCATATTTTTCATTTCTCTTCCAATAAGTGGACAGCTGACTAAGACCAAAGTTTGGGGAAAGGACGACTTTTTCATGAATTGAGGTCAAATTTCAGCAAGATCTGTTGAGTGGTTTTAGAGGGAAGATATTTCACTACATTTATAATAGACAGCTTGACAAATCAGTCGTGTACCAAGACAATTGGACTTATGGTGATGGGTGGTTTTACATTAGTAGTAGTAGTTGCTGTAGTTGCTGTACAACATACGTGTAGTAGTTGTTTGTGCTAATTACAGGGCAGCCCATCTACAAGCTTTACAACAACCTTCCAGCATTTACTTGACTAGTAGTAGTAGTAGTAGTACTTATACTAGTACCTGTAGTAGTAGTTGTTGTTCTAGTTGTAGTATCTGTAGTAGTAGTTGTTTGTATGTGTATTACAGGGCAGCCCAGCTACAAGCCTTACAGCAGCCTCCCAGCAACTACTACCAGCAGACTCCATTACAACAGACGGGTTTCTACCAGGCCCAGCAGACTGGCTCAGCACTTCAGGTTTTAGTCCTTGCTATTATTATAGTAGTGTAATAGTAGTAGTAGTAGTAGTAGTGCCGGTTGTAGTAGTTGTAGTGGTAGTTACAGCATAGTGCACTTCTGGTCTTCACTGCAATGACTGTGTTATAGCCCTTGGTATTATAAAGCCGCTCTTACATAGTAATGGGAGGCCTTATGTTTTCACTTTGTATTTTTTTAATTTTTTTTCATTTGTTATCTATTTTTTGATTTTTTTACATTTTTTACTTCTTTGAAACCAGTCAGTGGATTAAACGAAAATTGGGGGGAAGAACAACCATTAACTGGAAGGAATTGAGGGATGTAGTGTAGTAGTTGTTAAGCGTGTAATTCTGTCTTTATAGGGTGCCTGCAAGCAGTTGTTGGCTTAATTTGGCTGTTCATACAGTCCGCAGGCCGGCACTTTGACTACTACGACTACTGCACCGTGTTTCAAAATAATAGTCAAAATAGTTTTCTCATAACTTTGTTAAATTTTTACCAGCTTTGATAATTTTTGGCACAAAGATGACCAAGATGATAGAATTATGTAAGGTGGAGTTACAAAATAGCTGACTAATGAGCTTAAAACATGTCTAATCAATGAGTGAATGCAGTTTGATCAGTCAACCTTTGATTCCACTATCGGCCAGTGCCGTTCCATCTAAGTCATTGTGTCCGTGTATGCTCCGTACACTTTGGACATAAACTCTGATACTTTGCAAGCGAGTTCTTATACTAACTTGCAGTTCTGCCAAATGATGTACATTTCACTTATTGTGTGCTTAATTGAGTCGTTACAACGTTTACTGGAGACAACAGCTCAATGTTATGCAAAATTGGAGCATCTGTGTTTCACATGGTAGTGCATTGGCATAAATTAGGTGTAATGGAAAATGAGTCAATCTGACATAATTCTATCGTCTTGGCCATCTTCATGCAAAAAAATTATCAGAATCGGTAAAAATTTGACACAGTTATGACAAAAACAATTTTGACTGTTTTTTTTGAAACACGGTGTAGTTGTTGATGGTGTGCTTATGCTAGGGTGCCTACCAGCAGTTGTCGGCACAGCCTGGCTATTCATACAGTCTGCAGGCCGGCACAGTGACAGCAGTTCCCGTGGTGCAGCCAGTACATTCACAGCTGAAGCATTCAGCTCCACCGTTTAAGCCTGCTTCACAACTCATCGTCTCTCCCACCACTGTACAGGTCTGTACTATTAATGCACATTTCACACTACTAGTACATGCCGCTATAGATCAACTGAATTTCGTTTTCGTTTTTGGCACCGAAAATGATAATTTAGTAATTTATGATGGTTTCAGTCACTTTTACTGTTGGCCAAAAGCGATATTTCGTTGTCAGTTTCGTTTTTGTTGTACGATCACAATGAAAACACCAAAAACTAAACTAACTAAACTAAACTGAACTAACCATTACATATACTTATTATATAATACTTAGGTTTAGTTCAGTGATAAAAACCAAAACAACAACAGACACGCCCATCACAGAGTCACGAGACTACCGTAGAACGACTACGACCACAGTTTTATCTCAGTAGGCAGATCTCGTTAGTGGTTGACCTAGTTGAATAATGAGCGTCCAAATAAGGTAATAGGGGCGGAGTCTGGCAGAACAGACACGCCCTGTTAGCTGTTGAAAAACGCCAATTTGGTGTCTGGCTGAGTGCTAAAGTCCAAATTCCATTATGCCGACTTTGCGACAAAGTCCACGACAAGCTCCCGACAAAGTCGTGGACTTATCGCGGACACAAATCATGAAAGTCCACGACACGAATCACGTCGCCAACTTTCATGATTTGTGTCCGCGACTTTATCGGGAACTTGTCGCCGACTTTGTCGCCGACTTTTCCCAGGCAATGTAATAATAATAATCTAACACTGACAGTTTCTATCATGCCGTAACATGGATACCAATTACAAGGGCGCGACGACTAATGGACTAAATTTCATTAAAGTGACACAAACTGTTTTGTCGCGGACTTGTGACGGACTTTGTCGCAAACATCTCGTCATGTTGAGATGGTTTGTGTTCGTGACTTTCATGATTTGTGTCGGCGACTTTCATCGAAACTTAATCATTTGATGATTTGTCACTGTTTGTGTCCGCAACTTTCGTGATTTTTGTTCATGACTTCCCCACGTGAAAGTTGGCGTAATGGAGTTTGGGCTTAAGGCAACGAGATCAGCACTGCACCGCAGGACAATCGGATTATCGATGCATTACCGCACTGTGGTCTGTGTAGATGAAGTCAGTAGTGAGTGGCAGTGGGTCATCAAACTTCAGCTCGGCTTTGACCTCAACCAGTCAAACAACCTACTTTCCACAGACCCAACAGCAGACTTCCACTCCAGCCTATCTCCAGCAGGGTTCCACTCCAGTTTATCAACAACAGGGATCCATGTCAGGCTATCAGCAACAGGCATCCACTGCGGGCTACGGACAACAGGGATCCAATCCAGCCTATCAACAGACGTCCACTTCAGGCTACGGAGGCTTGAGTTCGATGCAGCACCAAGCACAGGCACTTCCAGCTGGTGGAAGTGGTAGTGGTGGTAGTGGGAGTGGAGGTCGGACCAGTCAGTATGCCCAGTACTACGCCGCTCAGACTCAACAGCTACCTCAGTACTACACTGGCTCACAGGTTGTTAACTGCACTTGTCTTTTCTGTTACCTAGCTCTTGAGCTTGGTAGTCTAGTGGTAGTGCATCAGGCTAGTGATTGCAAGATCGCTGGTTTGACTCCGGGTTGGTGCACTGCCAGGTAACAACTCTGGGCAAGTTATTGACATGCATATGCCTCTGTTATGGGGGAGGACTGGCCTTCCGCCCATATAACTGAGCTGCTTTTGCACTCACTGCTGGTTCAAGGCCTTGGAAACGGATGAGCACCGCTTGCTTCGGTCACAGAGATCGCTGTTGACTGTCGGTGATCTAAACTAACCTAAGCTTTTAACTTTTAGATCATCTTAGTGTCACACAGCAACTTTTGCTTTCAGCTTTAGTGGATTGTTCGTCACCAATTGTGCATTATATGAATTTAATTACTGGCTTTATTTGTTCATTAACTCATTATTTGTTTGTTTGTTTTATCTGTTTCTTGATTGCTGAATTGCAGAATTTGTTTGGGGGCACTAGTGCAGTCATTGTCATTGATTGATGGCTTGATTGAATAATCCATCAATTTATTTATTTATTGACTGATTGACTAATCACTTGACTAACCGAATGACAAACTGATTGTTGAGTTGCAGGATCAGTACGGGGTTCACTATCATCAGCAGCAGCAGCAGCAGCAGCAGATGAGCTCTTCCTCATCATTGACGTCACAGTCACAGTCGGTGCAGCTGAGCTCATCAACGACCACCCCTACCACTGTCAGCACTGCTACGACCATCGTGTCTACTAGTGGTCTGGCTGTCAACAGTCTGAGCTGGCAGCAGCAGTCGTCCCGTGGTTCCACTCTTTCTACTGGTGTCGGCGGTGCTGTCGGTGGCACGTCATCGATGTCACATTACCAGCACTCTGTGTTCACACCTCAGCCGCCCTCAGCAGGTAGACACATCATCTAATAACAGCTTTAATAGGACAGTTCTTTCTATCCTCTGATAACAATGAGAACAGCCAAGCAGAGATAAGTTCTTTTTATGCGCGAGAGCTATCATATAGCGCCTATTAGCAATGGCAATTCTGTCTTGGTGTCTGTCTGTCACGTCCTGGTACCGATCGGATCCCAGGTGAGATAGACTTCTGGTTTTTACCATATGATATCTTAGAGACTCTAGGATTTTGTGACAAAATTTCATGCAACTGGGTGAAAGGGGTCCCCACGAACGAGGGGGAGAAAGAGGGGCACCCCTTAAAAGGTGTTATTCTACTGCTGTTCGCTCGTCTAACGTGAAAATGTTTGCAGATAGGCACAGACATGCTGCTTATCATAACAAGCACTGGTGACGAGCTTCTTAGGAATGTCAAAGTCGATGACCTTCAATGACCTTGAACCCTTAAAATATTCATTTTAAGTGATTTTTGGTGATTTTTGGCTGCAAAAGCATGAATTGCGATGAAGTGGATGGAGATAGACCAAGATTACCTGCAAACAGGAACTGCCATACGCTCTCGTGCATCTCATGAGCATTAGCTCAGATTTCTTGTTAATGTAGTCACACACCTACCAAATCTAAAGTTGTTGAATGCTGTTGGCTGTGTAGGAGACGCTATACAGTTTCTTTGATTGATTGATACTGACTGCCATTTTTTAGCTGCACTCGGGTTAGCCAGTTTGCCCCCCTATTTTCAGTCATTCTTTGACCGTGTATTATACCAGTGATGTAGTCAAGTTATATGAGGGATATCCAAGGCATAATTCAGTGTTGTAGCCATTATTCCACGTTGTTGCTTGCCTGCTAGTGCAGTTGTTCGATAGCAATGTGGCTGTGTTGCTGGACAGATGCAAGCAAGAGCTTACCAGTATCATCCAAGCCCACTCAACTTGGTCACCGTGGTGGTGGCGGCGGCCTTGCCCATTCATTCGGAGTTGGATCCTTAAACGGGGGTGGATCCACGATTCCTGGCGGCGGATCAGCACCATCGGCACAGCTGTTGAAAGAACAGCAGGAGGCAGAACGTCGCAAGGCTCTGCAGCACGTGCAGAATTTTCTGAATCCGCAGAACAAACCTCCTGCCAAGACTGCCATCGTCAGTGGCAACATCCCTGCTGCCGAAACATCGTCATCTGCATCCAAGGCTTCTGAACATCACCACCAGCATCACCACCACCGCAAGGGCAAGGACGACAAGTAAACAAGAGACAGATACCGAGTTTGGATCTGTCTTTTGCTCCGAATCGGATCCACCTTTTTGCGAGGAGTCTGGATTTGTCCTTTACTCAGAATTGGATCCGCCTGTTGCTGACGCGTTTAGTTGTTTGAATGCTGTTGCTGTTTCTGTATTTAAAGGGGAGAACTTAATGAACAGCTAGTTCTGAGCATGTGATATGCAGGGTTAACATTTCTTTCCCCCCTCTCCAGGATTTGTGTACAAAGGCCAACTCAGTGGGCTTTATTGATTTTTGGCTTTTTGGGTCAAACATGGGCTTTTTCCAGGGATTTAGTTATGTGGTTTTATGGGTTTAAGTTATTACAATGAGCACTGCTCAATACTGTTCACGTCGGAAGTTTAACAGTTCATCGGTTTAAAACTTTTGTAGAAACTTAGTCATAATAAAAAAATTTTATTCCTAGTAGTGGGATGACAAACGAGATTTTTGTTAAGTTTGGAGTGAGTATTTTTGAGTGCGTTTTAGATAGGTTTGCTTAACAAAACCCGCTGTTTTTCTAGGTGGGTGTGTGCCCCTGATAGATTTGTAAACCCTGGTGATATGTGATCAGTCTAGAAGCTATCGAGTACCTGCTGTATTCATGCCGTGTTGCAGACGGAGCAATGTAACGTAGTGCCGTCGAAGCACGTGTTGATTCACTGTATGTTTGTCACAACTGTTGTCTGTCTGTCGGTCGGTCGGTCGGTCGGTAATCATTAATATTGTGATGCTGCTAGCAGTGGAATTAGGTTGTCTACGTATGTTGAACAAAAGAACCTGTAAAACACTGTTGTTGCCGTGACTTTGTTATTCTATCACAGCAGTGTTTATCCTTAATTTGTAGACAAAATAAATGGCAGTACTGTCATTCGAGATGCCGAAACCATCGAGCGAATAGGGTTATAGGGAAAGATATCCCCATCCACAGCCAACTGTGGGTTTTGGAGAGCGTCGTAAGCTATGCCAGCAAGATCTAGGGTGAAAACAAGTTCCACGTGATGCATTTTGAGCTTGGAAAATGCTTTTGTTTCTTGTGCGTTGCAATTTTGTATTTTTTTGTGTAAGATTCTAAACCACGCAAATGCGCAGCGTACTGAGAACCAGAAATGCCGGTATGTTGATTGCGTCCAAAGTAAGTGCCGGTACGCTGTGCGAGACAATACAGTACAAACTAGGCTGTGTTTTGCCAAAGTGGCGATGCTTGAGTGAATGCTAATTGCATGATGTGATGATGCTCTCTTGCTCGCTCGTTAATGTCACATAATTTGTAGTACTGATATGCTATAATTAATTAATTTTTGTCGTATTATTAACAATTTGTGCTTGCTTGCATGTCTGAGCAAGGCTGCTGGATTTTTTTTTTGTTTTGTAACCTGTTGGCACCCAATTTTTTGTTACTCCAGCAGTGTAATGATGCTAATATGACAAGCTTGTATAGATAGCTGCCAACCGAGGCCAGCTTCCGGTTGTGGCGTCGTTCATTGGCAGAGATAAAAGTAGTAGGAGTATTATCTGTCTACGCCTCGGTGTGGTGGGCATAATGGTCTCTGGCGTTGGCTCGCATTTTCTTTTGATGTTGTAATGTTTGTCGGAGTGAGTGGCGATGGTGTTAAATGAGTAAAGTGAGACTTTTCGTTGCGGCGTGAGTGCATGATTTGCTTACTGGTGTTGTGTGTGGTTTTAATTGTCGTGACTCGTGTATGTATACAACAAATAATTCTTTTTTGTTTGAATATCGCATTAGCAGCACGGAACTTGGAACGCCAGTTGCATTTTGGCGCTGGCGTGCATGTGACATTTAATTGTCTTTCCATTGAAGCAGTAGTGTCGTATGGGCCCCCACTGCCTCTAAATTCTAGCCTGTTGGAAAGTCGTCCATTTTGGCAGAAATTCGAGGCAAACTTGAAATTTTGAGCTTCGATGATGTTCGCTGTCAGAATTTTTTTTGCTTTTTGTACCCCCTCTGGTTGTTTAACTTACGATGCTGCTGTACCGATGTATATCGATGCTTCCTACAGCTGTGGGAAGTGGTCTGACTAATGTGTGGGTTGTACCAAACTGCGACAACCATCGATCACTATCACCCTGTTTCGTTGTAGCTTTTTGTATTTGGTGTTATGTTGTAAGTTGTAATTGATATAATTGATTTTGCATCACTTTTATTTTGCTGGAGTGATCCGTTAGGAGGGCCTATGGCAATGTGAAGTGTGTGATATTGATGTTCGGTTAGCCTCGTGGTGGCTGCAACATATGGCGCTTGGTAATGATAATTATTAGTTAAGTTGTGCCACCGCGTCGCCAGCATTAATATATCATTGCTGCCGTATGCTGGCGGCTTGGAGCGTCGCCCTTCAATTGATTAATTGATCGGTTTGTGGTAAGACAGTGATAATAAATGTTTCTAATGCATTTCTTGTGTCTCATGTTTGAGCACTGCCACATGCATGCGCAAATTTAATTCGTAACTGCGCTGTATACATTTATGTTTCACTTACTTAAGTGGCGTGAACTTAACGCTGAAAGCACAAGTGAGGTGAAAATTTGACTATTTTTGTTGCCATTGCTTTTTTCGGGCATGACCACTTGTCTCGAAAACCTGGATATGTCGGGTAATTATACAGGTGTCAGGAAATATCAGGGAACCTAAATTGTCGAGGAGCAAAATCCTGTCGTAGAAAATTGTGCAAAAACTTTTAGAAAAATTGCGTAATTTTACATTTTCTTTAATTTTTTCGCTCACTGTGCTTGCATTCTGCAGCTGTTATAGAATACAGTGGCAAACATAATTCATTAGATGAAATCGTGAAACCACAGGCGCTATCTGATCTGTTTTAGTTAATGTGAAGCAACGACTGTCGTTAGCATTAAAGAGCGTGACGGGAAAAGTCCGGGAATTTCATGTGGTCTGGAAAGTGTTCATCCTGGTTATAAGTTTGGAGGCCTGGATCTGCCGCTTTGATCTGTAAGCTATGTATAGGGCTGATTTTCGTGACCTGTATTGCTTGGCCAAGAAAATGACTGTAGTGCCAATGAAAAGAGTTGGACCTAGTTAATTTTTACGTGCAACAGCAGCTACTGGTATAGCGCATCATAGCCATCGCAATTCTGTCTGTCCGTCCGTCTGTCTGTCACACGGGTGGATCAGTCAAAAACGGTGCAAGCTAAGATCACCAAATTTTCACCGTTGCAATGGCTGCCGGGAAGACTTCAGTTTCAGGAACCATAAAGCTTTTCCATAAATTCGAAGGGGTCACCCCGAATGGAGGCAGTAAATGAGAGGGGGTAGGGAAAATTTGCGATTTCCAGCCTATACGGCGTTGGCAGAGCGAGACAGGTCACGCCCTCTGGTGAGTACAAGTAAAACACTATAGATAATTAGCCGCCGGTCGTCTGGCGCCCTCTGGCGACTGATTTTGTTTTACTGGGCTTTTGAACATTCACCGCTGTTGCGCGTTCCCTTTTCGTTAGCTGGGCTTTTTTGTACGACTGTGTGACAACAATAAGTGTTGTATATATTGTAGAGGAACACGCACAAAGAGAGGGGGAGAACTGTGCAAGGCAGATTGTAGTGCTGTGGATAAAACCGAAAATGACAAGCCTCTCTGTTACAGACTCGTAGCACCTTGAGACGTAGCCTATGGATTTTATTATTATCATTATTATTATTATTATTATTATTTTTCTTTGTAGGTCTACATTTTTTCTGCTTCACTAGTGAGAAGCTAATCGTCAAATTTTTATCTGGGTGCACAATTAGGAGCACACTAATGGCAAGCGGTCCAATTGGGCGCGTCACTGTTGACTATAGTCATAGGCCTATGCGATGCGTGCATTTATTTAAACAATTCACAGTAACTCAAATTAGAACAAGACGACAAGCGAACAACAATTAACTAGTGCAGACACTGAGAAAACTGCAAAGATGCCAAGGCTATATGCGCTAACAGACACCTTTAGAAACAAGACAAACAAATATAAAATGTACAAGGAAAGCTAAGTAGGCCCCAATGCAATAGTTGTTTTACACATAATACGAAAACTGAGTGAGGTCTGATTTTTTCACCAGAGACCTAAACTTTTTAACATTGTTTAAGTCGTTTACAGTTATATTAAGACTATTCCTCCAGCAAGAACACGTATACGATAAAAGTGCTTCCGAATGTCAATGTGAGAGTGACTGGTCATAAGCTTCCAGTCATGTCCTCGTGTTCTTGAGTGCAACCGTACATTGAACATATTTTCATAATTAACGACGAGCTTGCTAAATAAAATTTATTCTTCCTCCTGGTTGAACTGAGGTAGTCTGCCTCATCCCCCTTGTGTAGAAGGCCCTGGCTGTAGGGGTCGGCCAGTTTAACTATGTTATTCATATTTACGCCCAACAGACCCTTGTTGCCATGGCAATGAATTTTGAGACAAAATAAGCTATAACTCCGTTTGGTTACAATCTAAATTATTCCTTGTAAATATATAAAATGACGAAGGAAATTTTCGGTAGTAGGTAATTCTAAAATTTTAGAGCAGGCTAATTGAGACTAGCAATTTGAAAAAAGTTACAATAATAACTGACATTTTCCTTCTGTTAACCATCAGATCTATATAGAATTAGATGACGTTAATTTATTAGAATATTCAAGTTTCTCGTAGAATCGATTTATTATTTCCGGCAAGTTTTTTACACGCAGTCTGTAGGCCTATCGGCGTCTCTTGTCTCTGCGTTTTTCTGCGGGAGTTTGAATTTTTCGTCATCCGCTAGCATTTATGACTTCTTCTTTCTGACTTTTTTTCCGTGGGCACGAACTAGGCCTAATCAAACGATACTCCGCTGAAATGACTGCATGCTTGCGCCCATCCGATTATAGGCATAAGCGGCGTATTTATGCGCGTAGGCCTTATACCACATACCGAGCAGTTACTGTTATTACGTCATAACATTTTACGAGCTCTATTACGCTAGCAACTGCATCTGAGCCGGGAAGATTAAGTCCATTGCGGAGCTATATGTCTACAGGGTGGGCGAAAATGTAAGCTATTGCACTTTGTCCAAATCTACGCTAAATATTGATCAATTTTTACAAATCTTCACCGGTGAAATCTGCAAAAAAATGCTACTTAGTGGCATGCACACCAGACTTATTATGTCGCTATACTACCTTGTAAAATGTAAATATTTTAATAACATACAACATCTACAGATGTACAGAAGGTCTAGTGGCAAATTTTTGAAGTATCTCACTAAAATGTTAAAATATGAGTTATATTAAGTGTCAAAAACATTGTTGGACATATTAAACATTTTCTTCAAATAATCTTAACGATTTTATTGTGCACTAATTTTCAATGTACACTAATGCTGGTTTGAATTAGGATTAGGCGGACCGTAATAGGGGCGTGTTGACATTTTACGCCTTGCTTTTAATAATGTTTTCAAACGTTTGCGAGGATGGTTTTATCTGACTTTTACGCTCGTTTTAACTGTGAAAGTTATCTGCGTAATTTACACGCGAAGTTGTCTGCCGACCCTAGCTCCTGGGCACGGAGCGGGCACCGGACAGCAGCGGTGCTGTCTTCGTCAGCGACGAAACGATGAGTGGGAGGCGTGACAGCGAAGGTTGACGCTTCCTGCTACTGCGCACGTCTCCGCTGTCCCAAGGAGACGTTGTAACCTGGGTACGTTACCCTCCATTCTGATAGCAATAATGACGCCACGCTTATTAACGATGGCCGCTCAGATGTTCTACGTGTCGACCGTCGTTCAACACTGCGCATAGCCACATGGGACGTTCTTACTCTGCCTAAAGCACCGGCTACACTGAAGCAATCTGCCACGAGCTCTCTAGGTATAGAGTTAACATAGCAGGTCTCACCGAAGCACGACTGTCAGGTAACGGCCAGTGTCAAGTTGGTGACTACACCGTCATTCACTCTGGTGAAGATAGAGACCATGTGAATGGTGTTGCCCTGGTCCTGGACAAGAGGCTGGGCAAGTCACTGACAACCTGAACAGCGGTATCGAGCCGTATACTGTTAGCACGACTGCTACATTAACACGGTTACCTGACTATTATTGTTGCAAAGCCTATACAACCAGAGCTGCTTAAATATGCAGAAACTTCAGTCAGCTCAGCCCTTCATGGTCTCTTCATCCAAGTTTGGAAGTCCGGCAGGGTACCAGCGGAGTGGCGTGAAGGTATAATGGTCTCTTTGTACAAGGGCAAGGGAGAACGTGCCACCTGTGGCAGTTACAGGCCAATCACGTTGCTTTCTGTGCCGGGAAAGGTGTTTGCGCATGTATTGCTAGCACAACTTCAACCATTATTCAACTCTCTCCGGCGTCCACAGCAATGTGGTTTCACTGTAGTCAACAATTGATGCAATATCACTACTGTATGAAATCCACCATGAATTAAACCTGCCACCAACATGTTGCATAGGCCCTATGTAGACCTTGAAGCTGCCTTTGATTCAGTAGACCACTTAGCACTGTGGAAAGTCCTACGTTTTTCCATCCTGGTCCAGCTGCTGGAGGGCCTGTGCACCAGAGTACTAAGTCACGTGTACGAGCAAATGGGCAGTTGTCTGAACCATTTGACACCACTTCTGGCGTACGCCAGGGCTGTGTATTAGCGCCAGCATTATTTTGTATTGCCATGGACTGGATTCTCGGCAGAATGATGCACAGAGTCCATTGGTGCATGTCACAGTTGGTTCTACTCGCTTTTCGGATCAAGCCTGTGCCTATGATGGTGTTCTGTTCACCGACTGCCCGTCCAAATGGCCAGAGATACTGGCCATTTTGATGCTGCTGCAGAGACCATGGGACTACACACATCATGACAGAAAACGAAGATTCAGAATATTGGCCACGGCACACCGCCGTCTTCAGTTTACATGCAGGCCAGTGGTTGACAGTCGAAGCAGTAGATCTGTTTGTATATCTTGGCAGTTTTATTAATTCCGATGGACGATCAACGCATGGAATACATCGTCGGATTGGTATGGCCTCTTGCATCATGGGCAGATTGTCCAATGTGTGGCAGCAATCCAGACTCAGCCTGGCAACCAAGTTGAGAGTTTACAACTCGCTTGTTCTGTCTGTTCTCCTGTATGGATGTGAAACGTGACCATACTAAAGTCTTACGAACGGAAACTAGAAGCATTCCACATGTCATGCCAGCGACGCATCCCCGGAATTCGCTGGTTCCTTCGTGTAACCAATGCTGAAGTGACCAGTTAGACGGAGCAGGAAGATCTCACCAGTCACATTCGTAGACGGCGTGCGGCGGTCTTTGGACACGTCCGTCGACTACCTGAGGAGGCGCCAGGTCGGATGGCTATGCGA